>Ga0272443_10004536_pt1 | contig 15049 bp, 21 predicted proteins | sample SSMAcet12_FD_193581 | JGI IMG/M metagenome (GOLD analysis project Ga0272443, IMG submission 193581) | Marine sediment archaeal communities from Little Sippewissett salt marsh, Falmouth, MA, United States - SSM-Acet-12 | ecosystem: Environmental > Aquatic > Marine > Wetlands > Sediment ...
TTCCTAGGAATTCCACGAGCAAATCCAAGAGCGTGGATTTTCCATTTGAACCCGAACCTAGAAGCATAAAGGCTCTTGAAAAAGGATAATCCTTGTAAAGGCAGTATCCGAACATCTCCTGCACAAGCTTTACATTATCCTCGTTGACAACCTCGTTTATAAACTTCTTAATCTTTGGGCAGTCGGCATCAGGATTGTATTTAACCGGCAGTTGTGTGATTGATATGATGTCTTTTGAGAAATCTGAAAATTCTCCGGTCTCAAGATTGTATATTCCGTTCTTGAGATGTATCAGGAATCTGTTCTGGGACAATTCTTCCCTATCTATGTAGGTCAGTCCTTTTATAAGTTCTGTAACTTCGTTCTTGTGGTGCTTTGTTATATCAGGAACTCTCTTCTGAGCCTCTTCCTTTATTTTTGATTCGCTGTTCTTATGATAGATGCCGTTGTTGTAGAAAAGCATATCCTCGTTGTCCCTCATCGTGATTATGTTGTATTCTTTTATAATATCCTTGGCTATGTTCAATGGTATTGGAGTCCCGTTTTCATTGACCAGATTCAATCTTTCTTTTTCCTTCTCTTCAATAATCTCCCTTATCTGGTTTTCAATATCTTTCCTATTCATCAATAACACCAAGAATTATTCCTATCTCCATCCACTCGTCTCTCCTCTCCTTTTTCTTCTCTGTTTCTCTCTTTGACTTTTCGTAATACAACTGGGCGAGTTTTATAGAACCTAACAAGGATTCCTTGTCGAGGTTTTCGAGCTTTCCTTCCTGTTTCAGAGCAACGAGCTTCCTTCCCATCTCTATGCTTATGGCGTTTGTTATATCAATGCCATCGTACTTCATGGTCTTACCTCGTCAATTCCTTTGATGTCTGAGAAAGCAATAAATTTCTTTCCTTCTTTCATATCATCTATGAATATCCCAAAATCATTTTCACCTAGAAACATTCCTTCATACTTGAATCCGTTTTTCTTCCACACGATAACTATTCTATTTTCATATAATTCTTCGAATTTCTTATCTACGTGCCTCTCATTCATCTTTTTCACCATATTTTTCTCCATTTGAGAGTTCTGATTCGGATTTCTCCATATTTCTCAAAGTCTGTTTTGTTTCATAAAGGAGTATTAATAGGTGTCTTAAATAGGTAGATAAGCTCTCTCCGTTCTTCTTTGCTTCTTCTTCGTAAAATTTCCTGATAGTATAGGGCAATGTCGTCATGGTTGGAATTAGTCCCCTTCCCATGTCAAATTCCCTCCAAAAATCTGTCCATACAAACTGAACATCTTTTGATATTCAGAGAACTAGTAAAAAAAATTTTTTCAAGGACTCTGCCGCATATATCACATTTTTCTTCTTTCAATCGACCACTTCTTTATCTCTTCTATTTCTTTCGCATCGCATTTCGGACATAACCAAACACCAAACAAATGATTTCTTTCACAAAGGCTCGAACAATTTGGGCACGGTATTTTATTATTGTTCCTTAATATTTCATCCCAATAGTTCTTGAACGTGTTTTCCATGGTGCTCCAAATCATTATATGACCTCAGACCAATTTCGAGAATTAGCCTCCTCCAGTTCTTCGGATTCTAAAGGTGAATCCATCGGAATGTGTTCTTTGGATATTGGCTTAGCATTTGTTGTGTCTAGAATTTTCTCGTTGGCCGAATCACTCTTTACTTTGTTATAACAATTAGGGCAGGTTATATAAATTAGTTTTGATTTTGTGTCCCACTCATAACCGCATTTCTTACATTTGATTTTCATAATACATATATAGTTCTACTACTATATAAATGTTATACATAAAATATAACAGCGTTATATTATAAAAATATAACAGCGTTATACCCACTCCCTCAGCCGAGCCACGTCAAGTCTGTTTACAGAGATATAAAAACTAAAGTATTTGGTGTCGCAAAGAGGCGAGAAAAGGTCGGAAATTGCTTCTTTTTAAAATTAGAGTATTATTTAATAATAGTAAATAAAATATAACAGTGTTATATAACAGCGTTATATTATGGAATATAACAGCGTTATATTTTAGAAATATAACAGTGTTATATTTCTCCGAGCTGCACATCTCTTATCTTTTCTTTCAGAGTTTTTATCTTCTTTGCTCTTTGAATCTCAGAGAAATGTTTTATCATATCATGGTCAACTTTTATCCTCGCCCTCAGGTTTTTATCTATCCCCACAAGCTTGAATTTAAATTTTTCAAAACGATTGCTTTCTGTGATGGCCTCCCCGGGGTTTAACTTCATAATAACTTGCTGATAAATTCTGCTGTCCTTTGTTACCTTAGTTCCACCCATAAAAACTTTGTATGGTATTTTATTCCTCACGTGCCAGTCAACTTCTGTTACCTTATGTGTCGAGTAGTAAGAATTAATTTTATTTTTTCTCATCTCTTTCTGAAGCATGGCCGTTCCCATATTTATTTCAAACATACCTCCCTTGTTTTGCGGAGCCATGTCTTCAAACTCATCAAAACAAAAAGTAATCCAGTCAGGCCAAGTTCGGTTGACCATCTCTTCCATAATCTTTAACCAGCTCTTTGCAAACATTAGTTGCTGTCCTAAATTGGTTGGACTGCTTGGAACGGTTTGAATAATATTTAGCTTATCCCTATGGTCGTATATCCTCTCAATCAAATCCTCTTCGTTGTTCCATCTTTCTATGGAATGAAAATATTTGTTAGGGTTGATTTCTTCCCTTTTGTTTCTGTTTATAACTTTGTATGTTAACCCTTCCCTCAACCAGAGAACCATATCCGCCGGGTGGTCTATAAAGAGATTCCACTGGCAGGTGTTTTTACCTCTCCATATAACAACTTCTTTATGTTTTTTTAATCTGTACAATCCACATCTCGCCAGTGCGTTTGTTTTTCCGTAACCTGTTCCCCCGGTTATCAGTGCACACACTCCTCCATATCCTTCGCTCCTTTCAAGTATTAGTTTTTCTACTTCTTTCGGGTCTTCTACATTAACCATCTTATCACTTAATTTCTTTCATCTTCAATTCTCTCTGTGGGAGGAATTTCAATTTATAGCAAACCCACATCAGTCCCTCATATTTCTTTTTCATATATCTGTCCTGAAGCACGAGGGTCTTTTCAAAATCTCTATTATCATCCAGCATGAACTTCTCCAAATTCTTTTCTTCTTTCTTGTAGAATCTTTCGTAACCATCCCTCAAAGATTTGTTTTCCTTTAGGTATGGTTTCATATGTGCCTCGAATTTTTCCACCAAGTCTTTGAATCTTTCCACGTTAGAAGAAGTATTTATTTTCATGAATAATATAAACAATACCTGTTCAAACTTGAAGTTCGTCCTTACAAATTCTGCTCTGTCTACATCCATTATATCACGTTAAGTAACATCTCTCTTCTTATTCTTTCTTTTTTGAAGTCTTCCGGTTCGTCATATATTCCCGCAAGTGAAATGTCTCTACTCAGTAATTCCCAAGCCTTTATTATTTTTTTCGGTGAGTATAATCCCTCTTCAACTTTTGAAAAGAAGTCCCTGAGGGTTTTTTCATGTTCCTTCCAGTCCTCTATCATCTTGCTTTTTTCTATGGCCATTGAGGAAACATCAAACAACTGTATCATCAAATAAAATGAATTGTAATACACTTCGCTGATTTTGTTCTTACTTTTCTGAGCCATCATCTTGGACAACAATCTTACGTGTGCTCTGGTTTCTCCGAACAGCATACAAATATCATAGTTTAGCAAATCTCTGTTAGATGGAAAACTGTTGCCGGAAAATGGATTTGGTTTGTTTTCATCCATTGCTATCCACCCAGTCCCGGCAAGTTTGGTAGTGTTGGTATTATCTGCGTACTTCCGCCGCTATTACCAGTATTCGTGTTTTGCTGTGTTTCTTTTATATCAACCACTTTTCCGCTTGTTCTCGCTAGTTCCCTTAATGTTGCCTGACATTCGGTTTCAGTCATCTGTCCGCTTATTATGATGTATGCTATTGCCGCACAAATAAGAAACATACCCAGTATACCCATGAGGCCAAGGGGCAGTTTTCTTTGTCCACTAAGTTCTCTCTGTACTGCTGCCTGTACTTTGCTTTCTATCAAAGATGGGTTTATATTGTATTTGAAAAACCCATTCACATCCTGTACTTTCAGAAATTCTCCTACCGTTTCCTTTTTTCCATCTTTCTTGTCTTTATCTTTTCCAAACATTTAATTTCCTCCTGTTTGTATATACAGTATATATTATTAAAACAAATAACAATCCAAATCCTCCTATTGCCTCCTTATAGTAGAATTTTCCATCTAGATACAAATCTCCTGAATGAGTAAGATAAAATAAATCTTTCATTTGAAATGCCACTTCATCTCCTGGTGGTGGGCTATTTGTATTTTCGTATAGTTCCCCTGCTATTGCTAGATTTCCATCTCTTGATAATTTCAATATAGTCACATCGCTTGTGTTTAATATTTTCCATCCTAATGGTTGTGAATAGTTCCAATCTCCTTGATAGTCCATGCTTAATTCTAATCTTTTTTTCTCATTCATAGTTAAGTTTCTAATAATTACATCATTATGGTTTGTTTTAGTTATGTTTAAAATATGTGGAGAATATATTACTTCACCTTCATTCATTATACAAAAGTCCCCCCATCCACTATCACATTCGGGGTCTCCTGCAATATATGAATGTGGGGCATATACTGAATAATTAACAAATTGTGGTCCATTTGTTAATTGTCCTGAAGCATTTGTTGTATCTGAAAGTACAATATTACCTAAATTATCTATTAATTGAACAGTTGCACCCTCCAAATCATCTCCAGTATCATTAACTAAATGTAAGTTTAATGAGTATTGTAATGTTAAATTATATGTGCTTGGTTTAGTACTTTGTAGATTCCATGCAACCGCATAAGTATCTGAATCTGCATCTCTAATTATCATCGGTTGATTTGTTACAAAATATGCTCTGGCAAACCTAGTACTTGCTCTAGTATAAACATCATCAACAGTACCTCCTGTTGCTTGAAAATAAATTGCTTCTGCTACATCTAAAATAGTTGCTCTAGTTATATTGGTATCTCGAGGTTGTCTTATTCCCCATCCTGACCCTGGTCCTACTTGCATATGATTATAAATATCAGAATCAATCATTACTGTCCATTGTGCAAATCCAATTCCATAAGTATTCCACATCCTACCATTATACACATGGTATAAAACATTTACATTAGCCCCAGTCATTACAGTAGTTCCATAGTAATATACGTGTGCTTTATCCCCGCCAACATCTGCGGATAATTGTACTCCATAAGTCCAATATGTTGCTTCAGATGGTCCTGTGAATAATATACCATCATCAGTAGTTTTTGCTCCTTCGTCAAGTATTCTGCCAAAAGTCAGAGATGAGTTTCTTAATCCGACTATAAACGCATTTCCTTGAGCTGGTGTTGCTGTTGTATTCCAGTGTATGCTTTTTGCTGTATCTTCAAAATAAGTCCAATCTGCATTATTTCCAAATATTAACTTACAAGACCATGTATATGCTGAATCTCCAGTTTTAATTGAACATCCCCAACCATTCGCTTCACTTAAAGTATGTATCTCATCAAAAGTACATGGATCAGTAACATTACAGAATGTTTCATTACCTATAATAGTAATTGTTGGCGGAGGTCCTGCACTATAAGATATATCTGCATTAACTAGCGGGATTATTATACAAAACATTGTTAATATTAATATAATCTGCTTTATCATACTATCTCCCATACTAAAGTTCCATTTATATTTACATACATATTCCACCCTGCTGTCCCGTTAGTTAAATGTAAGGTATCTATATCTGTTATGTTCTGCTGTGTCATGTTCATATTGACATCAATATTCAATTCGTCTTCACTAGCATCTAATAATATGGCATTTTCTTTGTTATTACTTTCCACACGGAAATCATGATCACCGCCACCCTCGTTGAAAACGGCACTGCCACGAACATCAAAGGTATTCGTTGGAGCATTGGTGCCGATACCAACACGGTCTGTCCCTGCGTTGCAAAACAACAAATTAACTTCATTGTCTCCGCTTACTCTGAAATCGTAGTCAACACCTCCTTGGTTTACATTAAGCCTTCCGCTATCTGCCTGCAAAGCGTTAGCTGGTGCTCCTGCTTTAAGTTTAAACGGCGTTGCCACACCTACCTCAGTCACTGCCCAATTACTATCCGTTACCTCAAACCGCCAGTTTTTATTTGCTTGGTCTGTTTCAAAGAAATCGATGTGTCCTTGTGATGCATATATATGGATATTTCCTCTGACATCAAGGGTTGCTCCAGGTGTATTTGTACCGATGCCCACCATGTCCGTACTTGCATCTACAAATAACATGTTTTCATTATCATCGCTTTCAACTCGGAAATCAAAGTCCTCGCTATTATCGTTGAATACAGTACTGCCGTTTACTACCAAGTTGCCGTCTATTTCCAAGTTACCACTCATGGTATCTCCCGTCTCATCAACGAATAATCCACGTAACCAAGCCATTACTATATTTAATGTTCCTTCATTCTCTTCCATTTGTGTGGCGTTGATTGTGTCTAAATTATCCCAGTAATTACTTGAGTTGGTATTCAAATCGCCTTCCGTAGATGCTAGTATGAATGCCGTGCTATCCAATCCATCCAAATACTCTGTGTCATTCACGTTCAAGTTTCCCTCAGTAGAAGCTGCAATAAAATATGCTGCATTATGCCCTTCTAAATAATCGCTGTTATTTACATTTAAATCGCCCTCGCTTGATGTCAATATATAGCTCTGCAAGTCCGAAATATTTGCCTCGTAAAAAACAGGTAATCTCGCCCAGTCTATTGTACCTGCTGTTATATTCTCAGCGTATAAAGTAATCAGATTGTTCAAGTCCGAAACCACATCATAGCTATCCCAGTAATTGGAACTGTTTACATTCAAGTCGCTCTCAGAAGTAGTTAAAATAAAAGCTGTGCTGTCCAGACCATCCAAATAATCAGTATCGTTCACATTAAGGTTGCCTTCTTCGGTAACCAAAATAAAATATCCTTCTGCCCAAGAGGAATCCCAGTTAAACTCCGTTCCGTCTAGCGTGAGATTGTTCCCAGCCGTGTATGTTGTATCGGAATCTCTTAAGTCAATCGTGTTGTTTAATTCTGTTTCATTTACATTAAATTCCAGTCCATCGAGATACAAGTAATTTCCAGCAGTGTAAGTGTTTCCGCTATTATCATCATCATCACATTCCCACAGTTCAGACACACCATTGTATTTTAATATTTCACCGTTTCCGCAAACTATCAAGCCGAAGACAGTTCCTTCCAGTGTTATGGGAGTGCTATTTGAGTATGATGTTTCTCCTCGTGCATCTATTGTTGAATTGAGTTCTGTCTCATTAAAATAAAGCGTGGTGCTATCGTTGTATAAGTATTTTGAACTTATGAGCCATCTGTCCCCTGACGATGTTCCGTTGTTATATATCGTGGGGCTGTAATAATAGTAGTAGCTGTCCTCTCCAAAGAGTGCTAATGAACTCTGGCTAATTATTATGAATGTAAAAAAAAATATTGTCAGAATTTTATACACGTGTTACCAACTCTTTATTTTCTTTTTTACATCTTTCGTCTAGTTCTTCCAGTTTTTCTATATCTGTTATTCCTCGTTCCTTGAATTTTGTTGTTGCTCTCACATATTTAGTTGGTAATGTTGCTCCATATTTATAATAAGCTATTCCTCCGTGCACACCGTTTGGCCACATATAAATTGTACCCGGAGATGTTATAAAGTTTCCCACCTTGGTGTCATATATTCCTCCTTTGTTGTCTGCTGAGAGTATATCAATTTTTCCAGAATCATTTACAACAGCGATTATATCTTGTTTCTTTAATCTGGCCTTTAAGAAAGGTGCTAGAATACCATCCGTCATGAATGATACAAACATCAATAACATTCCACCCACCACACCGAGAAGAATTGATATTATCATAAAGATGTTGAATGTAATTGCACCCGACATAATCAAAACTGCGTTTATCATACTGCCGAAGGCAACCAATACTCCAAGTAATACCATAGATTTCATTTTATCGCCCCTTAAAGAATGACCCTATTTTTGATAACATTCCACCACGTGGTCTATCACTTTCAGCGTCAGCCTTGAATTGTTTTATTTGAGTGGCCAATAGTGCTCTCTCTCTTCCCATACCACCACTACTTCTTTTAGATTTAATAAATGTTTTCATTTCAACTTGGTCAAGATGTTTCAAGTCATGGAATTTCAGTTTAAAGTCAGGCTGTTCCATTATTGTGTCAAGCCTTACTATTTTTTGTGTCAACATAAGTTTTTTAATGTCGTCGTTAGTGAGATTTGTTAGAGCCATTTCCTTGTCAAAAGAAATCCAAAAGTTGGACATAAAGTTTTCTGGAACTTTTATTTTCTTTTGTTCGTCTTCCAAAAGGAATTCCGCAAACTCTCTTCCATCACTTTTTATTTCCGGTGGCTCTTGTGCGAACTCAACTTCGTTTATGTTTTTTAGTTGTTCTAGTTCTATCTGATTCATAACTCCGACCTCGGATTATTGGCCATCGTCAACCAAGTAAAGAATATTGTTATTGTGTTTATTATTAAAAACAATATGTTAACTCCAACAAGTACAATCTCCTGTTTTGAATGTGTTGTGCAGTTCCACTCGCTTGTATCATTGAAGTTAGTGACATAACCACAATGGACAGTTTCCAAATCAAATGCACCAAACATCAGTATTATGAAAAACAGCCATGAAACAATGAGAAGAAATATTCTCGGATTTCTATCAAGTTTTATTACATTTGTCAGGCCAATAAAGAAAGTTAAAAAACCAAGTAACATGAAGATTATATACATTGATTCAAGCATCAGTTACCATCCTCTCAATAATTATTCTATTTTTATCTGTTACTGATAAGTTGAGAGTTTCACAATCATAAAGACCGGCTTCTCTTAATGGTACTGTCACAGTTATGGCTTTTGATGTGTTCACAGTATGTGGTTTTATAATTCTCCTAGAAATTATTTTTTCTTCCATTGTAATATAATTATACTAACTCATATAAATAATTATGTGTTACAAATAGAAAAATAAAAGAAAAAAAAGGGGGTGTGACATTATTTTCTCAGTCCCAGATAGCTGAGTATAGTTCCTGCAGCTAGTATGATTAATCCTATCGCTAACAGTGTCATTGAACTCCACGTTCTTGATAGTGAATCGTTGTATGCTGTGTTTGCATTGTCATTGATGTCGTTTACAGTATAGGTTATCCAAAATTCATCGTCTTCACTGTCTGCAAGTGGACAACTTGTTATGCTATACGTTCCGAGTGCCCTTGAAACTACTGTATAGTTTGTTGTTTCTGTCAATAACTCTTCCGCGTCTGTGTCGTTATCGTGTATATAGATTGTTTCTGCTGTGACATTGTCGTATGCGTGTGTTATTGTCAATGTTTCTGGCTGAGAGCCTGCTGATGCGTGTGTCTCATTGTCGTATGAATAATCAACAGATGGTAGTGTAACTGAGTTACCTACCAGAGTGACACTCCATATTCCAATGGGTATCAACATCAGTATGGTCACAACTGATAGTATCATAGACCTATCCATTTAGGTCACCAACTATCTTTTTCCGCCGAACATACCGAAGTAACCGAGTATAGTTCCTGCAGCCAATATTATCAGTCCTATTGCTAACAACTGAATTGAGTTCCAACCATATGTTTGTACGTTTGTATAGGTTGTGTTAGCTGTTGCAGACCAATTTGCTTGGCTTATGGAATTGTAGAATATGGATATTACCCAAATACCAATGACGATTGTCATTGCAGAGGTAATTACCATTACCACAGTTCCACCAACTAAACCCTTTTTACTTAGGTTCAAAAGTTTTGTATTCATAATAATATTATTGGGTTTCCGGAGTTTATTAACCCAACACATTAAACATGGTAAAAATAGAATACCCAAGGGTATTTTCTAAAGAAATATGCTAGTTCGATGTCCGTCAAACAAACAATATGTTTTTTGAACTATTGTTTGACGTTTTGTAAAAAATCTGTTGTTTTACCCCTAGGGTAAATGACTAAAAAGCTCTAAAAATACTTCTAAGTGGGGAATGAGTTATCTGAAGATGGGTGTTTTCATCTCTTGTCTGACGTTTTCTTCAAATAGTCTTCAATTATCAATCTCATTTCAGAACCCGGGGGGAATTCTGAATTAAACCTATCGATAGCTCTTAACCTTACTTCATAGTACAACTTCAAGGCACTTCTTATCGCTTTTGAATCAGCACCAAAGGAATCTTTTATACCCATAAGTTCTTTTACTCTTTCGAGTATCTTCTCTTCCTTCTCATTCATTCTAAAAGCGATTCTCCTATCTCGTACCATTCCACCACCAATAGTCTGTCTCTCTTCTTCTTCTGTTAACTATTTTCCATTTCTTCTCTAGTTTTTTTAGTTTCCTTTCCAAGTTCTTGCGATTCTTTATATCAGCCAAAAGCATAATAGTTTGTATATTTACTTCTTCTAATCCTTTTCTTTTGGCTTCTTTGAAAGCCTCTTCTATCTTCTGGTCTATGGTACTCATCTTCTCAACCCATGAAAGAATATATACAATATGGAGGCTATACCAAAAGCTATTAAAATCTGCATTGCGAAATAAACTTGAACCGGTAAAATAGCTGTCGTGGATGCATCAAAGAATACACCTGCTGCGACAACGAGACCAGTTGTTAATGTAGTTCCGAAATCATCTGTCTTATTGTAAACAAGGAACAGCCCCAAAAACAAAAGAAGGACATAAAACCAGTTTCCCAAGGCAAGAATATAAATATCTATCGGAGCTTGAAAAAACTCTCCATTAAAAAACCTATTATTGATATTCGTCATGTTTGTTACCCATTCTGTATTATTCATTTAAATCACTCATAACTCTTCATACTCCTATCGGCTATCAGTTGTATCACACCGAAGATATATATCACATATACAATCGTGGATATAGGCAAAGCCAATACCTTTGGAAAACCAACATTCAATAACATCGGATAAACGAGTATAGTGGATTCAAAAAGCATTCCCACTATCATCGGAATACCCATAAAGATAAAAGCATAAACAGCGTTGACAAACGATTGTTCCTGTGTGGAATCTACATCACTACCAGTCACATCTTCAACAACATTTTGTGCATTACCACTTTTCTCATTTACGTAAGTTGCAACCTTTTCTGTTCTAATACAGAGACCACTATCGTCTCTTTCTGCACAAATATTTTCTATTATAACCTTGTCTCCAACAAGCCCTATTTGGGAAACCATACTGAGAGACATATTGAATATAAAAATAAATATTACAATATCGTATATTCTCACTTCTTACCACCTGAAATTTTATTTAATACAGCTAAGAACAAGGCAAGTATTATAATTGTTCCCTGAACTGGATAAGCCCCGATTGTGTAAAGTATCAGTGCAACAACACAAGTTATTATTCCTCCCATAGCACCATGAACCGGGTCAAACATCATCGGCAAAAGCAACAACCCCATAGTACAAATAAACACCAGAACTATCTCACTGAATCCCGGTATCTCTGTAACAAACTTTACAAATCCACCGAATGTCTTAAACATTTCATAAGTGTTCTGTCCATATATGTTGTGGTGGACTTCCATACCGGCGTAATAAGTTGCATTTCTATCAGGAACAACATATGTCATTGTAACTTCAGACGTGTTGAAGGATACCGCATAATAAAGCTGCTGCGAATGATTAGACCCGTTATATACAAAAAACTCTGTTATGTTTATATTGGAATTTGTATCCATGACTGAAAGGGTTATCGTGGATGTATCCCAATCAAAACTCAAGTCAGTTGAGAAGTTTCCTTCAGAGGTATTGAAAGCCTGATTAGTGCTTATCAAAATATTCTTAATCAGATTGGTCGTGTCAATAACAATGTTTCCTATACTCCTTTCCAACGAACCTGAGGTAACCGAAATCTGATATTCTTCACCATTCACAAGATAGGCCAAAGCCCTGTCCTCGACATCGAAAGGCGTTTCTGTCACATCAATCAAGTCGCCTTCATAATACTTCTTTATATGTATCCAAGCATCGTCATAACTTCCTGTGTTGTCCTGAAGAATAAACTGATTTTGAACAACTTGGTTGTTGTTTGCATCAGCCAGATAGAACTCTTTCGGGTCATCTGGAGAATCAATCTTCAAAGTTCTGTGGTATATGTCACTGACATCATACACAACAGTTGACTTTATTCTATTGGCTGGACTGAATACAGTTACCAAAATATTAGAATCCGATATGTTGAAATTGGTTTCACCATTGTCACAAAATATCTTAAATTGTGTATAGTTTGTTCCAGGAGGCAGCATATTAGTTCCATTCATTTCATTAAAGAACCTGACAAGATGATTCTCATTAACCTCGTCATATGTTGTTATTGTGGTTGTATTGGCTGACAAGGTTGTATTAGGCCAACTGTATCTCGCATAGTAGTTGCCGAAAAGAACCTGTATGCTTGTCACATTTGTTGTATCAACGACTAATTTAGTTCCGTTTTTATATGTTGTCGTATTTGTGGTATTGACATAAACATCACTCAAATCGGATTTGACCAGATAGTCGGAAACAAAACTACCAAAATCTATGTTGTGTTTTGTTCCAGTAACATCTATGTCCTTGCTAAATGCAAATGTGCTGTTGCTCGTACATCCACCACCAGACTGGACAACCAAGTTCTCCGTAATACTGTATGGCGTATAATTCAAATCATCAACATAGCAAGTAAAGTTATAGCTTCCCACAATAGGTGTAAACGTATATGGCGAAGCGACCAACAAGCCATCCTTATATAAAGTTGTATCTATGTCAGCAGTACAAGTTATGGCGGTTTCAGTTTCTCTTGTGGTTGACCAACCAGCAGAACTTGACAGAACAAGATTTGAAGCTATCCCCTCAACAGTATAATTACCTGACAAAAGAGTTGTCCCACCACCCGTATCATTAGCATACCAAACATAGTCGTATTCCCCTTTAGGCAAGTTAATCACACGATACATATATTTCTCACCTTCAGTGGAAGGAAGCGTCAAACTAATGTTTTCTATATATGGAAGGTCGTCAGAACCTCCGGTAAAATTGGCTTTCCATTTCAGGTCTGAACCGGTTGTACTGAACGTGTGCATAGTTCCTTTTTCACCGGTAACGTTTTCCCAAGCAGAACCATCGGCAGCCATCCAGTAAAATATTTTCGTTGAACCGGGCGTCGAGTCAGACCAGTCAAGAGTAGCGTTGTATATCGTATCTTCAGACGAGTCCATAGTATCTGAAATGACATTACCAGTTGAAGAGAAATCCTCATAGTTGTATTTCAAGTTGTCTATTTCCAGCGTATAATTAAAAATGTCAGCCACAGAACCAAAACTCCAAACACCAGTTGCCTGAGACCATGACGTGGTTGCATTGGGGCATATTCCATCAGTAAATATGTCCGCATTCACTCCGTTTACTTTTATCAGAAAATCATACCATGTATCGTCACTATAAGAACCGCATGGAGTTTGAGAAGCCTGCCATGTCCCACCAGATGTGAGCCACTGCCCACCGTCATGTCTTCTTACATAAAAATTGCCCCCATGGTCAATATCAATCTTTAATCCAGTAGAACCAGTACCCGAATAAAATACTGTTTCAACATAAGGAGAAAACGGAGTGCTTGTAAATCTAAAATCATAATCAATCTTTGTCCAGCTTTCTGTAACTTCCATTCTACTATATTTCTCTTCAGCATCAACTTCCAATACTCCACCACTCTCGGTCAAAGTTCCGTAGTTGGTCGTATATGTCGGTTTCACCCCATCAGTAAATTTGTCATAATAAGTTTCATGCCCAGAATCCGCCTCAAGAAGTATTTTCCCCGTAAGCTCTTCCGCGGAATTCGCAAGAGTTGACCTTCTCGTATTCGTAAAACTATCAAGCTTATCAGAAGAGGTAAACTCATCTGTTGTTGTACTTTGAGAACTACCGGGAACATAATAGTAGGCACTTCTGTTGTATAGGTTCAAGATTTCATCCTCGCTTAAAGCCCTGTCGTATATCATGACTTCGTCTATTGTTCCGTTTAGATTGAAATTACCATCACTGTCATCATCTTCCGCTCCTATTCCTAAGTCTTTTGCTCCCTGAACAGACTTGTATGTCTGTCCATCATCTGTGTCTACTTCTGTATTCCCGTTTATATATAAGTAGTTGTGTCCGCTGTCTGAAACACCACATATATGAACCCATTGGTTAGCTGTTGAACTTTCTGATGAATCGTAGGCAACCGAGTCTGAATTATCGTATATTCTCCATTCCCAGTTTGTCCCATCATTGCTTAACCAAAAACCATAGTTACCAGCTCTTCTGTGAGCAATATGTTGGTATCCGTTTAATTCGTTGAGATTGACCCAACTGCAAATTGAAATAGTATCGTTAAATTTAAAATCATCTCCAGCATCAATGTAATCATCATCCCCGTCAAATTCCACACCGTAACCGTATTTGTTGTTGCCGTTGTATGGACTTATCAAGTTGTGCGTGTCGTATGCAGTCGAACCCGTTCCCTCGTCAAATCTCCACTCCCCGACCAGCCCTTCTCTTATGTGAGTGTTGCTGTTGTATATGTCCGAGATTTCATCCTCGCTTAAAGCCCTGTCATGGACTTGAAATTCATCCATTGTGATATTTATGTAGGTAGAAGAATGCTTTCCGAAAATTAAATTACCGTCGCTCGTTGCTAAGTTGCCGACATCATTTCCTGTTCCTTCTAAATCTCCGTTTATATACAATTTACTTCCCACACCACTTTCGTATGTTGCTGTAAAGAAATTCCAAGTTCCTTCTGGAGCATCGTTTCTTGATGTAAATATTGTAGAAGCATCACCTGTTGAATTGTAGAATACAGATACTACGCCTCTATTGTTTC
>Ga0272443_10004537_pt1 | contig 15047 bp, 7 predicted proteins | sample SSMAcet12_FD_193581 | JGI IMG/M metagenome (GOLD analysis project Ga0272443, IMG submission 193581) | Marine sediment archaeal communities from Little Sippewissett salt marsh, Falmouth, MA, United States - SSM-Acet-12 | ecosystem: Environmental > Aquatic > Marine > Wetlands > Sediment ...
GGGCGCGTGGATTGAAACACAAAAACCACAACCGTAAATCGGCAAAGGGCATTGTCGCGCCCTTCGCGGGCGCGTGGATTGAAACCCACCAATTATATCGTGATCCTCGCGCTCGTAGGCGGTCGCGCCCTTCGCGGGCGCGTGGATTGAAACTATCATACTATATATATTGTTAGCCTTTATCTCGAGTCGCGCCCTTCGCGGGCGCGTGGATTGAAACACGCTGGGACGGCCCGACCACGAGATTTGATAACCGTCGCGCCCTTCGCGGGCGCGTGGATTGAAACTGAAGAGGAAGCCCGAAAAGTCCGCGAGAAGGGTGTCGCGCCCTTCGCGGGCGCGTGGATTGAAACGTTCACTGCGCTCACACTGTCGCTTTATGTCACTCGTCGCGCCCTTCGCGGGCGCGTGGATTGAAACAAGGCGAAGGATATTATACGGGAACGCCTGTTAGTCGCGCCCTTCGCGGGCGCGTGGATTGAAACCCTCGACTGCTATATATCCAGCTTCTCGCAACTCGTCGCGCCCTTCGCGGGCGCGTGGATTGAAACTAAATATATAACAGTTGAGGACGGCTCTGATATTGTCGCGCCCTTCGCGGGCGCGTGGATTGAAACGATTGCAAGCGGGAATGGTAGTGCTTGTTATTATGTCGCGCCCTTCGCGGGCGCGTGGATTGAAACCTATCCTTTCTTAAACAGAGGTAAACGTGCTTAGGTCGCGCCCTTCGCGGGCGCGTGGATTGAAACACAATCAGCAAAGTTGCCCGAATTATCCTTATCCCAGTCGCGCCCTTCGCGGGCGCGTGGATTGAAACGTTGAAATAGGGGAGGATGACGGGAGAATTATTGTGTCGCGCCCTTCGCGGGCGCGTGGATTGAAACAAGTAACCAATTATATCTTTTTATTCTTTCGTCCGTCGCGCCCTTCGCGGGCGCGTGGATTGAAACATAAAATATTGTCCACTCTTTGCCTTGTAATATCGTCGCGCCCTTCGCGGGCGCGTGGATTGAAACAAAAGGTGAATATTCAAAAATATGAATATAGAAAGTCGCGCCCTTCGCGGGCGCGTGGATTGAAACCTTCATCGCCCGGATATGTTATAGCCAATGTTTCGTCGCGCCCTTCGCGGGCGCGTGGATTGAAACAGAATAATGTATCGATTGCCATTAACACACATATGTCGCGCCCTTCGCGGGCGCGTGGATTGAAACACTCAGGTGCCTTTATTAAGTAAATATCACTTCGGTCGCGCCCTTCGCGGGCGCGTGGATTGAAACATGGCCTTGACTTTGCGGACGAAGCGGGATATGGGTCGCGCCCTTCGCGGGCGCGTGGATTGAAACTAAACTCGAAGAAGATTTTAATCAAAGTATGCCAGGTCGCGCCCTTCGCGGGCGCGTGGATTGAAACCTTATTGGATTTAGCTTGTTGGTCGAGTTTACATGTCGCGCCCTTCGCGGGCGCGTGGATTGAAACAAAAACAAATCCAAAATCCTTGCGTATCTCGAAGGTCGCGCCCTTCGCGGGCGCGTGGATTGAAACATTATTAATGAGGATGAAAAAGAACAACACAAAAGTCGCGCCCTTCGCGGGCGCGTGGATTGAAACATATTATGTCCACTATTTCCAAATGTAGCCATTAGTCGCGCCCTTCGCGGGCGCGTGGATTGAAACGTTAATTTTCTCTTCGGATAAAACTGGATTATCCCGTCGCGCCCTTCGCGGGCGCGTGGATTGAAACGAATGGTTTGCCGCCAATAGTAAAATCCGCGTCGGTCGCGCCCTTCGCGGGCGCGTGGATTGAAACCTCTCGCCGGGACGACAAGCCATAGCGTGTTTTAGGTCGCGCCCTTCGCGGGCGCGTGGATTGAAACACAGATCGGGATTGCGACCTTATCCCGGATTTCCTCGTCGCGCCCTTCGCGGGCGCGTGGATTGAAACATATCCAGCTTCTCGCAACTCTTTAATTGCAGAATGTCGCGCCCTTCGCGGGCGCGTGGATTGAAACGTCAATCAGTATCCCCAATTAACAGAGAGAATCGTCGCGCCCTTCGCGGGCGCGTGGATTGAAACTGCCATGATTACTCCATAGGGCCGAGCCGAGACCCGTCGCGCCCTTCGCGGGCGCGTGGATTGAAACCTAGAAGTCTTAGATTTACTGCGTCTGTATTAATGTCGCGCCCTTCGCGGGCGCGTGGATTGAAACTCTAAAGACCGCAAACTCTTTCAAAACGTAGTAAGTCGCGCCCTTCGCGGGCGCGTGGATTGAAACGCCCATTTTCGGCGCGTTATATAAATCGGGGGGGAGTCGCGCCCTTCGCGGGCGCGTGGATTGAAACTGGAACGGTTATTACTCTCTCAATAATATGATAATGTCGCGCCCTTCGCGGGCGCGTGGATTGAAACTTTTAATACCCCCTTTAAATTTTTTAAAAGCCCCCGTCGCGCCCTTCGCGGGCGCGTGGATTGAAACACGCGAAGGATTTGCAGGTTATGGACGATTCTAAAAGTCGCGCCCTTCGCGGGCGCGTGGATTGAAACCGCCGCTTCATATGCTGGTTTAACATTTTGACCAAGTCGCGCCCTTCGCGGGCGCGTGGATTGAAACATAATGGCGATAATCACCGGCGACGAGTCGTACGTCGCGCCCTTCGCGGGCGCGTGGATTGAAACTGCACCAGCCTCCAATTTTGCACCCGTTTCCAATTGTCGCGCCCTTCGCGGGCGCGTGGATTGAAACTATTATTACGAGATTGATATTACAGATGGCGATGTCGCGCCCTTCGCGGGCGCGTGGATTGAAACCGACTATATTTGTGATAAGCTATCGATGAACCTAGCCTGCGAAAACTTATCTCGCAAATTCCAAGATATAATGGTTGCGTAATCAGAATACTCAGTAATAAAAACCTTATCGAGTTTTCAAAACCATCTTTACCTAAAAAAATATCCCAGAATACGAGAAGAATCTAATCCCAAAGCCACCGATAACTCTCTGCTCACAACAAAGAAGTTTTTTCATGAAAACAACACATCATACTGTAAAATTCAGCTCGAGAACGATATGGCTTGGCAATACTCAACCACGACCATTTGAACTAAAAAGCTTTTTCGTACCTAAACTGCGCCCCCCCACTCCCCTTAGCCCACTAAATTCACATTTTCAGACAAGATAATCCTAACAATGTACTCAAAAACTAAATTATACTTTATTAACTCAAGTCGAGTCCCTTTTCTGTAATTCGCATTAGTTGGATGTCATAATTTCACTTGCTTTTTTTCCAGAAAACATTATTTATTGAATATAGAGGGAGGAAAAAATGTCAGAACAGAAAAAGTCCGCAAATCCAAATCTAAAATACCGCGCGTTCATCTCTTATTCACATAAAGATGAGAAATTCGGAAAATGGTTACATAAAGCTCTGGAACGCTATCGTGTTCCAAAAAGACTCGCTGCCGAAGATTCTTATAAGGGCGAAATTCCCCGGCGAATATTCCCGGTATTCCGCGACCGGGATGAACTTCCGGTATCGGTTGATCTAAACAAAAATATCGAGGAAGCGCTGAATCAATCTGAATTTCTGATCGTAATCTGCTCGCCCAATTCGGCGAAATCCAGATGGGTAAACGAGGAGATACGTCAATTCAAGGCTATGGGCCGCGAGAACAAGATCTTGGCGTTGATTATCGACGGCGAGCCAAACGCATCACAGAAGGCCGGATTTAGCGCGGACGAAGAATGTTTCCCGCCAGCGCTTAAGTTCAATGTGAATGAGCAGGGCGAACTTACCAACCGCCGCGTAGAGCCGATTGCCGGCGATGCACGGAAGATAGGCGATGGCAAGAAAGACGCCTTTTTAAAGATCATTGCGGGGCTTCTTGGTGTGAGTTTTGGGCAGTTACGACAGAGGGAAATAAGGCGAAGGCGAAGGCGGAATTTTATTATTTCGGCGTCCACAATATTATTGATATCCGTGCTGTTAGTTTTGACAATTACTGCTTCTCAACAGAGAAATAGGGCTATAACAGCCGAACGAGAGGCAATTGTTCAAAGAGACAATGTCATACTTGGCCAATCGAACTTGCTCACTGTGCAAGCACTTTATGCCTTAAGACTCGACGAAAGCCACAATGCTCTCGTCTATCTCGCGGAGGCGGTGAGGAAAAGTAATCACAACTATACAGCCGGAACACGCCTTGTCACATTGCTCACTCAAAGAAGTTGGCAACTGCCTGTTAATGAGCCGTTTAGATATAAAGACCTATCAGAAGGAATTATCCAATGTGATCCCCGTTCAATAGTCAGAAATGGGATTGTAAATCAAATTATAACCTTTAACCACGACGGTAGTTTATTGGCCGTAGCACCGTTTGGCAATACTTTATTTGTATGGAACATAATAAACGGACAGATCAACTTCGAACCAATGAAACATAATGGCCTAATTAGATCTGTTCGTTTTAATAATAATGGTAATTTGTTAGTTACCGCGTCTTCTGACAGCACTGCAATAATATGGAATGCAAATTCAGGGGAGATGCTTATAGAACCTCTCAAGCATTGTGGGATAGTCAATTATGCCGAATTTAGCCCTGATGGAGAAATTCTAGCAACTGCTTGTAGTGATAATATCCTCCGAATATGGGATACACAAAATGGTAATCTTATCTATTCTTTAGAACATGAGAAAGACAAGTCTCATTCCGGAGTTATTTCTTGTTCATTTAACAATAATGGTTCTAAGATTATATCAATTACTAAATTTGGATTATATATGTGGGATTTAGTAAAGGGGGGAAAAATCAAAGGACCACTTGAACCTTTATATGGATATTTTCATTCGGCGATTTTTTCACCAGATAACAATAGTATTTTGACAACATCTTGGGATGGTACTGTCGGTTGTGCGAATATTTTTAATCTAGTTATAGATTCGGTTTCGATAACTTCTCTTTGTCATGAAGATGAATGGGAAATATATTCAGCTTCATTTAACTATAACGGAAAAAAAATAATAACTTCATCAATGGATAGGACAGCATTTATTTGGGATGTAGAAACGGGGAATCATATTGCTGGTCCGATGTATCATGATGATTGGGTGAGTTCAGCTACTTTTAGCCCAAATGGAGAATTTATTATAACTGCATCTTTAGATGGAACAGCTTGTATATGGGATGAAAAAACTGGGAAACCAAATTCAGAAAAGATGCTTCATCTGAACAATTATTTAATCTTTGCGAAGTATACCCCAGAAGGGTTGAAAATAGCAACTCTTGCAGAAGATGGAACTGTTAGAATATGGAGTTCTCAATTAAGTAAAGAATACCCCGTGGTTTTTAGACATGAAGGTAATGTTAATTCTCGTGTCTTCTGTTATAAGGGAAAAAATATTCTAACTGCATCGGACGATAGCACTGTGCGACTCTGGGATACAGAAACTGGTGTGATGAAATGTGAACCCATGATACATGAAGATTTTGTTGAATACGCCGAATTTAGCCCTGATGGGAAATATTTTTTAACTCTATCTTCCCATAAAAAAATACATATATGGAATGCGATAGGAAAAGTTAAAGTATATAAAGAATTAGAGCTTGAAAAATATATTTCTTTTGCAACATTCAGTCCTGATGGTAGATATGTTTTGATTATCTCTAATAACACAGTATATATTTGGGAAATAGAACAAAAAGAAAAAGCAATTATAAATCTTATTTTTGATCATAGTCTAAACTTTGCATCATTTAGCCCAGACGGTAAACTGATCGTTGCTGTAGCAAAATACGATAACACAGCTTATATCAGGAGTATTGAAACGGGTGAAATAATTGAAAATTCGTTACAACAGGAGGTTGGATTACTTCAGCAGTTTTTAGCAAAGACGGTAAGTATGTTTTAACTTCATCAGAAGATAAAACTGTATGTCTTTGGGATGTCGATACAGGAAGGCTAGTTACTACTAATCCACTAAGACATGATGTTGAGGTAAATTCAGCTCTCTTTTCACCGCATGACGAGAGATATATTATTACGGCATGTGGAGAGTTAGGAGGAAGTTTTACTAATAATAGAGGTTACGCAATTATATGGGATACCAAGACAGGGGAAAAGCTAACGAAGCCTATGAGACATGGAGATAGGGTAGTTTCCGCGGTTTTCAGCCCCGACGGACGATATGTCGTAACTGCATCCTGGGATAACACCGCCCGCATCTGGGATGCAGAAACAGGCCAACCGCTCGCAGACCCTTTAAGGCATGAATATTGTGTTAATTCCGCTGTTTTCAGCCCCAACGGGCGATATGTTGTAACAGCATCGAGGGATAACACCGCCCGTATCTGGGATATCGGCCTCGGTGCGGTCGGCACACCCACGCCACCCTGGGTGGCTGATATGGCAGAGGCTGTCGCAGGCCAGCGGCTCACGGATTTCGGTATGCTCGAACCGCTCGAAAATCAATTCCAAGCCATCCAAGCGGTTAAGCGAAAAATCGAGAGAGACAACAACCCCGCCCACGCAGACTGGGTGCGCTGGGCAACATGGTTTTTCGCAGACCGCGAAAAGAGAACAATCTCGCCATTCTCAGATATAACAATCCCCGAATACAAAAAAATGCACCCGGAGGAATTCGAAGATGACTAATCCAGACCTTAAATACCGCGCGTTCATCTCTTATTCGCATAAGGATGAGAAATTCGGCAAATGGTTACATAAAGCTCTTGAACGCTATCGTGTTCCAAAAAGACTCGCTGCCGAAGATTCTTATAAGGGCGAAATTCCCCGGCGAATATTCCCGGTATTCCGCGACCGGGATGAACTTCCGGTATCGGCTGATCTAAACAAAAATATCGAGGAAGCGCTACACCAATCTGAATTTCTGATTGTAATCTGCTCGCCCAATTCGGCGAAATCCAGGTGGGTAAACGAGGAGATACGTCAATTCAAGGCTATGGGCCGCGAGAACAAGATACTCGCCCTGATTATCGACGGCGAGCCAAACGCATCACATAAACCGGATTTCGATGATTCGCAAGAGTGCTTTCCGAAAGCTTTACGCTATAACATCGATGATAACGGTAAACTCGTCGATAAATGGGTAGAACCTATAGCTGCAGACCTACGTAAACATAAAGATGGCAAACATCGAGCGAAAATCAAACTCATCGCCGGACTTCTCGGTCTGAATTTCGATTCACTATGGCGACGCGAGCACAGGCGGATTGTCAGAAGAAGGGCAATTCGCGTGTCGATAGCTTCGATTCTGGCTTTAGCGCTGATAATAGGTGGGTATCTATGGTGGGATTATACGAGAGTGAAGACGGGATATTACGCGAATATGACATTTCGCTGGGGAGTGCCGGAGGGAATTGGAAGAATTGATAAAGAGACTTTTTCGCACAGGAATTATAGTTACAAGTTTTATTCAAGCCGAGCCAAAGTAGATTCGGTGAAGAGGATAAATAGCGAGGGAGTACCTATTGCAGGCCCCGGCAATAATAATGAATGTAAATGGTTAGTTCAATATCTGCAAGATGGAAAGCCTAACAGTATATTGTGTAAAGATTTAAATAGCCAGATTATTAAAGTGAAAAATTATGATTATTCTTGTGATCCTAATAAACACTATCCAGATTCAATGATTATATTTTTTAAAAATAAACTTGGTGGATTATTGTTTACTGGCGAAGATTATCTATCTGATAGAGGAAAAACAAGTATTAATCGAAACCTTATTGTATTTGACAAAAATGGTTACCCGAAAAAAAAGTATTTCCAAAGTTATAGTGGAAAATCAGTTCCAGATTTATACGGCAGTTATGGTGAAATTAATCTATATAATGAAAGGGGATTGTTGAAAGAAAGAAGTGTTATGGATTTCGAAGGCTCGATAGCACAAAATGCAAAGGGAGAGATCAAAATAAAATATAAATACGATTCCCTCGGAAATGTTACAGAAAAGAGATTTACTAATAAAAAGAATAATCCTATAGTATCACGAGAATTCAGATGCTCAGGAATTGATTATAAATACGACGAATGGGGAAATAATTCGATAAGGATTTATTTAAACAATAATGGTAATAAAATACTTAACCATGCGGGAGTTGCTATCTCAGAAAGAACCTATGATTCAAAAGGCAACAATATTGAGTTAATTTATTATGATAAAAATAAAGATATTACCAATAGTATTTGGGGTTATGCTTTTATGAAACAAGAATTTGATTCTATTGGAAACGCCACCAGAATAGAGTATTTTGATAAGGACCAGAATCCAATTGTTGTTGAATTAAGCCCTATCGATGTGGATCAAGTATTTGGAGCCATAATAGAAATTGAATCAGATTCATTAGGCGACTATACACAATTTTCTTACTTTGATGTTAACGGTAATGCGCTTTTCAATAAATTTGGAATTTCTAGTATTAAGATTGAAACTAACCAGGAAAAAAATAGCATAAGAGACAAATTTTTCGGTATTGATGGAAAACCAATTCTAAATAGATGGGGAACTGCAGAAAACGAGTTTATATATGATCATACTGGTCAACTTATTGAACAAAGATATTTTGGCATCAATAGCGAAACAATTAATAATATTTATGGTTATCACATTGTGAAACTTCAATACGATGATAATGGAAACAAAATTAGCGAATCCTACTTCGATATAGATAATAACCCGGTCCTTAAAAATTTCATTAATGGCCAATTAGGTGGATATCATAAGCATATTTGGGAATGGGATAAAAATGGCAATCAAAAAACGAATATTTTCCTCGATACAGACAGTAATCTCGTCTTCAATAGCCAGAATTTTGCAATTTGGAGGGCTAAATATGATGAATTTGGACACCAAGTAGAATTAGCCTACTATGGGAATAATGAAGAGCCTGTAAATGGACCGGAAGGTTATTTCAAGTTTAAAACCAGTTTTTCTTCTAAAGGTGACTCGGCACTTCAGGAATACTATGATGTGAATAATCAACCAACAAAAAATCTTGATGGCTGCTATAAAAAGATTCTATTGAAAGATAAGATGGAAAATAACATAGAAGAAAGGTATATGGATGGTAACGGTAAATTAATGATTTCAAATTTGGGGAGTGCAATCGTAAGGGCAAAATACGATTTACAGGGTCATCGTATTGAAAAAACTAATTATGGGTTGCAAGGTGAGCGTATATGTGATAAATATATGGGAGCTCACAAAGTCACTGCTGAATACGATATCTTAGGGAACACTATCGAAATTGCTTTTTGGGATACTCAAGGAAAGGCGATGATAAGTACTAATTTCGGTTACCATAAGGGAGTCCAGATTTTTGATGAATATTATCGAAAGAAAGAAACTAGCTTTTATGATACTGACAATAATCCGATATGTTCTAAGCAAGGATACGCAAAGGAAATGAGGGAGTATAATATCCATCATGATGTTACGTCTTTCTCCTATTTCGATGAAGAAAACAACCCCGTAAATACTCTTAATGAATATCACAAAAAAGAGGTTATATACAACGATCTCTGGCAACCAATTGAATATAATTTTTACAACGCTAAAAACAAATTAATAAATACCACTCATGTAAAAGACTAATCCAATTATTTAGAATATCAGGCCGTATCACCGTCAATCGGAAAACCCTACAGAGTTTCCTTAACTTCAATGCAATACTGCCAAAAAGACTCTCATCCAATTCAGTCCAATTTTTACTTACTCTTAATCGTCATCCTGTATTTTATAGTCAGTAGTGTTTTACCTATCTCAATCGGTTTCGTCTCCCCGGTATTCCTAAAACCCATCCCCTCATAAAACAATCGGGCTTTTACGTTATCGGCCAACACCCACAGAATTACCGAAGTGTAATTTTCTGATTTCAACTCTTCGATTACGTAACTTAACAATCGTGGGCCAAATCCTTTCCCTATATATTCTGGGGCCAAATAGATAGCATTAATCTCGGCTGTTATATTTTTTTGATGATATCCTGTTTCCATATCATATATAGTGCAGAATCCTCTAATATTGGCTTCATCTTCGATTACATAAACTCGCCTGGATCCTTTTCCAAAAGATTTGACGAAATTTCTGGCACTTCTTTCGTAATCGAGAAAATCAAGATAGCTATCGGGCACGATACCGCTGTAGGTAGCACGCCACGAATTTATATGGATTTTCGCGATCTCATAGGCATCATCTTTTCCGGCTGGACGTATTTTATACTTGATATTCACTTTCTAACTCTCCATTGTTCCAAGCATTGAGGGTTTTATATAATAACTCTTGGGCTTTTGATCTTAAATCTTCGTTTTTCTCTCCTTTCCCATATTCTGGGAATATGTTAGTTAATGATATTAGTTGCCGGTTTTTTCGACAACTATTTACGAATATTTCCGATATACCTCTATTGAAAAAAAAGTTTGTTATACATAAAAATAATTATTTGCTATAGAAAAAAAGTATTTCTTTACATAAAAATTTCGTTTTGCCATAGAAAAAAAAAGTGTTTTTTGACAGAAAAAAACTGTTGTGATATAGAAAAAAAGAAAGAAAAGCTGGAAACAAAAAGCATTACGGGAAAAAGGAAGCTGTAAGCATTGACAATAGACGATTAGAGGATAATTATCGAATTTCAGTCTTTTCATGAGGTCGAACTTAATTTCAAAGGTTTTCAAAGAACAACAAAAACTCCCTTCTCCCCCCTGTCAAGAACATTTTTCTCCAGACCCTTTTCTCTACAGTTAATGAAACATCAAGGAAGCTCTCGCATGTAGAGCTTATGTGCCCTTTTCGAGCGATGAATTTCGATAAATAGTTATATCAACTCCGCCGATTTAGAGATTATTTTAGATATACAATTCGCTTAACGATCGATTCATCGTCAAACTTTGCCCTAACCAGATAAATCCCGCTTCCTACCGACGACTCAGGTTTCCAAATCTGTTCGCCGCCGGGGAGATAGGCGATGCTTCTACCGTTCAGATCGAAGATCTCGATTGTGCCATTCGCCGGGCTGATTATAGAAACCGCAGAATTGAACGGATTGGGTGCTATTCTTAAATCTAATATCCGAGGTAAGCTATATGTTTCTGAAAGACCATGGGTTGAGATATTATCCCCGTAAGAGTCTAGTAAAGCAATGATAGTGCTATAATTACTGCCTGTGTAACCCGTTGAAATTGCAACGATAGTATCAGGGGAAAGACAAATGACAAAGTTATCTATATCCCATCCTAAAGTATCTTCATATTCTGATGACCATATAGGTATACCTGAAGGGGTAATTTTAGTTATATATCTTGTGTTTGAATAGTCATATCTTGGATAACCGCTATTTCCAGCAGCATATATGAAACCATACTCGGATATTGAAATGTCATTAAAAACAGTGCTGTCTTCAGGGTCATAATAGTATTCGAGAGAATCTCCATCGGAGGAGATAGAACATACGCTACCTCTGAAATCAGTATCCATACCACCAATAATGAATTGTCCTGTTAGCTGATTCAATTCCAGGGAGGCATCGTCCTCCAGTTCACTCGTGTCGCAATAAACTATACGCCCTCCTGTATCGATTAATGCGAACCAGACTGGACAATGTAAATAGAAAATCTCTGTTCCCCTTGAAGCTCCAATAAATATCGACGTGTCACCAACTGCTTCTATTCCCCTGATAATATCAGAATTATCAAATGGACTAGTAGTTATTTCCTTTTCAAAGTCGAGTGTGTTTTTATCGAAAAAAGTAAGAACGCTAGATCTGTCATAGTATCCTGCACGTGCCTTATAAACTGCCATAAGAAGATAATCTCCACATATCTCTAAAAATCCGGGTTGGATTTCATCGTCGAAATCTATCCTGGTTTCATATCCTGAACTGTCGAGCATTATCAACTCACCTGAATAGTAGTCGTCAAAATAATATTGTTCACTTGCGGCATAAATATTATGAGTTAAGTGATCCACGGCAAGATTAGTTATCGTTTTATCACTTGTGATTAAAGTGTCAAATTCAAACGTAGATATATCCAATCTACTTACAACCGAAATGTTATCATAGTAACCGGAGTAATATACACCAGATAAAAGTAAATCTTGGCCCCATTTCATTACTCTACTAACTCTAAAATCGTCAATAACTAATGCTATAGTACTTAATGAAATTATCATTAGCGAAAAAATAATAGCTTTTTTCATTTTCCATCTCCTAAGGCAATGCCCCGCGCGTTTTAGTTATTATCTTCTCAGCGATTATATTCGAGGGTTGGGGGTGCGCGGCGTATTTAGTTTTATTAATATAAATTTTATTGCCTAATAGTAATTAAATTCGAGGTTCCGAATAAACAAGGAGTTTCTGTAAATCCCTTATAAAACGATTATCAATTATTCAGTGTATTCTTATCCAATGTATTTTTCGATGAACGCCATCACCTCAACTTTGTGATCGATAATCTGCTGGATTGACTCAGCAAGGCCGTGGCCGGCTTTGTCGTTTACTTTCAGTAGAACCGGATTATCAGATCTGTTTGCACGCTGAAGTTTCGCCGCCATTTTCATTGCATGCATGGGATCTACGCCCCTGTCGTCACCCAAAGAGGTCATGATAAGAGTTGGAGGGTAATCCACATTGTCCTTAATATTGTGATATGGCGAATAATCTATAAGCCACGCGAAATCCGCCTCTTTATCCGGATCGCCATACTCGGAAATCCAGAACTTAGCCCCTTCCGTAAAATGAAATCTGATCATATCCAGAAGAGGGGCTCTTACTACCACAACTCCCCACAAATCGGGACGTTGCACCAGAACCGCTCCAGTTAGCAAACCACCGTTGCTCCCCCCCGTGATTGCCAGCTTCTCAGATTTTGTGTAGTTTATAGTTCGATATTCTCCGTTGTCGTTATCCCGGATAGGTCTTTCCCCAATTAAAGCTTCTCCGGCAGCGATAAAATCATCGAAGCAGTTTTGCTTTTTATCAAGCATTCCATTTTCATGCCACTTCTCGCCATATTCCGCGCCACCTCGAATTCCGGCTTCTACAACTATAGCACCCCGTTCCAGCCATACTGCCCATTCTTTGTTGAACCAATGATCCATTGTACTACCGAAACCGCCATAAGCACTAAGGATAACCTTATTATTGCCATCAAAAATCACGTCTTTGTGATGAGTGACAACCATGGGAACTTCCACACCATCACAAGAGCGATAAAACTGGAGTTTTGTAATATATTCAGATGCATCGAAATCCAGGTTCGGTCTGTAATATAGCTTAAGCTCATTTTTTTCGATATTGTAGCGATAATGCTCGAGTGGCGTGGATCGATTGGTAAAATAGGTAAAAACCGCGTCAACCTTGGGTTCGCCATACGGAAGCATCAAATTTCCCAGAGCAGGCTGGTTCATCTGTCCCAGATATCGACCATCGAAATCGAATGTCTCATTTCCAAATTCTAAGCCTTGATTGTACTGAATAAATAATCTGCCTCCGAGAGCGTTCATATAGACAATCGATTTCTCCTTTTCCGGAACTATCTCCTCCCACCTGTCCGAATAAGGAATCGAGCCATCCAACTTGCATTTGAAAACTCTGGATTTAGGAGCATCCATGTTTGTGGAAATAAACAAATACTCTTCGTCGAACCTGGTATTGAAAACAGCATCGGGTCTATCTGTTATCTGAAACACTTCGCTTTTCGTATCATCCAAATTCTTATAAAATAGCTGCGTGTAGTATGTGCCGTAGGAAACATTGAAAATTAAGTGTTTACCATCACGAGATATCCTCGTTCCCGGGATTGAATCTTCGGGGATTTGATCGCCAAATACCTTTTCGTCTTCTCGCCAGTCGCGGCCTAATTTGTGAAAAAATACTTTCATCCCGACTTTGCTTATCTGCTCCGGGTCATTCGTTTCACTCCTCGAATAAAAGAACCCCGTTCTATCCGGCAGCCAGTTTGCCCAAGTATAGACCAATCGCGGAATCTCGTCTAGTACTTCGAGAGTCTCGACATCGATAATACGCATCATGAAAAAGTCGCTGCCATCTTTATGGAGATGATAGGACAGATATCGCCCATCCAGTGTCGATGATATTCCGCCTATACTTGTTCTTCCCGATGGATCATATTCATTGGGGTCGATTATCAAGCGTTCATTCGTTTCATCGGGCCAGTCTCGGCAGAAAAGCGAACCATGCTCTTGATTGGGCTCGCGTTTGTATATAAAAAGGTATCGCTCGGAAGGAATGGGAATACTCTGATGAGAAACTCGATAATATTTCTCGAAAGCTTTTCTGAGCACTTCGCCCTTAGGGTAATTGATATTTTCCCGGGTGAAAGTATTCTGCGTTTCAATCCAGGACGTTCTCTCCTCGGATTCTTTCTCCAACCAGCGGTAATCGTCAATTATCTTCCTACCAAATTTCTCTTCGATAACCGGTTCGATCTTTGTTTTCGGGTAATCCACTATTCTTCATTCTCTTTATAATTATTCATTAGCTTTCGATCTGACCTCGATATTTTCCCACATCAGTATGCCTTAGCTTCATACTAAAACCAACTATCAACTGTCAATTCTAAATTATACATTTTAAATAACCGTTATATCTATCTCCAGCGGCACACCCGGATTTCCGGCCTCGTCGAACGGCGTCAGTTTGTAAGTATATGTTCCGTTCTCCAGATGATTGTCGTCGAAGGGCATAACCTCCTCGGGGTCGTCGATAGGAAGGCCATCGGTAACAATAACATATTCCATCTCGCCATGCTTGAGACGCTCTAAAAGCAACGTCTTACCGCCATTGAGACCCGAATGTGTTATTCGCACAAGCCCCTCGTCGATCTGCTCTGCCGAACCCTCCACAGGACCCGGCCAATCCGGCCAATCCGGCGCGGATGGCTCTTCACCGCCGGACGAAGTTCCCCACGGAGACTCTTCCCATATCATATGTTGTGGGTCAGTATAAAGACCGCGATACCAGTTGAACATCCGCCGCTCCTCATGGTTGATAGCCTCGCGGGAAATTTCGAGGG
>Ga0272443_10004538_pt1 | contig 15045 bp, 8 predicted proteins | sample SSMAcet12_FD_193581 | JGI IMG/M metagenome (GOLD analysis project Ga0272443, IMG submission 193581) | Marine sediment archaeal communities from Little Sippewissett salt marsh, Falmouth, MA, United States - SSM-Acet-12 | ecosystem: Environmental > Aquatic > Marine > Wetlands > Sediment ...
ACGGTACGTGAAGTCCGCGCCGCCCCCCGTCACCGCCGCCGTCAGCGCCACCGTGCCGCCCGGCGCCACATGAACGTCCGACGCACTCAACTGCACCGAGACCGTGTCGCCCACGACTACCGCCACGCTGTCCGTGAAACGCCGGCCCCGCGCATCGGTAGCCGTCACCGTGATCCGGTACGTGCCGAGCACGCCCGGGCCGGCCGCCGGCGCCGTCCACGTGTTGGCTGCATCGTCGGGCAATGTCTGCGAAGCCGCCCCCAGTGTGCCGGACGCCGCACCCGACTCGTTGATACAGGTCCACTCGTACGTGAAGTCCGGGCTTCCGCCCGTGCGGTCAGCCAACAGGTTCACCGACTCGCCCGGCGCGACTTCGACGCGGTCTGCCGTCAGGTCCACAAGCAGGTTATCGCTTACCACTACCGCCGTGCTGTCCGTGAAACGCCGGCCCCGCGCGTCGGTGGCCGTCACCGTGATCCGGTACGTGCCGAGCACACCCGGGCCGGCCGCCGGCGCCGTCCAGGTATTGGTTGCATCGTCGGGCAACGTCTGCGAAGCGGCTCCCAGTATGCCAGCCGCCGCACCCGATTCGTTGACACAGGTCCACTCGTACGTGAAGTCCGGGCTTCCGCCCGTGCGGTCAGCCAGCAGGTTGACCGACCCGCCCGGCGCGACTTCGATGCGGTCAGTCGTCAGATCCACGGAGAACAGATCACCCACCACGATCTGAACGCTGTCGCTCACCAGGCTACCGACGACATCGGTTACGATGCACCGTACCCGGTACGTGCCGAGGCTGTCGGCGCTGGTGAAGTTAACTGCTGGTCCGCTCGTCGTATCGAGTCTTTCGTTTTCGTTGAGGCCGGCGGGGCCGGTCACCGTCCAGGCATAGGTCAGCGGAAACACGCCGCCGATCACCGATGCTTCGAGAGCCGCGATCCGTCCGCCGGGCAGAACGATTGTTTCGTCCGTTGTCACATCGAGCCACAACCGATCACCGACTGCGCCACCGCCCGTGCTGCCGACCACGATCATCACGGAGTCGGCGAACATCGTCCCCAAGGCATCCGTCACGGTGAGCGTGACGCGATACGTGCCGGTCGTCAGTGCGGAGGAGAAGACAGGCTCGGCGATGCACGTGTCGCTCAGCCGCTCCGGCTGCAGTTGGCCGTCTGACGCCAGCACGGACCACTGGTATTGGTAGGGAGCCGCTCCGCCGTGGATCCTCGCGAACAATTGCGCCTGGCCCGCGACGCCGCCGCCGGCCGGCAGTACCTGCTTGTCAGTGGTAACATCGACGTTGAGTGGCTGGCCGACCTGGATCCGCAGAACGTCCACCGCGACCGTTCCAACCGCGTCGGTCACCTCGCACACCAGCTCGTACCCACCGACGGTCGTTGCGCTCGTAAAGACGGGGTTGGCGATGAAGGCGTTGTCGAGTCGGTCCGTCGCGTCTTGGCCATTCGGATCGGTCACGGACCAGGCGAAGGCATACGGCAGCTCGCCCCCATACGCCCGTGCCTGAATCTGGACGATTCCGTGAGGCGCCGTCCCGCCGGCTGCCAGGGCCGTCCGGGGCGCTGTCACAGCCACGGCCAGCGTGCGGCCGACAGTGATCGCTACCGAGTCCGCCGCCGTCACACCGTCGCCGTCGGTGGCCCCGCAACGGATGACATATGACCCGTTCGGCACGTCGGGCGTGAAGACCGCCTGCCCGCCGTCGATCGCCAATCGGTCGGTGTAATCGACCTCGCCGGGACCGGTGACTTCCCAATCCACGTCGATCGGTGGACGTCCGCCGCGGATGTCAGCCGTCAGCGTCGCCTTGGTCTCCGGTGCATCGGCGCCCGGCAGCGCGAGCCGGTCCGCCACAAGCGCCAAGTCGATCTGCGCACCTACCTGGATGAGCGTCGAGCCGATGAGCACCTGGCCGTCGGCATCGGTGACCGCGCAGCGAAGACGGTGCGGCCCGACCGTCGGTCCGCTTTCGAAGATCGGCGCGCGAACCTCATCGTCCCACAACAGATCGGTGAGCGACTCGCCTTCAGGCCCGATGACCTCCCAGGCGTAGGTGTACGGGCCGCGCCCGCCGATGGGCGTCGCCAGCAGTTGAACCATCCCGTCGGCCCCGCCGCCGGGCAGCACCGCAGCGCGGTCAGCCACCACGTCCAGGCCGAAGTCTTGGCCTACCACGACGATCACCGACTCGGACGAGACAGCGCCGGCCGCGTCGATCAACGTGGCCGTCAACAGGTATGGGCCGACCATGTCAGTGCTGGTAAAAACGGGATTTCGCGGGTCCGTCGTGTCGAGCCGGTCGTTGTCCATCCGGCCGTCCGGACCGATGCACGTCCAGGTGACCTCGAAAGGCCCTGCGCCGGAGATGGGGTCCAGATGGATCGTCGTCTGCCCGTACGACCCGCCGCCCGCGCGCACCCCGACCCGGGCCGTCCGGATGTCCAGCCCGAAGTCGCCGCCGACCCGGATAATCGCATGGGCCGTGTGCGTCGTCGCCTGAAGATCGGTGACCGTGCAGGAGACCTTGTAAGGGCCGCTGAAATCTCCCGGCTTAAAGTGAGTCGTCCGCCCGTCGAGGACATCCAGCAGTTCGTCGGCCGGCTGCCCTCGCGGGTCGATTACCGACCAGCGATAGACGTAGGGCGGCAGGCCGTGGACCGTCACGACCCGCAGGGCAGCCTGTGCATCGGCGACATCCGAGCCGTAAAACTGATAGCGGTCCGAGACCACGTAGGCCGACACCGAAGGGACGAAAGGGAGGTCCACGGAAAAGCCACACCCTACGTGGACGACGACCCCCCACAGCAAGGTGCCGAGAAAAAGGAGACTTGCAAGGCGCACCGGGCGTGGCGCGATCGGCTGCAACATGACAAAACAATCGACCCGCCGCGCCGTTTTTCTTGACGGATTGGCAACCGACCCACCCTGACATGGAAAACAAAGGGGGGTATGAAGATAAAATTAGGTTTATACTTTAAAAAATAGCTTTTATTAAGTAAAAAATCGACACAGCATCGTCGCTGCCAGGCTGGCAAAACAAGAATCGGGCGGCTGGAAAGGATCGGTTCATGGCTCTGGACGTCTCTTCGGCCCACGTTCGGTCGGAGGGGTTTTCAAACGATCTCTCACCGGGCAAGCGTGCTGCCGTTCCCGGTGCCAGCCAGCTCGCACAAAGCCTCGATAAAGCGGCGCAGCACGGGCGTGAAGGCCTTGCGGTGACGGTGGATGATGCCGATGGGACGCTCGAGGTCGCAATTGGCCAGTCGGACCGCGGCAAGCGACCCCGAGGCAACCTCCGCGCGGACGGTCGGTTCGGGCAGGACGCTCAAACCCGCGCCGATCTCAATGGCCTGTTTGATCGTCTCGATGTTGTCGAACTCCATGACCTTCCGAACGCTGATCTGGTTATCGCGGAAGTATCGGTCCAGCTCGCGGCAGATGGGCAGTTCCCGATCGAAGGCGACAAAGTCCTCGCCGTCGAGCTGTTTGGCCGTCACGGTCTTGCGCGCTGTCAGGTGATGACCCGGGTGACAGACGAGGACCATCTTTTCGGAACGGAGGGGGATGACGCTGATGTCGCGCGTTTCGCGGGGGTAGGAAACGATGCCCAGATCCGTATCGCCGTGTAAGACAGCCTCGTAAACCTTGTGGGGGAGCAGGTATTCGAGCTTGACCTTGGCCCGGCTGTAGCGGGCCATGAACTCCTGCATTGTCGCGGCCATATCGTGCAGGCCCACCGAGTAGATCGCCGCGACGCGCACGAGCCCGGAAACATTCTCGTGGAGCGATTTCACATCGGCTCTGGCCGCCTCGTAACGGTTGAGGATCTCGCACAGCGCTTCGTAACAGAGTTGCCCCGCGGCCGTCAGCACGAAGGGCCTTTTCGTGCGGTCAACCAACTGGGCCTCGAAGACACGTTCGAGATGGTGGACGGCCTGGCTGGCAGCCGACTGGGTGATGCCGTTGAGGCGCGCGCCCTCGGTAAAGCTCCGGCAGCGGACGACGTCACAGAAAAGTTTACAGGTAGCGAAATTCAAGGCCGAACCGCCATATCATTAGCTGAATCAATAGCCAGTATTAGGTTAATCTATTTTAAGCCAAACATCACTTGATGAAAGCCTGCCAACTAAGTATCTCATAACTTTTGCTGATGAAGCAACACCCATTGCCGTGTGGCCTCGGCGGTCCCAGGACACGTCATCCCGCACACAAGGCGTCGCACCCCCGGCAGCCTGACAGAAGGGGTTGGGCGTGGATAAGCCGGCAGGGTGGCGACAGGGTGTATGAAAAAGTCTGAACATCGCGGGCACCGAACCGCACACCGAGCAAGGGGTCCTAAACCATGGCGTACGTCCACGACATGCTCAGCAACGTTCTCCAACGCAACCCCGGCGAGCCGGAATTCCACCAGGCCGTCCGAGAGGTGCTCGAATCGCTCGAAGCCGTCTTCCAGCGCAACCCGCAATATGAGAAGCACCGCGTCCTCGAACGGTTCGTCGAGCCGGAAAGGGTGATTCTCTTCCGCGTCCCCTGGGTCGACGACAGTGGCGCGATCCGGGTCAATCGCGGGTACCGGATCGAGTTCAACAGCGCGATCGGACCTTACAAAGGCGGTCTCCGCTTCCACCCGACGGTCAACCTGAGCATCCTGAAGTTCCTGGCCTTCGAGCAGATCCTCAAGAATTCACTCACGACCCTGCCGATGGGCGGCGGCAAGGGGGGCTCGGACTTCGACCCCAAGGGCAAGTCGGACGGCGAGGTGATGCGCTTCTGCCAGTCGTTCATGACCGAGCTGGCCCGGCACATCGGCCCGGATACGGACGTGCCGGCCGGCGACATCGGCGTGGGCGGACGCGAGATCGGGTATCTTTTCGGCCAATACAAGCGGATCCGCAACGAATTCACCGGTGTGCTGACCGGCAAGGGGCTTTACTGGGGCGGCTCGCTCATCCGGCCGGAAGCGACCGGGTACGGGGCCGTCTACTTCGCGCAGGAGATGCTGGCAGTCAGCGGCGACAACCTGAAGGGCAAGGTCTGCGTCGTTTCCGGCTCGGGCAACGTCGCACAGTACACCGTCCAGAAGCTTAATGAGTTGGGCGCCAAGTGCGTCTCCCTGTCCGACTCGAACGGCACGATCCACGATCCGGACGGTATCTCCGACGAGAAACTCGAGTACGTCATGGATCTCAAGAATGTCCGCCGCGGCCGGATCCGCGAATACGCCGACAAATTCCCGTCCGTTCAGTACCGCGAGGGTGTCGGCCCGTGGGAGATCCCCTGCGACTGCGCGTTCCCGTCGGCCACGCAGAACGAAATCAGCGTCCAGGACGCCCGCACGCTGGTCAAAAACGGATGCCGGCTCGTGTCGGAAGGCGCCAACATGCCTACAGAACCGGAAGGCGTCGACGTTTTTCTGGAAAACAAGATTCTTTACGGCCCGGGCAAGGCGGCCAATGCCGGCGGCGTGGCGGTCTCCGGCCTGGAGATGTCCCAGAACGCCCAGCACCTGGCCTGGCCACGGGAGGAGGTCGACGGCCGACTCCAGATCATCATGAAGGCCATCCATACCTCCGTCGCCGAGACGGCGGCCGAGTACGGCCAACCAACCAACTACGTGCTCGGCGCCAACATCGCCGGCTTCGTCAAGGTCGCCGACGCGATGATCGACCAGGGCGTCGTCTGACCGGTGGACAGAAACCGGCGATCGAATCGGGGCCTTGCAGCCTCGGACAAAACCTGTGGATCAACCGCCTGCCCCCGTTCACACAGGTGTCTTTTCTTGTCACCTGAGAAAAAGGTCGCGGGGAGTTCTAAGGTACCCTCTTTGGTCACCTGTATTGCCTTGGCACCGTAAGGATCGCACAACAAAGCAGCGCCGGCCCGTGATCATCACGGAACCGGCGCTGCGTGCTTGAACCTTGGCCTGTCGCATCAACCGATGGTCAATGCGGTTACCCGTCTTCGCCGCTCTGTTCGGGTTCCCCCCGCGGTTCACGGTCGCCGCGCGGTCCGCGTTCCCCGCGCGGTCCGCGCATCTCGCGCCGGAACCGGGGCTGCGACTCCTTCAGCGTTTTGAGCTCCTCGTCGCTCAGAACACCGTCCTCGTCGGCGTCCGCATCGGGAAACCGCTCGAGCAGGTGGCGGCGAAACCTCTCCGGCCGCTCACCGGGCCCTCCCCACGGGCCGGGGCGCATCATCGGCGGGCCGATCGGCAGCGCTTCCTGGTATGCTTCGAGTTCCTCGTAGCCGAGCTTACCATCCTGATCCCTGTCGATTTCCTCGAACCGGTCCAGCAGCATATCGATCGCCATTACCATGCCCGCACCGGGTGGCATCCTTCTGCCGCTGAAACCGCGTGCGCCCGGTTCGCCCGGACCCATTCCGCCGCCGAAGCCGCGCGGACCGAACCGGCCGCCGCGCCTCCAAGCCGGGCTCGTTTCGGCATCGTCGTCGCGGGCCTCGCGCCGCGCCTCGAAGAACGTACGAAGCTCCTCGGGGGAAACGACGCCATCGCCGTCGGCGTCCGCCTCGGGAAATCGTTCCATGATCCTTTCCTGCCACGCCGGCGAGCCGGGCCGCACACGACGCCCGGGCCGAGCTTCCTGTCCCAGGGCGGGCATGAGGGCGACAAGGCACGCACCGCTGACCAGAACTGCCGTTGCCATCGTCCATCTGGAAATCCGCATCACTTTTTCTCCTCAATACGGGTGGAGCCGTCTCTCGACGTTCGGATTTACATAAGCCTTAACGAGCGGGGGGCGGAATCTATTGCCGGCCTCTGAAAACCCGCTCCGGACGGGCCGATACGTTGGACAAAGAGGCCCTGGTGAGAATGATTTGCAGCAGGTATCGGTATCAGGCGGCAGGCTGGCTGTCGGCCGCCTTCGTGGTGCCGGTGGGGGGTTGGCAGGCGCGGTCGAACCGCTCCGCCCATTCGGGGCCAAAGCGATCGGAGACCGTCTTGGTGAGGCTTTCGACGAAGGCCACCGCGCCGGCGTGATCGGATCGGTTCATTGCGGTGACGTGCTCCAGCAGAAAGGAGGCTGCGCTGTCGCGGGCTTCCGGCTTGACGCGGGCGGCCAAAGCAATCATCCGGTCCGGGCTGGAGGCTTCCCAGGATCGCAGGATTTTTTCCTGTTCGGCCGCAGCCATGCGCTGAAACAGAGCCTGGTAGGCCTCCCAGGCCTGGCTGGCGACCGCTGCACTCGACTCGACGTTGCGGTCGAGGCGCGTTCGCAAGGCGGCCAGATGCGCCGGCTCGTTACCGAGCTCACCCACCACGCGGGCGGCCGTCTCACGGACGACAGGCTCCGGATCGTTGACGAGGCGGTCCACAACAATCTCAAGATGGCTCTGTTCGCCAACGCGGCCGAGCCCGCGAAGGGCGGCCTGACGGACGAGGGGATCCGACTCGTCGGCCCCTGCATGGGCCGCAAGAAGGTCCGCGACCTTCGGATCAGCGATAGCGGCCATCGCTTCGATGAGGCTTCTCCGCAGGACCGGCTCGGGGTCGCTCTCATCGGCACCATTGCCCTCGTCGCTCGCCTCGTAGCGGGCGATCAGTGCCTGAACGGCCTCGGCCACAACGGCCGGCTCCGGTTGGCCGTTGCCCCGCTCGCAAAGCCGGCCGATAGCCTCGACCGCCGCGGCCGCCACGACCCGCTCCGGATCGGACAAACCCGCAATGCATACGTCGAGGGTGGCTGGGTCGGCCAGCTTGCCCAGTGCCTTGTAGATCTCCAAACGGACGGTCGGCGAAGGTTCGTCCACCACCCGGACGGCGATCCGCTGGGCGTCCTCGAGCGTGCCCAAGTCACGCAGGAAAGTCACCAGCTTGGCCCGAACCGTTTCGTCCCGATCGTCGATCATCGTTCGAAGCCGGGCCAGAACCTCCTCCGCCGGCTGTGTCCCCGTGCTGCGGAGCGCTTCGTGGATAAGGTTCATCGCCGTGAGCCGCTGCTGGGCCAAGTCGGAGCCGAGCCACTCGAGCAGCAACGCGTCGCGCCGGGCCTGTTCGGTGGTAGCCTGATAAAGTTTTTCCATGAGATTGCGGACGGCCTGGACCATCAACGCGCGCTCCCGCCGTTCGCGATAGACTGCCAGGGCTTCGGCGACCTGTTCATCATCGTAGATGGCCAATGCCGCGGCCGCCGCCCGCTGGAGGTCCGCGTTCGACGCACTCAGCAGCGCCTTGAGCGGATCGATCAGCTCCGGCGGCTGCCATTGCGTCACCACGATCGCCTCGCAGACGGCCGACTTGGCCGCCTCATTGTTCTGGGAGGTGAGTACGGTCGTCAGGGCGGCCACACCCTCCTGCGATCCGGTCCGGCAGATCGCGATGGCCGCCTCCCGGCGCACCTTGCCCTCGTTTTGGCCGACAACCTTGACGATTTCACTGGCGATCTGTTCGGCCGGTGTGGACTGGGAGGCGGGCGCCGTCGCTTGCGTCGTGGCGGGTTGCTCGTCGGCTTGCGCGGTCACCGGCTGCAATGCCACCCCACACCAAATCACGAGCACCGCCACGCAACCGACTGTTTGCATCGGCCGCAGTTGCACGCTGCTGCGTGAGGGCGTCGGGTAGGTCATGCTCCGCATCCGCGCGTTCAAATCGCGCCCCGCACTGCGGGCTTCTCCCTACCCAATCCGGTTGCCGGACCGGGAACTCGCCCGCACGGGGCGCTGCCTCTGTCCTGACAAGCCACGTCCGCCGGTGGTCTTTCAGTAAAGACAGTTTTACACCGAATTTGCGCTGATGGCAAGTTCGATGCCCCTGCATTTCCTGGTACGCAGTAGTGGTACGGGAGTTGCATATCGGCAAGCTGCAAGGGTTACAGTCCTGCCCTCACAATTGCCGTAACAAAGCCAGCGCGGGGGGGAATTCGGGGTCGATCTCGAGCGCCTTTTCAGCCGCCCGGCGCGCTTCGGCGCGCTGATTGAACTGGAGGCAAATCGTGGCGCGGACATAGGGGTAATGGGCGACGCGCGGTGCGAGCTCTTCGGCCCTGGCGATGGCCCGCAGGGCTGCGTCGGCCTCATTCAGCTTGGCCTCGGCCAGCGCGAGGTTGTACCAGAACCTCGCCTGTGTCGCGTCCTTGCCGACCGCCTCGCGCAGCGCGTCACGCGATTTGCTCAAACGGCCCTGTTCCGCGTAAAGCAACCCCAACGCGTAAGGAAATGCCGCTTCATCGGGCGCAACGGAGGCGGCCGTGCGAAGCTGACGGATCGCCTCCTCCGAACGACCCATCTCGTGCAGGGTGACAGCGTAAGTGTGCCGCAGGCCGGCCGCGCCCGGATCCCACGTAACGGCCCGTTCGAACCAGGGCATCGACTCCTCGCCCCGTCCGCGATCCGCCAGAAAATTCGCCCACTGAAAGGCACCCAGAGGTTGGTCCAAGTTGTGTTGAAGAAAGGCCAGCAGATCTTCCCAGGCCTGTCGGCCGGGCTGAATCTCCCGACGCATCGCCCAGGCTGCCTTGACGCGCACGAGGCGGGAGGGGTGGTCCAGTTTCGGTGCGATCACGGAAGCAGCCATCGGCATCATGGGATCGAGCGCCTCGATGGCTGCCGCCTGCACCTCCACACTGGGATCGTCCAACAGGACGAGCATCGTGTCGACGATTCGCGCGCGGAGGGCCTCGTCGTCGGTCGCCGCCAGGGCCGGCGCGAGGAACTTGGCGCAGACCGCCCGCCAGACCGGGTGCGCCTCCTGCCCGATCCAGTCGAGCAGCTCCGGCACGGCTGACCAGTCACGCTCCTTGACCCGCGCGAGCAGCCGGGCACGCGTTCGCGTCGGTCGGTCCATCCGCTGTCCGTACCATTGATGAACGTAGTCGACCGCCCAATCGACACCTTCGGCTTCGTGGCAGCGGTCGCAGGCGTTGGGAATGCCGAACTCCTTGGTCAACACGGGGTCGGGAATCGTCATGCCGTGGTCGTGACGCCAGTGGCGAGCCATGTAGACCGTCTGAGGCATGTGGCAGTCGGCGCAATCGAAATCGAGCGAGCCGGCCGGGTGGTGATTGTGTTCGTCCGGGTCGATCGCGATCCTGCCGGCGATGGACCTGCCATGGCAGCGGAGACAGAGGCGGTTGTCGGTCCGGGTGACCTTGCCGGTATGCCAGTCATGGCAGTCCATGCACCGCACGCCCCAGTTGCGCATCGCGCTGAGCCGGAAGGCGGCGTACTCGAAATCTTCGTCATGGATCTGGCCGTCCGGATAGTAGGTGTCCGAGGTGTCGGGCAGAATCAGGTCGTAATGGTCCGAGAAGCGCTCGCCGGGCATGAATTGGCCGGTCAGGTCCCCCCGTCGGGCATGGCAGGAGCCGCAGATGCTGTCGTACTCGTCGCGCGAGAACAAGTATTTGTCGAGCGTCGGATCGCCTTCCTCGTCGCGGTTGTCCTGCTGCCATTGCACGTGGTCCTGCATCGGGCCGTGGCACTGCTCGCACCCGATGCCCTGTTCCAGGAAGATCGAGCCGTAACCGTCGTCGGCGGCGACGTAGTTCTTCCGGTAGCCGGTCATGTGGCAGGTCGCGCACATCGAGTTCCAGTTCATCCCGCGCCCCGTCCAGTGGCCCCATTCCCAATGCCGGCGGTCCTCCCGGCCATAGACGTTGAACCACTCGGCCGTTGCCGGGTCGAAGGCCAGCTCCGTCACCTGCCAGCGGCCGTCGCCCCAGTCGATAATGTACTGCCAGAGAGGATCGACCCCGATAACGCCGTGCGGCTGATAGCTTTGCGGTTCCCCGTCGGGGCCCGTCGTCGTCAGCGTGTACCGCCCCTCCTCGATCCCGGCGTGGGAGACCTGCGTACCGTGACGGATCGTGTGCGGGGGATCGAAAGCCGGCTGATCCAGATCGGGTGCGAGAGGCCTCTGGGCAAGTGCGTGATGCGAGTCTTTCCAGTCTTCGTATTCCGCCTCATGACATTCCACGCAGCTCAGCGAGCCATCCCATGCCTCGTAGGGGGGCTGGCCGGCAGGCTGCGATGATGGCGGATGGACGATCCCCTGTCCGGAATGCGGTGTCGGCTCGACGGGACCGGTTGGTTCGCTGGGCGGGGTGGTTGCGTCGGATGCCGACTGGGGTGCCGACGAGGTCGCTGGCGCGGAGGCCGGCGGTTCGGCCTCGTCCCGCTCCTGCCTGCATGCACTCAGGCCAAGACCCCAGACGGCCAGCCCCGCGATCGCCCCCAGTGCGGCGCCCTGAATGATTGATAAGCTGCCGGCACGCATGAAGCCCACGCCATCGCACACAACGCCCGCCACCACCCCCACGAACGAAAAAGCGGGCCGCGGGCATACAACCCCTTAAAAGACCAAAGTAGCGGTCTTGCAGGAAGGATGCAACGGGAACGAAGCTCGGCGGCCTGGTGTGCGGATTCAGCAGGGCGGTCAAGCCATTCGGATGGCCAAAGCGGTCACGTCGTCGCGCGGCCACTGGTCGGGGTCTTTTTCAGCCGCCAGTGCCCGGGCGCGCTCGAAGGCCCTTTCCGCCCCCTCCTCGGTCAGGCTTTTCATCCAATCCGTCCGAAGCAGCGCGTCGCTTCCACGCGGGGCCGAGCGGTCCAGCAGCAGCGCCTCCAGGCCGTCCGTGTAGAACAGCAACAGATCGCCGGTCTGCATCACGTGGTCGGCCACCTCGAAGGCGACGTGTTCGACCGCGCCGAGCAGCCCGCCCTCGGAGCGGATCAGGCGCGGCGGCTGGCCGGGACGGATCAACACGGGATACGGCACGCCCCCGCGCGCCCAGCGCATCTGTGCGGTCTGCCGATCGAAGCGCGCATGCAGGGCCGTGACAAACTGGCATTGCTGCAGGTTCGATGTGCAGAGTTCCTGGTTGAGGCGGGTCAGCACTTCATCAGGTTCGAGGATGCGCGAAGTACCGTTGAAGGTCTCCCGGCCGCGCAAGGCATGCCGGACGGTGAGCGCCAGCAGGGCAGCCGGCAACCCGTGCCCGGTCGCGTCGGCAATCGAGAAACTGGAATACCGCGCGTCGAGGCGGGCGACGTCGTAGGTGTCTCCGCTGACGAAGTCGGCCGGCGCATAGAGCGATGTGACCGACAGCGGCGTGGTGTCGGCCGAGAGGTCCGGCAAAAGGTCGTTCTGGATCTGGCCGGCCAGGCGGACCTGTTCGTCGATTGTCCGCGGCAAAGGCAGCGGCGCGGAGCCCACCCGTCGCAGCCGTTCGAGCTCCTCGCGCATTTTGCGGAGCGGATGACGGATTTCGCAGAGCGCACGGATCCGGCCGGCCAATTCGTCGGCGCTGGGCGCGGACCCGGGCAGGGCGGTCCGTATCCGGTTCGAAGCGGATCGATCCGCCGGCGGGCCGGTCATGGAACTTTTCCAGGATGAAGGGGCCGGCAACACGAGCGTCGCACACGCCCGATCCGAGGCCGACGTTAGGAAGCGGTCGATCGTCTCAGCCGGTCGTTCCGCGGACGGCAACACGACGCACACGTCAGCCGACTCGGAAACGCCGACGGCTAACGCCTTCTCGAAGGAACGCATCGACACGCAGGCATGGACGCGCTGAAGGGCTGCATGAAGCGACCGGGGCGGCGTCGTGCCGCGGTCGATGACGAGTTGAACGCGTGGTGTGGCCACGATATGCGGTCCTGCCGCCGGTAGCGCCCGTTGCCCGGTTTCCAACTCCGCCGCACGGAGTCGCGACGGGCAATCGGGATGGCCGTCTGACAATGCGTCGGCTGATTACCGGCCGCACTTAAGCTGACCGTATTGGATCACGTTGTTTCTGCGGAGTTGCCGCTGACGTTCCTGAACCGGGCAGAAAGATCGGCGAAGCAGGCGAGACTTTCAGGAACAGGTATCGCCGCGGCGTTCGGCAGGGCCCGTCGCCGACCGGGGACGCGGGGATGGATCGTAAAGCAGGAAGGCGGCCAGCAGCAGACCGCCGGCCATCAGCAGGAGAATCGACCGCTGGGGGTCCGAAGCGAACAGATCGCGATAGGGCCAGGCGGGCAGCCAGGTGCGCAGCGCCTCGATCCACCCCGCTCGTGCCGGCTCCGGCAGCGCGGGGGGCGATTCCGGCAATGGCAGAGCCGGCAGGTGGGGAATCGTTGCCTGGATAGCCGCCAGATCCTGGGCGCTCCAGCGGATCGTGCGCTCGTCATCGGGTTGGTAGTTCAATTCCCGCCGGGCGATGCGCTCGTTGACCAGCGGGTCGGAGGTGAGCGCCTCAGCCATGGTCCGGCTGCGCTCGTACCGCGCTTCGAGCAGGGCAACCTGCTCCTCCAGCAGACGCGCGTGGGTGGCCAGCTTCTCACCCTCGAGAACGACCGGCACGAGGGTGCACGGCACGAAGATCGCCAAGGCCAGGCCCGTCAGCACCCAGAACATGATCGGGTGGGCGGCCGACGAGGCATTGGGATCATCCGTCCGCTCCTGCACCTTCACGCCCATACCCCCAGCCCGGCTGCGCGGGCACGTCCGGCCGACCGACGCCATGCCGACGGGAAATCCCGGGACCGCCCCTATCGAAGGTTATCGGCCGCACGGTACCGAATGGTTTCATTTATTCCAGAACCGCCCCCCGTAAACGGCCTCGTCCTGGAGGTGCTCCTCGATCCGCAGCAACTGGTTGTACTTGGCGATCCGGTCGGTGCGGCTGGCACTGCCGGTTTTGATCTGACCGGCGTTGGTCGCCACGGCGATGTCGGCGATCGTCGTGTCCTCGGTCTCGCCGCTGCGGTGGCTGATGACGGCCGTCCAACCGTTGCGCATGGCCAGGTTGACCGCGTTGAACGTCTCGGTGAGCGTGCCGATCTGGTTGACCTTGATAAGGATCGAGTTGGCGCAAGCCTCGTCGAGGCCGCGCTGAAGCCGTTCGACGTTCGTAACGAACAGGTCGTCGCCGACGAGCTGGATTTTTTCGCCGAGCCGCTCGGTCAGCGTCGTCCAGCCGGACCAGTCGTCCTCGGCCAGGCCGTCCTCGATGCTGCGGATCGGCCACTGCTTGCACTTTTGGGCCCAGTAGTCGGCCATCTCGTCGGAGCTGGCGATCCGGTCGGGGGCCGAACTGAAGAAGCAGTACCCTTCCTTGCCCTTGGCACGCGCCTCGTTGTAGAGCTCGCTGGCGGCTGGATCGAGCGCGAAAAAGACCTGCTCGCCGAGCTTGTAGCCGGCCTTTTCGACGGCCTGGGCGATGACCTCGAAGGCCTCATCGTTCGACTTCAGGTCCGGCGCGAAGCCGCCCTCGTCGCCGACGGCCGTGCTGTACCCCTTGCCCTTCAAAACCGCCTTGAGGCTGTGGAAGATTTCCGCGCCCCAGCGCAAGGCCTCCCGGAACGTCGGCGCTCCCCACGGCTGGATCATGAACTCCTGGAAATCGACCGTGTTATCAGCGTGCTTGCCGCCGTTCAGGATATTCATCATCGGCACGGGCAGCACGTGCGCGCCGGCGCCGCCGAGATAGCGGAACAATGGCAGGTCGCACGACTGCGCGGCCGCCTTGGCCGCCGCCATCGAGACGGCCAGGATCGCGTTGGCGCCGAGCTCGGACTTGTTCGGCGAGCCGTCGAGCTCGCGCATCGTCCTGTCGAGAATCTCCTGGTCCGTCGCGTCCATGCCGATCAGGGCGTCGGCGATCCGCGTATTGACGTTCTCGACGGCTTTCAGAACGCCCTTGCCGAGATAGCGGCTCTTGTCGCCGTCGCGCAGCTCGACCGCCTCGTGTTCGCCGGTCGACGCGCCGGAGGGGACGGCTGCCTGGCCTGAGCACTCGTTGGCCAGCACGACGGTCGCCTCGACGGTCGGGTTGCCGCGCGAATCGAGAATTTCCCTGCCGCCAATGTGGATGATCTCTGTGTCTACGGACATTCTTGAGGGTTCCTTGGTTGAATAAGGTTGCATAAAACGGCCCGAACGCCGGCCCCCGCGGGCCCGACGACGGTGCAAACGAAGGATACTCTAACCGGCCGAAAGGCAGCGTCAAGTTGGGACCGGCAGAGGCGCGCGGACGTACGGCAACCCGTGTCGGCGCACTGGAGAATGCGAAGGTAAACAAACGT
>Ga0272443_10004539_pt1 | contig 15042 bp, 11 predicted proteins | sample SSMAcet12_FD_193581 | JGI IMG/M metagenome (GOLD analysis project Ga0272443, IMG submission 193581) | Marine sediment archaeal communities from Little Sippewissett salt marsh, Falmouth, MA, United States - SSM-Acet-12 | ecosystem: Environmental > Aquatic > Marine > Wetlands > Sediment ...
CCGTCCAGGACCGCTGCGCCCCGCGCGACGTCGAGATCGCCAAGGTCCAGAAGATACTCAAACAGCAGGAGGCCTACCTCGGTTGAGTGAGCAAGACACCAAGGCATCAGGCAAGGACCGCCGTCGTACCTCGCGGACTGTCCGCGGCCTCTGTACAGTCGCCGCGATCGCCATGCTCTGGCTGGGGCGAAACTCACATGCCCCCTCGACCGTTCTGGGGCTCAGCCCCTTCGTGGCGGTGGCCTCGTTGCTGGTGACGCACGCGCTGCACGTCTCAGCCGGCATCGGCCTGGTCATCGGCATCGTCGTGCTGCTGCGCCCCCGCTGGTTCTGCCGCCGGGTCTGCCCGATGGGTCACTGCGCCGACGCTGTCAGCCGTCTCGGACGCCGCCTGGGGCGACGCCCCGCCAAGTTCTTCCCACTCGGTCAGTGGATTCTCTGGCTGACCCTGGGCGGCGCGCTGCTGGGCTGGCCCTTGCTGCTATGGCTGGACCCGCTCGCCATTTTCAGCGGCGCGTTCACGCCTTTCGTACAGCGCTCGACGGCAGCGGTCTGGCTAACCGTGCTGCCGGCTCTGGCCGTCCTGGTGCTAAGCTTCTGCTGGCCGTATCTCTGGTGCGCCAAAGTGTGTCCCCTGGGTGCGTTTCAGGATGTGCTGTCGCATCTGTCGCGCGGGGCACGCCGACTGCTGCGTCGAGGCAAGACGACAGACGCGACCTCGGGCGCAACCCTGCCGGTGGCACGGCGGGCCGTGCTCGGCGCCGTGGTCGGTACGGCGTCCGCTTCCGCGCTACGGCTGACGGGCACGAGAATGGCGCCGCCCCTGCGGCCTCCCGGCGCCGTGGCCGACGAGGCGTTTCGCGGAATCTGCATCCGTTGTGGCAACTGCATGCGGGCCTGCCCGACCCGCATCATCCAGCCTGACCTCGGCGGGCATGGCTTGACCAGCTTGATGTCACCCGTCTTGAGTTTCGCTGACGGCTACTGCCGCGAAGACTGCGTCGCCTGCACGCAGGTGTGTCCCAGCGATGCGCTGAATAGCCTGAAAATCGGACAGAAGCCCCACATCCAGATCGGCCTGCCGAAGGTGGACATGGACATCTGCCTGCTCGGCGCGGATCGCGAATGCGCCGAGTGTCGCCGCTGGTGTCCCTACGGGGCCATTCACTACGCGTTTTCGGAAACGAGCTATTCGCTGGCCCCGCAGATCGATCCGGACAAGTGCAATGGCTGCGGCGCCTGTGAGAAGGCCTGCCCGACCCAGCCAAAGAAGGCGATTGTGGTCAGACCTGTGTAGCGAGACAAATTGAAACGGAGGAGGCTACTTGTGCCGCTTCTTGGCTTTGGCTTTGGCCTTGGCCTTACGCACCGGCTTGCGCCGACTCTTGCGGCGCGGCTTGCGCTCGGTATCGTCGCCGGCCTTGGCGCGGCCTTCGCCCAGGGGCTCGATCGGAGCGAGGTTCAACTGGCGGCCCGGCACGTTGACCGCGATGATGTGCGCGTGCATCGGCTGACCCAGCCGCACGGTCTGGCCCGAACGCTCGCCCTGCAAACACTGGCCGAGTTTGTCGTAGTGCCACCGGTCGGGGCCCAGGTCTTCCATCTTGATCAGGCCCTCGATCCCGAACTTGCGCGACTGAGCGAAGACACCGAACCCGGTCAGGCCCGTGATGACGCAATCGAGTTCCTCGCCGATGCGCTTGCTGAGCATTTGCAGCGTCATCACGGCCACGAGATCGCGCTCGGCGTCTTCCGACCGCTGCTCGGCGAACGTGATGTGCCGCCCGGTTTCGGCCAGGTCCTGATTGGCCGCGATCTGTTTAGCGAAATCGTCGCGTCCTTCCAGGTAGCACTGGAGCGTCCGATGGACGAGCAGGTCCGCGTAGCGGCGGATCGGGCTGGTAAAGTGGCAATAGTTCGTCGAAGCCAGGGCGAAGTGGCCAATGTGCAGCGGCGCGTACTGGGCCTTCTCGAAGCTGCGCAGCACCGCCAGACTGACCGCCAGGGAGCGGTCGGGGTCCGTGACGGAACTGAGCAGGGCCTGGATCGCGTGCCGGTCGGGACTGCGCGGGATCGGATAGCCCATCGCGCGCAGGAGCTTGGAGAGGTTCTTGAGGTTCAGGATGTCGGGCTCCGGATGCACCCGCCGCATGAACGGCACGTCCTTGCGATCGAGGAAACCCGCGACGGCGTCGTTGGCCTCGACCATGAACATCTCGATGATGGTGTGCGGATAGCAGTCGTCGGCCGGGTGGGCATCGACAACCTGGCCCGCTTCGTCGAAGACCAGTTCCGGTTCAGGCAGGTCGAGATGCAGCATGCCATTGTCGCGCCGGCGTTTCTCGATCCGGCGGGCCAGCGTCTCCATCCGGCCCAGCAGTTCGATCACCTCGGGCTTCGTGTCTTTGGTGTGGCCCTTGAGAATCCCATGGGCCTGCAAATAGGTCAGCCGAGCGTTGGAGCGAATCAGGCTGTTGGCGAAGCGGCGCGAGACGATCTGCCCCACTTCGTCGTAGGTGATGTAGGCACTCTTGGTGAACCGCGGCTGGTCCGGCTGGAGACTGCACACCCCATTGCTGAGGATCTCGGGCAACATCGGAATCGTCTTGCCCGGGAGGTACGTGCTGTTGCCCCTTTGCTTGGCCTCCTCATCGAGGGGCGAGCCAAGCTCGATGAAGTGGCTCACATCGGCGATGTGGACGCCCAGTTCCCAACGCCCCTGGCCATCGATCTCCAGACTGATCGCGTCGTCGAAGTCCTTGGCGTCGGGCGGATCGATGGTGAGGACGACCTTGCCGGTGATGTCCTCGCGCTCGGCGGTCGCTTCGGGCTCGAAGTCCGCAGCCGCCGCCCGGGCCTGGTCCAGACAGTCGCTGTCGAACTCGCGGGGCAGATGGAACTGGCGAATGGTCGCTTCGATCTCCGTCTCGTACTTGCCGGCCCGGCCCAGCACGTCGACGATGACGCCGCGAGCCATGTACTGCTCGGTCGGGTAAGACAGGATCTCGACGACGACCTTGTCCTTCTCTTTAGCGTTCTTGGCGGTGACGTCCTCGACGACGATCGGCTCGGTGAACTGGCTGCCGTCGGGCTGGACGAGCCACGCCTCGGGGTGCCGCGTCAGCGTGCCGATGAACTGGTTGTTGGCCCGTTCGAGGATCTCCAGGACCTCGCCCGTGTAGCGCATCTCGCCGCCCCGCTTGCCTTTGCGGGTGACCTTGGCGATGACGGTATCGCCCGTCATGGCGTCGGCCGTCTTGCCAGGCGGGACGAAGAGATCGCCGTGGGCGTTGACCTGCTGCGGAATGATGAACCCAAAGCCTTTGGGATTGGCCCGAAACGTACCGACCACCTGCCCGGCCATGGCCGGCAGGGTTACGAGGTTGCCCGAGCCGATGATCACATGCCCGGCCCGGCGCAGCTCATCAAAGGCCAGCTTGAACTCAGGGTAAGCATCGGAGTCGACCCCCAGGGCCTTGGCCAGATGAGCGACCTTCACGGGCGAATAGTCGGCGTGTTTGAGGAGTTTGAGAATCCGTTCTCGAAAGACATCAGGCATTGATGACACCAACAAAAGGAGCACCCGACCGGCATCTTATCTGGTAACACCGTCTGGTTGGGGCTCTAGATAGCATTCTTGTTCAGAACTCACCGTCGGGCTGCATTGTACCGCATTGGGCCGGAGTGTAAATCACTATAACAATGCGTGTCCCCGTCATTCCGACTCGACCTCTCTTTCAGTAGCTCGCAAAGGCGACGAGGTCGATACCCTTTCGGGTAGAAATAAGTCTGCACCGACTGCGACAAGCTATATAATACAGATGCCCTGCGCCGTGTGCGCTTCTCACGGCGGGCCGAATTCCCGGCGAGAGACGTCGTCTTCAGGGCCTAAATGCGAGGGTATCCAAACAGTTGGGATTCTGTATGGTATGCTAGAAGAGAGCCATCAAGGTTCTGATCAAGCCAGAAAGCCCCGGTTCGCAACGACGCATTGGAGCGTTGTGCGAGCGGCTGGGAAGAGTTCTGTCACACAGCAGCGGGAGGCACTGGAGACATTGTGCCAGAGCTACTGGTTTCCCCTTTACGCATTCCTGCGCCGCCGGGGCTATGACAGCCATCAGGCAGAAGATCTCACCCAGGCCTTCTTCGGGCGCCTGCTGGAGAAGAAGGACCTATGCACGGCTGATCCCCAATACGGCAAGTTCCGCTCATTCCTCCTCGTCAGACTCAAGGGCTTTCTCTCTGATGAGCGCGATCGTGCCAACGCCCTGAAACGCGGCGGTGGACGAAAGACAATTTCCCTGAGTTTTCAGACGGCTGAAGGACAGTATGATCTTGAGCCGGAGGATCGACTTTCACCTGAGACGCTCTTTGAGAAATCCTGGGCGTTGACGGTTCTGGAACGGACGATGGATCGGCTTGAAGCCGACATGGCCCATGCGAACAAACAGCGACTCTTCGAGCATCTGAAGGTCTATTTGACGACCGAAAAGGATGCAGTTCCCTATGAGGGTGTGGCGGCGGAATTGCACATGACCGCTGCCGCTGTGAGGGTGGCTGTACACCGTATGCGGAAGAGGTATCGAAAACTACTGCGGGATGAAATTTCCCAGACAGTCGGTGATGACGATCAGGTTGATGAAGAAATGGCATGCCTATTTGCCGCATTGGCACGCTGAGACCCGTGTGTTCAGGTGAGCCCCCAAAAAAATGTGAATTGACTGTAACATCTAGGCCGTTCTTCCCAGGTTATAGGTGAAGACAGCCATACAATAACGAAAGGAAGATCCATGGCGGCCGAAGGAAGAAAATGTCCAGAATGCGGGGCCGATTTGCCGGGCAATGCCCCGAAGGGCCTCTGCCCCAAATGCCTCATGAAGGCCGGAATGCACGTCCGCAGCGAGGACCAGACAGAGGATTGCGTGGACATTGGAGATAGTCCCGACACTACTTCCCCAACTCATAATGGCTTTGTGCCACCTGACACGAAAGAGCTTGCCGAGCAGTTCCCTCAGCTTGAGATCATCGAATTGCTGGGCCAAGGCGGTATGGGCGCGGTCTACAAGGCCCGGCAGAAGCAACTCGACAGGCTCGTGGCCCTGAAGATCTTGCCGCCCGAGGCCGGTCAATCCGAGGCCTTTGCCGAGCGGTTCACGCGTGAAGCCCGCTCGCTGGCCAAGCTCAACCATCCCCAAATAACAACCGTCCATGATTTCGGGCGTACGGAACGCGGACTGTACTACTTCCTCATGGAGTTCGTCGATGGAACCGACCTGCGACGCGTCATTCAAGCGGGTGGGCTCACCTCAGAACAGGCCCTGGCAATTGTCCCGCAAGTCTGCGAGGCCCTGCATTACGCGCACAAGAAGGGCATCGTGCATCGGGATATCAAACCGGAGAACATTCTCCTGGATAAGGACGGGAACATAAAGATTGCCGACTTCGGCCTTGCTCGGTTACTGGACAAGCCGACAAGTGCCTACACGCTGACCCAGTCCGGTCAACGCATGGGCACGCCGCACTATATGGCCCCGGAGCAGATCGAACATCCCCAGGAGGTGGATCATCGTGCAGATATCTATTCTCTCGGAGTGGTCTTCTATGAGATGCTCACAGGGGAATTGCCGATAGGTCGGTTTGCACCGCCGTCGAAGAAAGTTCACGTGGACGTGCGGCTCGATGAAATTGTTCTGCATACCCTGGAAAAAGAGCCTGAACTACGATACCAGCACGCAAGTGAAATAAAGACCGATGTCGAAACGGTCTCATCCAAAGGGCGGGAGGTTGGAGGTCCCCGAACGGCGGTGGAAGCAAAGAGCGAATCCGAGGCCATCCGCAAATACTTGCGAAGGCCTGCCGAGGGCCTAATGATTGCCGGTCTCATAAACATCGCTTGCATTGTGCCATTTGTCTTGCTCATAGGAACCATGATCTTGTCAAACAGCTATATGCTGTCGCGCAGTCTCGATGGGAAGGTTGCGGCACTGAGCTTGCTTGTCACTTGCATCGGAGCAGTGATTGTCTACGGCGTTATGAGAATGAAGGAACTGGAGAACCGTAAGCTGGCCATTCTAGCCTGCATTCTGGCCGTGCTTCCGGTTACTCCGGGCTGTCTTCTCGGCGTGCCGTTTGGAGTCTGGGCGCTGACTGCTCTTGCCAGAAGAGATGTCAAAGAGGCATTCGCAGACAATGCTCACGATTAGGAAATACTGAATATCAGGAACAAGTAACGAGAGTCATTGGCTCTTGATATCTTCCAGGAACTCCTGAGACATCATCAGCATTACACGTGGTGCTCTGAACAATGTCATTGGTTTGTGCGGAACCGGTCCAGGTCTGCGCAGTTATTCGAAGGTCACGCAATTCGCGATTGCGGGATCGACCAACCTGAACATGAAAGTGAAAACATCAGATCAAGGAGAAATCAAATGAACAGAGACACTGCCAACAACAGAACTCAGGGGACCCAATTAACCACAAAGAACATTGCTTTCTATGCGGCCGTCTTACTGGTCCTCATCGTCGGCATGTCATCATCATCTGTTGCCGACAGCAATCCACCTGCAGTGTATGAAGCAAAGGTCGGCAGGATCACCATCGAGGTGGACCCCCGGGTTGAGTTGATCGGAATCGTCTTTCGCCTGGCGGGCAATCCCGAATACAATGACGGCACTCTAAGGCCATACGCTGATGCCATCGAGCGGCATTTCGGCGATTTTGACAATCACCCGGTGGTCAAAATGGCGGCCCGGCTTCGCAACACGCGTCTGATGAGTTGCGACGGCCCAATGTCACTGGCTGTTCATATCGACGGTGATTGCCGGCTGCGCAAGACCGACGAACCATGGCCTGCCGCACTCGATTCCCGTTGGGAGAAACAGGAAACCGAGGAATTCCTGGAGAAGCTCCACCACTTCGCCGCCGAGACCGACTTTGATGCGTTCTTCAGGGCCCAAGGGCCGATTTATGAACAGGGTATTCGGCCTTGTGCATGTGTCATGGCGCAAAAAGACGTCAAGGTGATCAACGAGGAAATGGCCCGCTACGCACCGAAACAGTGCGTAAAAGGCCAAGGAGTTATGGTCTTCAAAAGCCTCATGCGTGACGACTTCGGGCAGTGGCTCAGAGATTTCTATGGGCTGACGAATACAGGCAACCTCAGGCTGGTGCTGGGGTTTGTCAATGGCTTTGCCAACTATGGGCCGCGATTCACTGACGGCTGCATCAATGAGAAGTATGCTATCATCGGTATGCGGCCGTTCGACCCGGCAAACACGGTCATATTCCTGCCGCAGCAAATAGGAATTGTTGCCCACGAGTTCTGTCACTCTTTCACCAATCCTGTCGTGGACAAGTACATGGACCAGCTCCAGCCGAGCGGTAAGAGGCTGTACAAAAAACACGGTCCAGCCTTGCGAAGGAGGGGCTGTCAAAACTGGCGGTCCATGATGTATGAGACGGCGGTGCGGGCCTGTGTCGCGAGTTTCATTCGCAACTCCATTGTGGACCCGAGCTATATGGATCATTACCTGAAAGGCGAGGCCCGGCATGGATTCGTCTGGATCAAAGATGCGCATGATTTTCTCAAGACGTATGAGAGCAACCGGGACAGATATCCCACGTTCGAGTCATTCTTCCCGGATTTCATCGAGTTCTTAGATCGGTACGCCAGCCAGGCAACGCTATAAGGTATGCATGAAATGACGGAACCCGATAGAAAAAGCAGCGAGTAAGAGGCCGATCCAATGAACACGAACGCAGCCAACAACGAATCGGACAGCATACAAGTTCCTGTCGAGAATGTTGACCTCTCCGGTGATACCATTTCATGGGCCATGAAGTCGCTAATCGTCATGGCGCTGCTGCTGGTCTCTGGCGTTGGCCTGACTGCACCCTGCGGCGCCGTCGACTGCCCTTTGCCGGAAGGCAGGCCGAACGGCGCCGCCATCAGAATCCAGGTGGATCCCCGGGTGGAGTTGGTCGGGATCGTCTTTCACCTGGCCGGCAACTATGAATACAACCAGGGGCGGATACGGTCATATGTGAAGGATATCAAGCGGCATTTCGGCGATTTTGGCGACCATCCGGCGGTGAAACTTGCCGCCCAGCTTCACATCACACGCCGGATGAGTTGTGATGGCCCGATGTCACTGGCGGTACATATAGATCGTGATTACCGGCCGCGCAAGTCAGTGGAACAGTGGCCCTGGGGACTCGACGGCCGCTGGAAGAAACAGGAAACGGTGGAATTCCTTGAGCAGCTCCGACAATTTGCAGCCGAGACGGGATTCAATGAGTTCTACAAGGCCCATAGCGAGCTGTACGAAACGGGCATTCGTTCCTGCCAGGCCGTGATGGCACAATACGATCTTCAAACGTGGCTTGGTGAGTTCTTCGGAGTCCAAGAAATGGGTGATCTGAGGCTCGTGCTGGGATTTCTTAACGGCCCCAGTAATTACGGACCAAGATTCTCCGCCGGTAGAATCCATGAGAAGTATGCGATCATCGGCATGCCGTTGCCCGATGCGGACGGCAATCCCGTTTTTTGTCCCAGCAAGATGCCAATCGTCGCGCATGAGTTCTGTCATTCATTCGCCAATCCCGTCGTGGATAAGTACATGGAGCAGCTACGGCCGGCCGGGGAAAAGCTCTATGCTGCCAAAGCCCCGGCGATGAAAGGGATAGGCTATCAAAACTGGCAGTCATTGATGTACGAGTCAGCAGTCAGGGCCTGTGTGGCAAGTTACATTCGAGACTCGTTCAAGCCGGAGTATCTACAGGACTATCTCTATGAAGAAGCGGGCCGCGGATTTGTCTGGACAGGAGAACTGAGCAACCTGCTCCAAACGTACGAGGGCAACCGGGACAAATATCCCACGTTCGAATCCTTCTTCCCGCAGTTTGTCACATATCTCAATGACTATACCGCCCGAGCGAGGTGAGCAGCCAAGTAAGGCCGGTTCACCCTGTTGGACCGGCCTTGCTTGCCGCGATCGGGAGTCTCTGTGGTTGAGCGCCGCACGAGCTCTGAATCCACTTTTCGCCTCTGGTAGGTTCGGGCCAACCGAAACGCTTTGGCTGATCCACAGACTAACGGATTCCAAATCCGCCGCCTTTGCCCGTCTTGCGGCTAGCTTCGGGTCATCCAGAGTCAGGGGTACGATGCTAGGAAGCGAGTGGAGGCGGGGCTAGCCGATTACGTTCCACGGTGAAGGGCCGCCGCGATGGACGCCCGAAGAGATGATACAGACGTGCAGATGTGCTGACGTGCGAACTGGCTTCCAGGAGCGCATAAAGCAGCACCCAACGGATGGTTGGTCCATTGGGTGCTGCTGAATCTCGAGGCAAAAGCATGAGAGCTACGGCCCGCAACGACGTTCGACGCGTCCGGGGCCGTGCTCGGGTCGCTAGGCGCCCTGCTTGGCTTTCAGCGCGTTGAGCTTCTTGGTCAGGCGCGACTTCTTGCGGGCGGCCGTCTTTTTGTGCATGGTGCTGGTGGCCGCGACCTTGTCGAGCTTCTTGGCCGTGGCCTTCAGCTCAGCGGTGGCCGCTTCGACGTTGCCCGCCTCGAGGGCCGCCTCCAGCCGTTTGACCTGGGTCTTGACCTGGCTCTTACGGGCCCGGTTGATCGTCCGATGCTTGGCGTTTTGCCTGACTCTCTTCTTGGCTGATAACGAATGTGCCACTTTGTTCTCCTGAACGTTCCAACAAACGCTATAACAAAACTCACTGAGAGGTTAGCCGCATATTTTAGTCGTCGGCGTCGGCCGCGGGCTTCGAGTCGCCCTTCTTGCCGGCCGCGCGCAGCCGGTCGACCCGCTTACAGACGTCTTTGTACCCGAAATCGAGCTGGGCGATCTTGCGATACAGCTCCAACGCCTTGTCGCTGTCGCCCTGCTCCTCATGGGCACGGGCCAGATTGTACCGCAATTCCTTGGCGGTGGCGTCGTCCTTTATTTCATACGCGTCGATGGCCCGCATGAAAACATCAATTGCGTCAGCATACCATTCTTTGAGAAAGAAGCAATAGCCAATTTTGTCCATGGCCGAAATCTTGCGGCGTGGGTCCCGCTGGGCGTCCTGGAACAGGGGGATGGCCTCGTTGTACTGCCCGTCGTGCATCAGCCGCAGGGCATATTCGTATTTGGCGGCCAGATCCGTGGGATGGTTCTCCATGCACAGGCGGTAGTGGTCCATTTCCATGCCGTGCAGGGCTTTTTCCAGCTCTTCCAGCTCAGCACGAGCCTCGCCGTTGTTGGGATTGGCCTTGAGCTTCTTCCGGGCGGCCCGGCGCCAGCGCTTGATCTGGCGGATCTTCAGCAGCCCCGCCCGCTCCTGGTAGCGGAAATCCTGGAGCCGTTCGTGGAGGCTTTCCAGGAGTTCGATGGCCTCGTTTTCGGCCTCATCCGTCTCCAGATCCGCCAGGGCATCGGCGAGATTGAACGCATACTTGGCCACCTCCGGCTCGCGGGCGTAGGCCTTGCGGGCATCTTCGACGGCCGTGACGCGGTAATCCTTGGTTTTGATGATGCGGTCCTGGGCGTAGAGCTTGGCCTGCGTCTCGCGGTCGCGAATCGACTCGCGGAAATCGGCCCCCTTGCCATAACGGCCTTTGGACATCGTCAATTCGGCCGAGAGGTTCTTGTACTCGTCGGCCAAATCCTTGTCGTCCGGCCGCATCTTGACGGCCCGCTGGCAAGCCGCGACCGCCTTGTCGTACTGACCCAGGGCCTTGTACGACTCTTTGAGCAGGAGGTAGGTTTGCAGCGACGGCTTCTCGACGGCATTGTTGGTCTGGAAGATCAGATTGGCCATCCAGTGAGCGGTGCGACTGTAGCCGCCATCGACCGCCGCCTTGAGCATCGCCTCAGCATAGGGCGTGTGATCGGGGTCCTTGGCGAAGAGATACTCGGCATTGAGCATCTGTTCGAGAGGCGTTTTGCCCCGCAGGCGCTTGACCCGCTCGACCATCGAGGGCTTCTTGCCCCCCTTCCCGCGCCGGTGCAATCCCAGCTCGCACAGGGGTAGATGGCCTTCTTCCAGTGCATCCGGTGCCCGGCGCAGTCCATCGAGGTACATCTCGATGGCGTAGTCGTAGTTCTTGCCTTCGGCCGCCTTGCGCGCCTTCTCGAAGAAGCTCCGGGCCGCCGTCAAGTCGGCATCTCCGGCGGCCTCGGCCGAGACGGGCGGGTCCGATGGCCCCGGATCCGGATCGGAACCGGCCGAGGCGCCATCGCTCGCAACGCGCTGGCGCTGGGGCCGCGCTCGACTCGCACCGGTGCCCCGAGAGACCGATGGCGTGCCGTTACCGCGTCGCGCGGCGACCAGGCGCTTCATCAGGTTCTTCAATTCAACCGCCAGCTCGGTATCGTCCGGCTGGAGCCGTACGGCCCGCTGAGCCGCCGCCACCGCGCGCTCGAGCAGACCGATGGCTTTGTAGGAATCTTTCAGGAGAATGTAGACGGCGGCCGACGGGTTCTTGGCGTTGTTGTTGGCCAGAAACATCAAGTCCGCCATCCACTTGGCGGTTTCTCGATACTGCCCTTCAACGGCCGCTTGCAGGATCGCCTCGCCATAGCCCCGGTGCTCCGGGTCCCGGGCCAGGAGATACTCGGCATTCAGCATCCGCTCGAGCGGCGTATCGCCTTTCGATAGGCGTTCGTTGGCCTCCTCGACGGAAGGCTTGGCCCCACCGCGCTCCAGCCGGCGTAGGGCCAGCACACGAAGCTCGATGTGCCCTCCTTCGACGCTGTCAGGGCTGTGCCTCAAGCCATCGAGGTAGGCCTCGATCGCGCGATCGAAATCGCCGGCCTCCGACGCCTGGCGGGCGCGATCGAAGCAGGCCTGGGCTTGGGATTTAGCTCTCGCATCCGGCTCGGACATAGCGCTACGTGGATCATCACCTCAAACGATAGTCAAATAATCTATCTTAATATTCGACCGGATTTTGTCAATGAATAAATCCTTGTACAAAAAAGGCCCCTGTGTTATAAGGACCGCCGAATTGTTATCTGACCATGATCAGTCACAAAATCATCCACGGAAGTACCCCATTTGATGGAGAAATCGGTATGCAAACAGCTCTTGAGCACTATGACCCTCAGATCTATGAGCTGATACGGCAAGAGGAGGCCCGCCAGAGCGGCTCGATCCGACTGATCCCTTCGGAAAACTACGTCTCGCGCGCCGTCATGACGGCCACGTCCAGTTGTCTGACCAACAAGTACGCCGAAGGGTATCCGGGCAAACGCTATTATGAGGGACAGCAAGTCACCGACCTGATTGAGAACCTCGCCCGCGAGCGGGCCAAGAAGCTGTTCGGGGCCGATCACGCCAATGTCCAGCCCTACTCGGGCTCGGTGGCCAACCTGGCCGCCTACGCGGCCCTGATCAAGCCGGGCGAGACGATTATGGGCATGTCGCTCGATCACGGCGGCCATCTGACCCACGGCTGGAAGGTCTCGATGACGAGCAAGTTCTTCAATTCGGTCCCCTACCAGATCAACACGGAAACGGGCCGGCTGGACTTCGATCTGATCCGCGACCTGGCCAAGAAGCACCGGCCCCAGCTCATTGTCTGCGGCGCCACAGCCTATCCGCGGATGATCGATTTCGAAATCTTCGGCGAGATCGCCAAAGAAGTGGGCGCCTATCTGGTCAGCGACATCGCGCATATTGCGGGCCTCGTGGTCGCGGGCATCCATAAGAGCCCGGTGCCCTATGCGGACGTTGTCTCGACCACCACCCACAAGACGCTGCGCGGCCCCCGCGGCGGCATGCTGCTCTGCAAGGAAGAGCACACCAAGAGCGTCGATAAGGCGGTCTTCCCCGGACTCCAGGGCGGTCCGCATATGCATACCCTGACCGCGATCGCGGTGGCCATGGCCGAAGCCGATACGCCTGAGTTCGTCGCCTACGCCCAGCAGATCGTCAAGAACGCCAAGGCCCTGGCCGACAAACTGCTCGAATATGGCTTCGAACTGGTGACCGGCGGGACCGATAACCACCTGATTCTGATCGATCTGCGCAACAAGGACATCCCGGGCAAGAAGATGGCCCGGGCCCTCGATCGGGCCCGCATCGTCACCAACTACAATACGGTCCCGGGCGATCCGGCGCCGCCGTTCAATCCGAGCGGCCTGCGTCTGGGAACACCCGCCATCACCACGCGCGGCATGAAGGAGGCTGAGGCCGAGCAGATTGCGACCTTCATCCACCAGATCGCGGAGAACATCGACAACGAAGCAGAAATCGCCAAGATCGGCAAGGAAGTCCTGCTGTTGTGTTCGCGGTTCCCCGTACCCGAGCATTTCATCATCCCGCCCAAGAACGGCGGACACGACTGACCCTCGGCGAGGGAGATGGTTCGGCCGGCGGACGCAAACGTCCGCCGGGCGCGGATCGCTTGGCGAAAAACGATAGGAACGGTCCCATGCTTGACGAACTCTTCAAACAACAAGCCGAACTCAACAAGCGCACCGGCTTCGACCCCGACGCCCTGCGGGAAGACTTCGACCCCCAACTGGCGGGCGAATGGCTCAACAACTACATCGCCGCCATGAGCAACGAAATCGAAGAACTGCGCGACTGCACCTTCTGGAAGCACTGGTGCCAGGAGGCCAAGGAGGGCAAGCGCTTCTACCTGCACAACCTCCAGAACGCCCGCGTCGAGGTGATCGACATGCTCTTCTTCTGGATGAGCCTGGCGCAGTGCGTCGGACTCAATGCCGACGACGTCGTGCAGCTCTACCGCCAGAAGCTCAAGATCAACCACACCCGTCAGGACACCAATTACTCCATGGCCAACAAGACGGAAGATGACAACAAAGACGTGGGGCTGTGAGCGCCGGCGGAGGGAGACCGATCGATGGGGTCGCGCGGCGTGGCGGTGACATCCGATGAACATGGACGTCTATAGCTCGTATTGAATGCCTATGGCAGATGAGACTCTGAAAGCGGCTGTCCTGGGGCTCGGCCATGAGGGACACCTCCTTTTGGAAGCCCTCCGTGCCACGGATGATTTCCAGATCACGGCGGTGGCCGATCTGGACCCGCAGCGGGTCGAACGCGTCGCGCGGGATTTCCGCTGCGAACCGTTCACCGACTACCGTCAGTTGATCGTCCAGAACCAGCTCGACTGCCTCTTCGTCGCCGCGGACATCCACGTCTGCGACGACCATCTCAAGACCGCGTTCAAGAAGCACTTCCACGTCTTGAAGCTGGCGCCGCCGGCGCGCGACTTCGAAGAGGTGCTGGAGTACGTCCGTCTGGCGGAAGCCCAGGACGCTCAGTTTGCCATTGCCAATCCGGCGCGATTTCGCTCCAGCTACCAGCAGGCCCGCGCGCTGTTGGCGGAAGGCCAGATCGGCCCGGTCTCCCTGGTCACGGCGTACGGCCATATCAGCAACGCCGACCGCCCCGCCTGGTACAGCGATCCGAAACTGGCCGGGGGCGGCGTGCTGCTGCATGACTGCCACCAGATCATCGACCAGATTCTCTGGAACTTCCCGATCCCCCAGCAGGTCTACGCCGTGATCACGAATCAAGCGCCCGACAAGCAGCAACGCCTCTATCTGACGGAGGACACGGCCGTAGTGTCGATGAAATTCGCCGAGGCCTTGACGGCCAACATCGTCGCGACGCGCCGCAGCGACGTCGCCACCAGTGAAACAGGACTGACCCTCTACGGGAAGGACGCCGTTCTCAGCGTCACCGACAGTACCGTGACACTCACCATGGGGAACGCGCAAGAAAGCCAGACCTGGCATTACGAAGAGAGCGAACAGGAGGTCATGGAGCGGCTCCTGGCCAGCTTCGCCGGCAGCATCCGCAAGCCGGATGAACACCCCCTGGTCAGCACGGGCGACGAGAATCTGGGCAACATGGCCGTATTCGAATCGGCGTATCTGTCGGGCCGCACCGGATTCCCCGAAGAGCCCGCCCGCATCCTGCGCATCACCGGGAATCCCTCGGGAACGGCAACAACTATTTGACAGCCCATCCCGGCCGGAGTATGCTCAACAGAGGACGTCCTGGATCTGG
>Ga0272443_10004541_pt1 | contig 15037 bp, 9 predicted proteins | sample SSMAcet12_FD_193581 | JGI IMG/M metagenome (GOLD analysis project Ga0272443, IMG submission 193581) | Marine sediment archaeal communities from Little Sippewissett salt marsh, Falmouth, MA, United States - SSM-Acet-12 | ecosystem: Environmental > Aquatic > Marine > Wetlands > Sediment ...
AAGCCAGCTCACTTCCCAAGGCTCTACCGGAGGCTGATGAGACGCCAAAGGTTGTGTGATTGCTAGGGGAGGCTTTTGAGATTGTTTAGGTACTTTACCGTTTGTTTAGCAGTCTTTACTAGGCTGTTCGGAAATTGAAAAAACAAAAACTGCCCTGCGTTCGCAGGGCAGTTGACTACTTATGGATACTGCTTGTTGATTAGATGAAGATCACGCCATTGGAGTCGTCGGAATCGGCCAGCATGGATGCCACGCCAACCACTTCGATCCCGTCGATCAGTTCTTCGCGCTTGATCCCCATCAGGTCCATGGACATCTGACAGGCCTGGATCTTGACGCCGTTATCAATGGCGGTCTGGAGCATGATCGGCAGCGAATCGACGTTCTTCTTTTTCATGATGCTCTTGATCATTTCCGTGCCCATCCCGGCCATGTTCATCTGCGAGAGCTTGGCTTTCTTGGTGCCGCGGGGCATCATCCAGCCAAACATCCGCTCAACCAGGTTTTTCTTGGTGTTGATATGCTCATTCTTGCGGAGCAGGTTCAGGCCCCAGAAAGTGAAGAAGATGGAGGCCTTGTGACCGGAAGCGATCACGCCATTGGCGATGATCATGCCGGCCAGCGCCTTATCCAGATCACCGGAGAACATGATCAGGGTTTTGTTCATCCCCATTGCCCTGCCGGCCTCAACTGCTTTCGGTTGGCCCTTTTGGATGCGGGCTTCAATCACGCCGTTGACAGTGTCGAGCGAGAGCAGACGGTTGCCGGTGGAATTGGCCCAGGCTTCCACATCAGAGGTAAAGCCGAAATCGGTTGCCTGCACCTTGACAATATCGCCCTCGTTGACCTCTTTGATTTTGTTATAGAGTTTCAAGATCGGGCCGGGGCACTGCAGGCCGCAGGCATCCACCGAGAATTCACTTCCTGAAGTGACAGCCGCGGGCGGGATTTCCTTGATCTCTTCCCGGCTGCTGATGGTCACATGTTCAAAGACATCGAAATTGGATTGGCGGCCAACGGCATGGGAATAGGTTTTATAGCCGCCCGTCAGGTTGTAGGCCTCAAAACCAAGCTGGTTGAGGATTCGGGAGGCGAAGTAGGAACGCTGACCGGTCTGGCAATAGAGCAGGACGGGGCGATCTTTGGGGATTTCGTTGATCTGACTGCGGATCTTCTGCAGCGGGATGTTGATAGCGCCGTCGATCATCCCCAAGGCCAGTTCTTCCGGCAGGCGGACATCCACAATGGTGATCTTGTTGCGGTCCAGCGTCCTCACCTGGTCCCAGGTCATCACTCGGGCATCACCGCGCAGGATATTGGCAGCCGTAAAGCCGATGATGTTGACGGGATCCCGAGAAGAGCTGAAGGGTGGCGCATAGGCCAATTCCAGTTCTTCAAGGTCGTAAACGGTCATGCCGGCCTGCATGGCTGTGGCGATGACATCGATTCGTTTGTCTACGCCTTCAATACCAACGGCCTGGGCACCCAGGATTTTGCCTTCTTCATTGTAAAGAAGTTTGAAGGCCATGGGTGACGCGCCGGGGTAGTAACCGGCATGGTTGGAGGAATGGATGATCACATTTTGGAAGGGGATTTCGGCTTGCTTGAGCGCTTTGGAGTTCATCCCAACTGCGGCCACTGTCAGATCAAAGACCTTGACCACGGAGGTGCCGACTACACCCGGGAAGACGGCTTTCTTGTTCCCGGCGATATGATCAGCAGCCACTCGGCCTTCTCTGCTGGCAGGACCTGCCAGGGCGAGGGACGTGGCTGTGCCGGTCAGTCGGCTGGTCACCTGGGCCGCGTCGCCGACCGCATAGATATCGGGGTCGGAGGTCTGCATGTGTTCATTGGTTACCACGGTGCCGCGGACGCCCAATTCGAGCCCCGCTTCTTTGGCCAGGGTGTTCTCGGGGCGCACGCCGATTGATAGGATGACCATATCGGTGTCCACCTTGCGTCCGCTGGAGAGTTCAACTTCCATCCAGCCGGGGTTATTGCCGGTCCCAATGGCCTTCAGGCCATCGCCCAGAGCCAGGCGAATCCGTTTGAAGGTCAGGTGTTGATGCACCAGGGCAGCCATTTCATAATCGATCGGCGCCATGACCTGATCGAGCATTTCGATTAGAGTGATTTCAACACCGCGATGAACGAGGTTCTCGGCAATTTCCAGGCCGATGAAACCGCCGCCGACCACCACCGCGCGGGCTGGTTTTTTCTCATCAACATAGGCCTTGATCTTGTCCATGTCGGGCAGGTTGCGCAGGGTGAATACCCCGGGCAGGTCCACCCCGGGCAGGGGCGGGACGATTGGCCCGGCGCCAGGAGAGAGCACGAGTTTGTCGTAAGTTTCCTCATAGGTTTCGTTGGTGTCCAGGTTGCGGATGGTGACGGATTTATTCTTCCGGTCAATCGCGGTCACTTCGTTGCGGACCCTGGAATCGATGTTCATCATCGCTTTGAGTTTTTCGGGGGTGACGACCAGTAATTTGTCACGATCCTTAATTACGTCCCCGATGAAATAGGGCAGGCCGCAATTCGCAAACGAGATATATGGTCCCCGTTCCAGCATGATGATTTCAGCTTTTTCATCCATCCGGCGCAGCCGGGCTGCTGTGCTGGCCCCACCGGCAACACCGCCAATAACAATGATCTTCATATGAATTCTCCTTAAATCAAAAGGTTGGGGTGATAAAAAACCAACCCCGCATTTGTGATAATTTTCACCAAAATTATACCATTAATCACAAAAAAGAACATTTCATGTCAATATTACCCCTAATTTTTGACAAAACCAACTCCAGGGGGAAGCGGTTGGAAATTGGAAATGGCAATTGGCGAAGTCAGGGTAGAAATGAATCTAAAATCAAAGGAGGGAGTGCTCCGGTAAATAGATGGGGCTCCCTAAATGGTTTTCAGTTTCTCTCGAATTCTGTCGGTAAATCAATTGAGTGAACCCGTATGGATATGTTACACTAATTTAAGATTCACCTTCCACCAGACGGAATGAGCAGCAGATGAATAATCAACGGATAACGGTCAAGAGAATTTGGGCGAAATTCAAATGGGCTATCCTCGGCATTTTGTGGTTAGCCAGCTTGCTGTTGGGGATTCTGGGATTCTCACTATATGCTCAACATAACCAGTTGAATCTCGGCTTTACGGAAACTTTTTATCGGACGCTCCAATTGATCAGCATGAATTCCGGCGCTGTGGACGGCCGGAACAATTGGATGCTGGAGGTCGCCCGTTTGGCCCTGCCCGGTTTGGCAGCCATCACGGTTTTGGAAGCCCTGACCATCATCTTTCGGGAACAGACCGTCTGGTTGCGTTTATGGCGGAAAAAGGGACATGTCGTTGTCTGCGGTTTGGGTCGGAAGGGGAGTTACCTGGTGGAGGACCTGCTCGCTAACGGCTATCAGGTGGTCGTCATTGAGAAAAACGTCAATCCGGTGATCGCGGAGGACTACCAGCGGCGGGGCGCCATCATTCTGGAAGGCGACGCGACCGATCCGGAGATGCTGGAGAATGCCCGCATCAGCCGAGCTAAATACCTGATTTGCCTGTTGGGGGAGGATTCTCAAAACCTGCAGGTGGCTTTCCTTGCCTCGCACATTTTGCAGGAAAATTCGCAGCATAAGCTGACCTGTTTTGTGCATCTGGTCTCCCAGGATTTGCTGGAGGTGGTCAGGGCGAGTGAACAATCCAATGGAGGCCATTCGGGAATTATTCTGGAAGTTTTCAATGTCTATGAACAACTTGCCCGCCAATTGGTTCAGGATGATCCGGTCCTGCAGGCCAGGCCCCAAAGGAAACCTGTGAGCGTGCTGGTTTGCGGTCTGGGCAGTCTGGGGAAAAGTATTGTCCACCAAATGGCCTATGTCCATCACCGGCAGGGTTCGCCGGGCAAGATCAGGTTGATCATTCTCGACCGGGAAGCGGATGTCAGGCTGGCGGAACTTTACTCTCATTTTTCCGGCGTTGATTCCGCGTTCCAGGTCCAAACGGTCCATATTGACCTGAGCAGCAACCGGGAGCTGAAAGCGCAGCTTACAGAACTGGCAAAGCGGCAGACCATTGGTGAGGTATTCATCTGTCCCGGGAATCCGGTTTTGGGCGCGCAAATCTTCCTGGTGGCGCAGCAGGTGCTGAAAGGTAAGGACATTCCGGTCAAAATTCGGACGGAAGCAAATTCCGGTTTGACCTATTTGATAGGCAACCAGAAGTCTGCAACGGAGAGTGCTCAGAACGCCCAGTTTTTTGATATTTACCAACAGACCTGCACCCATGAGCTGATCATGGGGGGCACGCATGAACTCCTGGCCCGCCAACTGCGGGAGAATTATCTTAAGGGTTTGGAAACGCAAGAGGCACTGAGGCAATTGGCAATTCCCTGGGAAGACCTTGCGGAAGAAGAGCAGGAATCCAATCGGGCGCAGGCCGGCCGGATTTACCGGATTTTGCAGGCTAGCGGCTATTACTTATCCCCTCTGGCGGATTGGGATGCCGCGGAAAAAGAGATCCCCGAATCGCTGGTTGACCAGATGGCCAAGATGGAGCATCAGCTTTGGTGCGATTGGAAAAGGCAGCAGGGTCAGAAAGCCCATCCCGACCTGGTGCTCTGGGAAGGGCTGCCACAGGAGGAGCGTGAGAAGAACCGGCATTTCATCCGCTGCCTGCCCGGGCTGTTTGCAGAGATTGGGCTCCAGATGGACGAGACAGGGACAGATCAATAATTTTTATCCCTCATTGTCCGTAAGAAATTATTCAATTCACTCCCCATAAAATCGGTGGTGTCCATAACCGCATTGATCTATACTTTAATTAATGAAACCAATCCAACGTCCGGGTAAGTTCCGCAAACCTTGGTTTATTCACTTTTAGAAAGGGAATGGCGGCTGTGAACAGGAAAATTCAGGCATATTTCCGGCAGATCAGAAATTTACGGCAGGAACTGGCAACGCTGGATGAGAAACGTATGCAAAGCCCCGAAGAAGAACAGTTCAGATTTTCTCAGCGGATCGTTGAAATTGCTCTCGAGATTGAATCAATTGAGAAGCGTATCCGGTTGGAGGATCGGCAGACCCTGGACCTGATCAACGATTTGCGCAAGAAGATTGTTGCGGCATTGGAACAGTTCAATCTGTGGCGCAAGAAAATGCGGGAGATGGAAAAGCTGTTCCTGGTGAACTTCGTTCGGCCGGGATTTATCCTGAAACAGGCTGTCCGCCAGCGGGAATATCTGGAAACAGCGCTGATACGGCTGCGCACCCGGATCACCAATCATGAATTTCATTCCCTAAGTGAATTGGAAGCTGAAATCCGCCAGGTGCTCAGCCATGCGGATCACGGCTTCGAGGCGGACCAGCGCAGCTTTGATGATGAGGCGGTCCAGCAGGAGAGCTTTTGGGAGCTTATCGAGGAAATTGATCCCCAACAGATCCTTGAAGAAGTGGATGAAGATCAGATCGCCCGAGACTTCAAGCGGATTGTGCTGCCGGCGGTTCATCCTGACACTTCGGATACCCCTGTGGACACCTTCCTGACGGTCAAGGAGGTCTACGAGCAAAATGATTACCTGCTGATGGAAGCCTATGTGGTGCAATATCGCGGTGAGATGACGGTTGACGAGGAGTCCAGTCCCCGGGAGCGGCAGGAGATGCTGGAGGAACGTGAACGGCAGTATCAAAGTCTTTCAAGTCGCCTTGAGCGCAGGCTGAATGCCTTGAAGAAGGAAATGACGCCGGCAGAACTGGATGACCCGGAAAAGGTGGAAGAACTCCTGCATCAGCAGCGGGATGAGATCAAACAGCTTATTCAGGTAGAAACTGAGAAAATCTTTAATTTGCGAAAGCTGATTATGGAACTGGTCCAGCTCTTTATGGAACTTAATCAAGGAGAAGCGGATGCCTGAAAATGGTTTGATGCGGCAGGGAAAATCCTGGCATAAACAAAATGACCTGAGGGCACTCTTCAAACAGTATTTAGAAAAGGGTGATGCCCCTGAAGATATCCGTTGGGAGTCTCTCACCACCGCCGATGGGCTGCCCCATAACTGGATCTATGACCTCTATCAGGCCTCCGATGGAAAGATCTATGTGGGAACCTGGGGTGGTGGCCTGGCCGTGCTGGATGGGGCGCAGTGGCGGATTTACTCAAAAAAAGATGGCCTGGCCAGCAATGCGGTGACCTGCATCCAAGAGGGCCGGGACGGGCGTATTTGGCTGGCTACGGATAATGGGATAAATATCCTGGCCGGCGGTCAAATCAGCGATGGCGGGCTCAATGGCAAGAGCCTGTTGAACCTGACCTTTGACCGGCGGGGAAATCTTTGGGCGGGCTGTTGGCGGGCCACCCATTCCGGTGGTGGGCTCTATCGTTTTGATGGGCGAGGCTGGCAATCCTTCACCACCCGCGACGGGCTGCCGGGGCAGGAGATTTTGAAGGTCTTTGAGGATTCAAAGGGCAGGATCTGGGTCGGCACCTATGAACATGGGATGGGTGCAGGTGTGGGGTGGACGGATGGGAGCCGGTGGCATAATTACAACCGCTCGGATGGCCTGGCCGATGATTGCGTCTATTCCATGTTTGAGGACCCCTCCGGCAATATGTGGTTTGGTACGATTAAGGGCATCAGCATCTTTGATGGTCGCAACTGGCATTATCTATCCTCCAGAGATGGCCTGGTGGATGACCGGATCTACTGCATGTGGATCGATTCCAATAAGAAAATGTGGTTTGGCACCGAAAAGGGCGTCAGCCGGTTTGACGGCACGAATTGGATTTCCTACCGCAAGAAGGATGGGCTGGTTGAGGACCTGGTGCGAACGATCCTTGAGACTCGGGAGCACGACCTGTGGTTCGGGACTTACCCCTATGCGCAGGGCAGGGGCGGTATCAGTATCGCCCGCTTTGATTCGGTGAAAAGCCTCAAGGACAGGGTGCTGGACCTCTTGCCAGATCCTGACCGCTATCCCCGTTTGGACTCTGGGGATCAGGATGAGACCAGTTCAACGAAATAATCGCGATAATCCGCAAATCTCAGTTCTGTTCATTTACAAATTCATCCAATTCCTCTGGCGTTGGATAGTTGCTCAAGAGGGTGATGGACGTCCGCTTACCTTTATACCAAAACAGCTCGCCATAATCGACTTCCTGGTCGAAAATGCCATAGAGCCCCCCTGTATTTTCCAGAAGGGAGATGAATTTCTCCCGGATGGATGTGGAGTAGTAGAACAGCATGCTCATCTTGGTGCCGGTCGTCCCGAATTCGAACAAGACGATATCCTCCGGTTCATTAAACGCCCAATGGGAGCTGATGTCTGCATATACTGTCAGGTAGATAAATCCGACGCCCCACTGCCGCTTTTCGCCATCCGGCGGGCTGCGGTCGCCCTGGTCATTCCCGAGGGCGATCATGTAATCCAGAATTTCATCATCCTCATCAAAGATCTGCGATAGGGCAAAATTGAATTCCGGATCGTCATAATTCGCCGGCGTCTTGGACATATAGGAACCTTCAAAGGGCAGAGTCAGCACATGATCGGGGAAGTTGATCTGTGTCTCACAGGATCCAACCAAATCTGAAAATTCAGCCAATGCCTGCAGGACATCCCAAATTCGATCTTTCTTAAAATAGAGCAGGTAGTTGTAGTTCAGACCCATTTGTGCCTCCTACACTGGAGAAGGTTCAGGAACGAATGGTATGGATGAAATTTTGTGCGATTTCCGGAAATTTATTCAGGTTGAATTCCCGGCAGTCCGAAAATTGAATAAGCTTCATATAGGTGGGGAGGTTGGCGGAATAAAGATAGACCGGCAACAGGATGGGCGCATCTGATTCCCGGTGGCGGCAGAGGGCGATGTTGAATTCTTCAATACACACTTTGGAATCCAGATAGGAAGGCGAATAGAAAGTCAGCACTTTGCTGCAATTGTCAATGGCTTCGTAAATCTCTCTCTGCCAGGCAGACCCCGGATTTAGGTTTTTCTTGTCGAGAAATATGTTGAGGTTCTGGCTTTGGGAGGACAGGATATCGAGGAAGAGGTCCACCTCGCGGGAGTCCTTATGGGCATAGCTGACGAAAAAGTCGTATGAAAAACCGGAAGGCTGCTCGGTGGATTCAGCGCCATATTGTGTCTTAAGCTGGGCAAACAGGGCAGTGAGAGCTTCCACATTTTGGCTGGGCAGGCAGATGATCTTCAGACAGTCAATCGGCAAACCGGAGGACATCCAGTTGGCCGCCGCTTCCACGAGGTGTCTCAGGCTTTCTTCCGGTCTGATCCGGCGGGATGAACCGGCCGCGACCAGGGTGGTGGCAACCTTGCGGATGGGGGTTGGCCCGCTGAGGAAGGGGGCGATGCTGCGGAAAATGTCCCCGATGAATTCCCCGGCATTCTCATTCTCGTCCGGCTCGAAACAGAGCATCCGTTTAAATTGAATGCCGGGTGGTGGGTTGGTGATCTCCTGCGATAACCAGCATGAGAAGGCCTGCCGCAGGTCCACTTCCTTGTGGCTGGCCAATTCATCAACAGCGAGCCCCTTCTTGTTCAGGGCGCCGAAGACTGACCCCGGCATCGGGAAGTAGTAGTCGCGATAGGCAGAGGTCACGAGCACGTCCACGGCATCCTCCGGCCCGGCGGAGGTGACATCGCCCACACAAAACTCAATGGTGCTCCGGGAGGTCCCTTTTTGAATGGCAATGGAATCGATGATCGTCAATCCTTTGGACAGGGGCGCAGCCTGTTTGGAAGCGACCTCAACGGGTTGCTCGGTGTTATCCACTTCGCTGCCTTTGGGTTGGATCCCCAGGTGGGCGCAAATGGCTTCGACCAGTTGGCGTAGATGGGGTTCAAGGGTTTGGGAAAACGCGTCAATCCAGTGCATTGACGCGAGGAAATAGCTCATTTTCTTCTCGGGTTGGATATCTTCGATCCGGAAGGGGATGATGACGATATCGTTCATCAAGGCCGCTTCAACCTCACGAAGGGCTTGCTGTGAATCATTGACATATTGCGAGAAGAGCAGCACGAAGACTTTAGATGTTTCGATCGCCCCCAAGATTTCCGCTCCCCATGATGCGCCAGGTTGAAGGTCTCTGGGCGCGACCCAGCAGGACACGCCACCCGCTTCAATGGCTCTGACGACCTGATCCGCGGCCATTTTATCTCTGGGTGAATAGCACACATACACGTCGTGATTCATATTTGCCTCGCAATGAATCGGGTCAGGGGGTCAGCCTGAGCACGGCAAGTCCCCAGGGTTTGTCCGTGACAAAAACGGCATCTCCCCAGGCTTGAATATCAGAAGCCTCATGTAGATCAGCGTAGGTTGCGGTGATGGTCAGTTTGGATGGATCGGTGATATCTACGGCATAAACGCCGCTTTCAGTGACATCATAGCCGTCCATGACGATGTAGGTCAGGTATAGCAGGTCTTCGGTGGCCGAGGATTCCATGACATATCCGTCGGTTTCCAGAGTGTCCATCATGATCGGGCGGCTCGGGTCCGATACATCCAGCGCCAGCAGGCCGCTATCGCCCAGGGACAGGAAAAGGTTATCCCCGGAGAGGGACATTCCCACAATCCAATTGGGTGTATCATAACCGCCGATGAGTTCGGGATTATTTGGATTGCTGATGTCAAAGACATGCAGCCCTTCCCAGCCGGCGCCGATATAGGCGATATCTCCATCCAACACAACCGTGCAGGTCACGCCGGAATTGGTTGAGGGCTCCCAGCTCCAAAGTTCGCTGGCCTTATCCGGGTTGCTGAGATCAACGATTCCCCAATAGTTATGCCCGGTGATATGGACCAGCCCATTCTGCACTGCAAGGTGGGAGAAATTCCAGGGTAAATCACTGTCATCGCTGGAATAGGTGTAAGATGTGTCGTTGTTGAAGTCGATCACCAGAAATTCTTTGGTGTCTTCCCCGATGATGATGTACGCCACGCCATCCTCGACCGCCACTTCAAGAGCGCCATACGCGCTGAAGACATCCAGCGGCATCGGATTGGCGGGATTGCTCACGTTCATCCGCATCAGGTTATCTGCACCGTTAGCCAGATAGAGGGTGTTGTCTTCAATGAAGAGACCTTCCGCAGCATGCGAGGTGCGGTATTCACCAACCATATCAAAGGACGGGCCTTCGGTCGGCGCCGGCTCGATCACCTCTTCAACTGACGCTGTGGGCCCAGTGGGGGTGGTTGTGGGATTGGGGTTGGAGGTTGGATTAAACGCCTTGAATAATATGAGACCTATGATTGTTACCAGCGCGACACCCGCCACACCGATGACATAAGGTAGCCAGCGGTTCTTCTTAGGCGGGGTGGATTGTCGTGATCCCGGGCCCGACTGGAAAGGCTTTTCGGCCAGTTGTTCACCAGTCAGGAAGGATTTGATGACCCGGGTGAGTTTTTCAATGTGACTCTCGAGAGGGGGCGTGAGGGCGTCCAGCCAATGTTCGGCTGAAAGGAAATAGGCCATTGCGCCGGTGGGGTCAATGTTTTCGATGCGGAAGGGAATGATGATCACTTCGCTTGCGGTGGCCCGTTCCACCTCACGCAGGACCTGACGGGACTGATTTGAATTATCAGACAGGATCATCACCATGATTTTTGATCCGGAAATGGCATTCACGATTGCTTCACCCCAGGTATCTCCGGGCGTGACATCTCGAGGCGCAATCCAACAGCGAATGCCTTCGTTTTCCAACCCCGCAACAATTGCGTTGGCTATGGCCTTATCTTTATGAGAATAACTGATAAAAACATCGTAAGTCATACAGTGTGAACTCCAGCGTTTTTGTAATAAAGTGATTTTTCTTAAAAACCTTCAAAACTGACTGTGCCCTGCTCGCTGCCCAGGCTCGTTGGCAGGTTGGTCCCCGGCCGGCGGTTCCCGGCATGAATCCAGACGAGGGGAGTGCCTCTTTCACGGGCCAGCGCCGCGATATTTCCGGTACCACCAGTGCCTTGGGCCGGCAGACCATCCCAAACCGCAATCAGGACATCGCTCATTTCAAGCATGGCTTCCCCGGCAAGCCGGTAGGCCTCCGGGAAGTTTGGGGCTTCAGGTGGGGGAAGGATTTTTTCGGCAAGGGGGAAAAACTGGTTAAAAACTTCCCTGGACTCCCGGGTAGTGAATTGGTCCTGATAGACCTTGGCCGATAAAGGCAGCGGGACGATCAGGTGACAATCCGGCCAGCGTTGCAGCGCGCGCTGAACAACCCGTTGATCTGCGCCCTCCGAAAGGGAGGAAACGATGGTCAATGGTCCGGGAAAGGTCGTTTCAATTTTGGTTAAACCGATATCGATTCCCTGATTGATCTTTTCAATTTCCGATAAGAATCGGTGTCCTGTAATACCGATCCGGGACAAGGTTCGTTCTTCTCCTCTTATTTGACTTTGATCATGGTATAGCCGGCATCGGCCAGAATTTCCGGAATGGCCCGGACGAAATTAATATCCTTATCCTGTTCTTCCTTGGAAAGCTCTTCCCAGGGGACCATGGAAGCATGGATTCTATTCTCTTTATCGGTCACTTTGCCAACTTTCCAGCCTGCGTTCAGCTTCCCATCCCACCACCTCTGATGTTCGATCTTTGCCAGGGCAACCGCATCTTGATCCTGCTGGGGGAAATGGAAAATGGGCTGGTTGCTTCGGGAGGGGATCATGACATAGCCGATGGCGGCCAGCTTGTTGGGAATGTCCTTGATCGCATCGCGATTTTGTTCTTTTTCATCGTCAGGCAGGCTTTCCCATTCTTTCAGGCTGCTGTCCCCGGCTGTGCCGGTGGATTTGCCTTCCATCATCCGCTGGTAGATTTTATGGTTGGCCTGGGCCAGTTTTTCGAGCAATTCCCCTTTGAGTTTCATGGTCTGCACGAGTGAGAGGAATTCACCGGAATCGACATGTAGGTTCAGTTGGTCACTGGCCGGCAGGCAGGATCGCTCATAGGAATGCTTGCCGCTGAGTGAACTCATCGTGATGATTGACTCGATTGAGCGAATCCCATGTTTATATTTTCCTACCTCGAGGAAGGCTTTCAGGACACCGCCGTCGATATTTAGCGCCTTGTTCCCGTTCTGTTTGACAAAGAGCTGCGAGGCGGATCTTTCGAGCAGGGAGCGGAGCAGGATTGCCCGGCGGATGATGTAATAGGGGTCCGTGTCCGCACCGTTTTCAGGCGGGTTCGGCCCGAGGATATTGACAAAGCCTTTGAGCCGGCTGATGAAATCAGGAACCTTCGCGGCCCGGTATTCGTCGGGATCGAGGCTGGCGCCAAATTCATCAATCCGGTGGCTGGTGCCACCGGCGAAGACGAATATCGATCGGCCAATCGGATGGACGATCTGTCCCTGGCGGAAGGACCCATCCTGCATGGGAGAAAGGAAGAACCGCAGCCACCCTAAGGGTTGCTTGTTCAGCGGTGTATCGAATTCATCCCAGAATACGAGGGGGATTTTGCCCGAAAGCACGGCATCTCGCACGAGATGCAGCGCTTCGATGATTTCTTCCGGGCCGGAGAATTGAGAGAGGTTGAATTCCAACACCTGCACCCGGCCGGGGGCCAGCGTTTGGGCCACCTGGGTGATCCCGAAGGATTTACCCGAACCCGGTGCGCCAAAAACGGCGATGGAAAGGGGTTTTTTCTGGTTGTCTTTCTTGAGATATTCACTGGCCAGGTTGTGGATGCTGCGAAAACTCTCGATTTCCTGCCGGTCCACGGAAAGGAGGTGCCCAAATTTGCCCAGGGGGACATCATCCAGGGTCGGCTCGATGCCATTCAGGACGATCTTCTCGGCCACCTGATGCAGGTTTTCCAGATATTGATCTTCAAGAATGGTCCACCAGCCATTACGGTTCTCTTCGGCCTGCTGGCCCTTCTCCTGACCATAGGCAAAGACCGGATTCTGGATGCTGACTGCCGCAAAGGACTGGTTGGGCGCTGCGATCTTCTCGGCGATGGCCTTCAATGGGAATTGAAGCTGCTCCGGGATTTCCTGATCTAGGACATAGCCGTTTTGGTGCAGCAGGCGCAGGGCGGCAAGGCCGGATTGGATACCCTGAGAAATGTCAGGCGCTTCCGGCGCTTTGATTAATTGGTAAGCCAGGCTGCTGGACAGACAGGTTGTGTACCCGATGACTGCGCCGGCGTGCTTTTCTCGCCAGTTACCTTCAATGATCTCCGGGTCGAAATAGAGGAAGCCTTCCGGTACCGGGGCCAGCTTGCCATCTATTCTTCGAGTGAGATGGACTGCGCCGGCCGTGTCAAATGAGATGATGACATCCGAACAGGCCCCCAGGCCGTTGATGATGGGGTTGTAGACCAGTTCCCAAACGATGTCCTGGGCGGTCCGCTCCCAGGAGAGGCCCTGGCTGATGTGGACTTCACTCCGCCTGAGATCGTTGACCGGGATGATAACGATCAGTTTATCTGCAAAATGATCACGCAGGTGCTCCCAGAGCGGACCTTGCGCCACCGGGCAGGCCATCTTGAGGATGATCCAATCCGGATTGGCGCCTTCAGCGATTGCCTCGGGCCAAAGGTCGGGCCGGTCACGGAAACCCAGGTTGGCGTCATCAATGACCACAATCCGGGGTTGTTCAGTGGATTTGATGGGGAAGGGGGCTGTGCCGGCCTTGCCATAGTTTTCAACCGGGTCCAGCCCGAGATATTGCTCTACCCGCCAGACAGCTTGCTTGCCCTCATCAAATAAGGACCAGAGGGCATAGGAATTATGGAATTGGTCCTGGCAGGGGTGAAATTGCTTATTTGGAAAATCCGGTGATAGAAATTGGGCGTTTTCAATGCTGGAATCGAGGGTTGCTGTTCGTTCGATCAGGTCGGCGAGGAGCCCCGCACCGCCGATCTGCGAGCAGGCTCTGGTCCAGAGTTTGCTGTTCCAGCCGACCTTATTCCCCTGATGATGGTATTGATTGAGGATGTGCCAATCCAGGGTCAAATCCCCCGTGATTAAACTGACATTACCAGAGGATGAAGTTGTCATCGGACCTCACTTATGTGTGATAAGGTTAAAACACGGATTAAGTTTTGACTACTGATAAGCAAGGAAATGGTTTTTTAATTTACGAATAATAATAATTCTAACATACCCTTGAAGTGTTTCTCGGTTATACAAACGAAAAAATATTTGATAACCTTTCAAAAGGCTGGAGGTTTGATTTGTTGCTGGCACTTTTGCTTGTGTAGGAGTATGGGATAATTCTGGGGAAGAGAGTGATTAATTGTTAAGGTTGTTAACCAACTGACAATGTATTCTTAAAATATCTTGACATTTTTTGTTTATCCCATTTATAATGTAGATGCAAATTGGGAGCGTTCCCAAAATTCAGTCAATAACACAACAATTAGTTCCACCGGAGATCTTTTTTGAGCAGCCTCAACCTGGAAGATATCGCAAAAAAGAGCGGCGTCTCTCGATCCACAGTCTCGAGGGTGGTCAATAACCATCCCAACGTCAGTAAAAAGGTGCGGGATCGTGTTCTTGAGGTGATTAATCAGACAGGTTACCAGCCCCACGCTGCGGCGAGGGCTTTGGTTTCCAATAAGTCGATGATCTGCGGGTTGATTTTGCCCCGGACCATCGATTCTTTCTTTGCCGACCCCTACTTCCCCTCGTTAATTCAGAGCATTGCCCGATCCTGCGGTGATTATAATTACACCCTTTCGCTTTTTCTGAGTGGGGGTGAGGAAGATGAAGATCTCATCTTCCAGCGAGTCGCCCGCCGCGGCTTCATGGACGGCGTCTTTGTCCAGTCTGGCAAAGCTGGGGAAAAATTGATTGATAAGCTCGTTGCGCTGAATAAACCGCTGGTGGTTTTGGGGCGTCCCTTTGAGACCAGGGGCGTTAACTTTGTTGATGTCAATAATGTTGAAGCGGTTGAAGCAGCTGTGACCTACCTGGCTAAGACGGGGCATAAGCGGATCGCAACGATTACCGGACCTCTGGTCACCACGGTGGGTATTGATCGCAGGCAGGGGTATCTGGATGGGTTAAAAAAGAACGGCTT
>Ga0272443_10004542_pt1 | contig 15035 bp, 12 predicted proteins | sample SSMAcet12_FD_193581 | JGI IMG/M metagenome (GOLD analysis project Ga0272443, IMG submission 193581) | Marine sediment archaeal communities from Little Sippewissett salt marsh, Falmouth, MA, United States - SSM-Acet-12 | ecosystem: Environmental > Aquatic > Marine > Wetlands > Sediment ...
GAGAGGTATGGAAAGAGGTGCAATGATGCCAGACGCAGTCGTGTTTCTCGGGCCAAGTCTTCCGCTAAGTGAGGCAGAAGAGATTCTGCCCGGTCCTTCTGCGGAATACCGCCCTCCTGTTAAACGCGGTGATCCTGAGGCAGTAATGGCAGAGAAACCGGAAATCGTCTGCATAATTGACGGCCTCTTCTTTCAGGACTGCTCTGTAGGCCATCGTGAGATTTTAAAGCTTTTGAAAGCCGGAATAAAAGTCTACGGTGCATCTTCTATGGGTGCCCTTCGTGCATGTGAACTTGAGGATTTTGGGATGACCGGAGTTGGCAGGGTCTTTGAGATGTACAGGGACAGTGTTGTTGAATCTGACGATGAGGTTGCACTTGCCTGTGATCCGTTTACAGGAGAAGCAGTTTCAGATGCCCTCGTTGATATTAGAATCAACCTCTCAAGAGCCGTTGATGAAGGAGTCATTACTCAGGATGAGAGCGATATAATCCTTAAAACTGCCTCAGATATGTATTATCCGGAAAGAACATACAGAAAAATAATGAAGGCCGCATCGGAAAGAATCGGAGAAGAATCATCCGGAAATTTCCGGAAATTTATCGGGAGAGTCCCCTATTCACAGAAGAGGGAGGATGCAAAGGCACTGCTCTCTCTTGTTGCCGGAAAGATGCAGGAATAAATAAAGATTTTTACCGGAGTTTCAGGCCGGTCGCTTTTTTGTCCTAGAACTGATCCACATCCAGATATCCGGATTTAACCGCACCATGCCAGATTTCCAGAAATTCCGGTGTGAAAACTTCCAGTTCTTTTATGATATTGCAGGCAAAATCTACAAAACCTAAGGGATTTGCCGTGATGATGCCGCCATCGCTTACACTTGGTACACCTTCATACAGGTGCTCTCCACGGTAATCCGGGGCATGCTCTTTCAGCCACTTCTGCCCACAGCTTGTGTGCCTGACAGTATCGAGAAATCCATGTTTTGCAAGAAACAGTGTTCCGCCGCATATCCCCGCCACCGGGATATTACTGTCGGTACACTTCCGGATGAGCGGGACCAGCTGAGCAGGGTCATCACGTTCGTAATGCAATGAACCAGGGAGAATGATCATAGCCGCTTCGGTGAGATCTACGGTATCCACATCACAATCCGGAAGGATGGTAACTCCCCCGGAGGTTTTAACCGGTTCTTTGGTAAGCCCGAAAGTGACGATATTATAGCTCATTTTCTTAGGAAGGTCAGTATTGAGATTGGATATCATTGCAATAGCAAGTGACGGTTCCCAGTCAGCGAGGTCCGGGCATACATAGAGATATACATTTTTGTCCATTTCATCACCGTTTTACTGTAGAGAATATGTAATCATCTCATTAAAAATGAATGAAGAGATACAGAACCAAAAGCAGGGAGAATTCAAAGCAGCAGTTCTGAATTACCCACAACAAGTTTGCCAAACCTATTTGTCATGTACCCTTCCAGGGCAATTATTATGGATTTCAAGTTAAAACCTGATAAATCATAAATATCATATCAAAGCATAATATTACAATATAATTTGATAATTTAGAATTATCATATTTTAAGATGATATTTGGAGAAGTAGATATAAGATGGGTAAAAGATTATTTGCAGTTCTAACCGGAGATTTAATTGACTATTCCAGACTGGAAGAGAAAGACAGAATCAATTATGTGAATTGCCTGCGGGAAATTCTAAGCATTTTGAAAGAGAGAGGACTTATTTATGAAATCTTCAGGGGAGACAGTTTTCAGGCAGTTTTACCTTCATCAAGAGATGCTTTAAGTGTCACTTTAATAATCAGATCCTATATCATTTCACGCAAATTTGATTCCAAAAGTAAGATCAGACCCGATATAAGGATCGCCATTGGTGTGGGCGCTATAAATCACTATAATGAAGAAAATATAAGCAGTTCCGATGGCGAAGCATTCAGGAATTCCGGGCCTGAACTTGACAGGATGGATAAAAAAAGACAGAAAACCGTTGTAAAGACAAATTTTCCGGAAATCAATAAGGAGCTGAAAACTGAATGCACCCTTTTGGATGCAATAATCTCAAAATGGACATCAAATCAGGCTGAGGTTGTTTATTATACACTCTCCGGAAAAAAACAGACTGAAACAGCTAAAATCCTGAATATCAGCCAGAGCAATGTATCATCAAAATTAAACTCAGCAAATTTTGATTCAGCTAAGGTGATGATTGAAAGGTATAGAGAACTAATTGACGGAGCTGAACAGTGATCATTGCAGTTCAGGCAGTGTTTCTCAGAATGTTCATCGCACACCTGATTGGTGACTTTTACCTTCAGAAAGATGAATGGGTCGAAGATAAAAGAGAGAATATCTGGAGATCAAAAAAGTTATACATTCACTCATTTCTTGTTGCGGCACTAACATATCTATTTTCAGGTTTACTCAGTGCATTATGGATTATTCCCCTGATATTTGTAACTCATGCTGCAATTGACATATTAAAGGTCTATCTTGATTCAAAAGGAAAAATGCCTGTGTTTTCATTTATTTTTGATCAGGTTCTGCATATTCTGGTATTATTTGGAATCATAGTGATAATTAAAGGGTTTAATGGCCCGGATTTGGCAATATCTACTCCGGAAATATTTGAAAACCTGCTCCTTCTGACAATAATAGCAGCTTACCTTATCATAATCAGACCATCAGGATTCCTGATAAACTGTGCACTGAAACCATTAAGAGATCAGATCACTGCCTCTGAAAATAAAAAAGAAGGTGGCAAAGTTTCAGAGGTTAAATACGGGAATCTTGAGAATGCGGGAAGATTAATTGGTTATCTTGAAAGAATTCTGGTACTGACATTTGTAATAATAAATCAGTACGCAGCAATAGGTTTCCTGATAACCGCAAAATCAATCTTCAGGTTCAGAGAAAACAGAAATGATCTGGTCGAATACTATCTTCTTGGAACATTTCTTAGTATGACAATTGTGATACTTGCAGGTCTTGGAACTCTTTTTTCATTGGCAGTATTATCTCCGGGATCACTGAATGAGCTGATGAATATTTTAAGCCCTTCAACCGGAATGTTGCCTTAATCTGAGGCCTCCAAGATTTTCCCGGAATAAATAACAAATACAAAAACAGTAAAATCTAATCAGACCATCTCAATGTCCTTTTTTCACTTCAGCCAGACAATTTCCGGCGGGTTTTTCACAGGGGTTTCAGGCTCTTCTGCCCTGTAGCCGAATATTATCGGGGCGACTATGTGGCAGCCGTCCGGAATTTTAAGTTCTGCCATCAGTTCCGGACTGTTCTCTGCGGTTTTTGCAGAACCGATCCAGCATGTCCCTATCCCAAGCGATGCTCCGGCGAGCATGATATTCTCAGCACATAGTGAACAGTCGATATCAGAATATAAAAGATCATTCCGGCCGAGAATAAGTAGAAGATGCGGTGCATTGTAAAATATAGAAAATCCCTCCTCCCCGACCATCTCAAGGTACTTCTTAGTCATCCCGCCTGTCTTTGCCTTTTTCAGGCTTTCGATGACAATCGGCTTTGCATAGTCCGAAACTTTGTTCATAAGTGTCCTGTCCTTAATTACAACAAAACTCCACGGCTGAAGTGCAAGGGCAGACGGTGCATGTATCCCGGCATTGATCAGCTTTTTAATCTCCTCGTCAGGAACCTCTTCATCACGATAATTCCGGATGCTTCTCCGGTTCAGTATTGCATTGATTACTTCGTTTTCACCCTTCATAATTCATAATCACCCGTATTATATCATCCTTCATTTTGAAACATCATAATATTTTGGCAGTTTAAATGCCGGGTAAATCTTCCGAATCAAAAACCTACAAATAGAATGCTCTCCGAAAATTGTGCATAATGTATCTCTTCTTCGATGTTTAAACCAACGGATTTCCAAGACGCAGCCATGATCCGTCAAACAATGAAATAATCCAGCCGAGGGTTGTTCAGATTGCTTTTGCCAGATATTCAGAAGAAGGAGAAGAGATGAGTTCATATGATGCAATCGTGAAGCCGCTGACCTTTAGTATACCCATGCAGACCGTAAAAGTTCACGGGATTACAAGACAAAAAGCGCTCAAAGTAGGAATTCCGGGCAAAGAGGCATTCAATGCATTCAGTGCCGAAGTAAAAAAATCAAGATGTCTGGTTGCCCACAACCTCAGTTTTGATTATCCGGTTGTATGTGCGGAATTAGTCAGGTACGGCATCAAGAATGAGATAGAGGATAAAGAGTCAGTATGCACAATGAGACCTAAACCGGTTAAGGAATATTGTGCACTGCCAAGAAAGAACGGCGGATATAAAACGCCGAAACTTAGTGAACTGCACGAAATATTATTCGGAGAATCGTTTGCTGGCGCACATGACGCAGCTGCCGATGTCAGGGCATGTGCACGCTGCTTCTTTGAGTTAAAAAACAGAGGCGTTTTGTAAAGAAGTCAATCCATCTGTTTTGATTTATTCATTCGTCAAAAATAGGATTATAGTAATTTTCCGCAGGCAATTGCTTATAATCTCCGGCATTTCACTCTTTCCCATGAGAAAAACATCCCTCAAAACTCTAAGTCCGTATCTCCCGGCAGGTCGGAGTCCACATCATCATCATAATCATCATCATCATCACCATTACGGATAAGCCGGGACATGAATATTGCAAGAATAAAAATCACGCCGATAAGCAGGTACACGATTATATTGTCAAGCATTTCATAACCTCCATACGGCTGGAATATACCTTCATAGAAGTTGAGACAAAGGGCGAAGATCAGAAAAACGGGCACGACAAAACGAATGCAGTAATCCCACCACCTGCCCAGATGAAGATCTGAATACCTGTTGATAAAGGTCCTCATTTTTGGGGCACCATAGAGGGATCCTATGAATACCACCTCTAAAAGCCCGATAAACGGCAGGATGTAAGCCATCAGATAGTGATCTACAAGGTCAATCATATACAGACCTCCATTCGTCATATAAATGATGCCTACTATAAACGCGGCTATACAGATCACACCTGTTACCAGCCATTCAGGCTTTTTTACGTAATCCAGAATTCCGGCATTCAGACTCTCAACTATGGAAAAAGACGAGCTAATACCAAGGTTAACAAGCATCAGGAAGAAAAGAACGCCAAATAGTTCGGGCATAATAGGAAGGGCATTTATAACCGACGGGTAAGTGATGAAGACCAGTTCAATTCCTCCTCTCACGACTTCAGTTACTTCAACACCACTGTTATGTGCAAGATATCCAAGAGTGGAAAATACCGCAAGCCCGGCAAAGATCGAGGTAAAACAATTAGCCAGGGCGATGATGACTCCATTCTTCACGAGATCCTGCTTTTCACCGATAAGACGTGAATATGCGATGATTATCCCAAATGCAAGAGAGAGTGAATAAAAGATCTGGCCATATGCCGCAACCCAGACATCCGGATTCAGAAGTGCCTGAAAATCGGGCGTAAGGTAAAAGGCAAGCCCATCCATCGCACCCGGAAGTGTGATGCCGCGGATCACGAAAACAATGATAAGAATCCAGGGCAGAACCACAGTGATCCAGAGCATCTTCTCCAACGATTTGACGCCCCTGAATACGGATGTGTAAATCCAGAGCCACCCAACGATCGCTCCACCTAAAACAACAATGTTGATACTGCCTATCCCATCAACAGCATCCGAAATGTTTAGAAAGGAATCGTAAAAGAAAGCCGATGGATCGGAGCCCCATGAAAGATTGAGAGAGAAAACAGTATAATCAACGCACCAGGCGACGATCACTCCGTAATATGTAACAACTAAAAATGCGACCAGAACCATTATCCATCCAAACAGGTTATACTTCCTGCCAAGTAGCCTGCTGAAGGCACGGGGAGCACCGGATCGAGTCCTGTAGCCGATTCCCATCTCAAGAAGAAGAAGAGGAATTCCTATGGTGAGAAGTGCAATCAGGTAAGGAATGAGAAAAGCTCCCCCACCATTCGTGTAAACGACATAAGGAAATCTCCACAGATTTCCCAATCCGATAGCACTGCCTACTGATGCCAGGATAAACGTTGTTCGTGAACTCCAGATTTGCCGTTCTGCCATTATTATTATTACAATTGCATAAACATGATAAATAGATGATGATTTCTTTCGCATAACTGAAAAAACAGGAAGATATTATCTGTTCCGATTAGAAAATGAATATCATGGAAATTAACCGGAAAAAATCGGAACCAGCTGAAATTATTATGGTCAAAGGCAGGATAGATGCACAAAACTCCAGTATTCTCGATGAATATCTGAAAGAAGCCATAGAATCAGGTTCTGAGAAGATTATAATCAATATGAATGAAGTGGATTATATCAGCAGCTCGGGGCTTAGAGTAATGCTTTTGGCATCGAAAAAAGTAAAGCTATCAGGAGGAGACATAAAATTATCCGGATTAAAACCTTTTGTCATGGATGTATTCGTTGTATCCGGATTTAACAATATTTTTGATTTTTACGACTCGGATAATGAAGCACTTTCAGATTTTATAAAATAAATTTTTTTACCATCTGAACGTGGAACCGGACTTTTTCATAGACTATTTTCAACTGACAGGCGACAGATCTCTTCAATCTGACTAAATCCGGTTATCTTTGTAATTTCAAATTGAAAATCCGTTTTTAATCGCCGGACCACAATATTATAATTAAAAATAGCACAAACTAAAAATTAGAGAATATGACAATGACAGACAAACAAAAACCTGCAGTCGTAATCATTGATGCTTTTTCCACGGGAAAATTCTTTCCGGTGAAACTTTACAATCGCGGCTATGATATAATTCACGTGGTAAGCACCCCTGATATGTCGCCTGTATTCCGCTCGGAGATGGAAGAGACGAAGAAAAAACTGGGGGATATCTTTTCAGAGTGGCTGGTCAGCGATAACGACCCGGAAGATATTGCAGAGAAGCTGAAAGGCTGTAATATTATTGCAGTTATCCCCGCAGCGGATTCCGGAGTAGAATTTGCCGAAGCACTTTCCGAACTGCTGAATCTGCCCGGAAACGGCAAGAATAAACGTGCTGCAAGAAAGGATAAATTTCTGATGCAAAAGGCCCTGACCGAGGCAGGTGTGCCCACTATGGCATATCATGAAGCCGAATCTGAAGACGACCTCCTGAAATGGGCAGAAAAACTTGGCAAATGGCCTATCGTCATAAAACCGAACAAAGGTGCAGCAACAGTAGGGGTTCATATATGCAGGAATGAAGAGGAATTGAAAACGGCATGGAAGGACCTGGCGGGAACCAGCGATCTGTTTGGGAACAAAAACAACACTGTGCTTGCGGAGGAGTATCTTAAAGGCACGGAATATATCGTCAATACCGTAAGCTACAACGGAAGACATCTCCTGACCGATTTCTGGGTATATAAAAAGATCTACCTCCCCGGAATCTCGCAGATATATGACTATGCAAGGCTCCTGCCGTACCCTGAACCCGGAGATCCCCTTTATGAGATAATATCATATACTCTCAGCACTCTCGAAGCCCTTGAAGTAACAAACGGACCCACACACACGGAGATAATGGTGACCGAATCAGGCCCCAGACTGATAGAAACAAATTTAAGGGTAATGGGGGGATCACTGCCGCCCGATTTAATGGACGATTGCATCGGACAGAACCAGGTGGACCTTGCAATTGATTCTTACGTGAATCCTGAAAAATTCATGGGGGAGATTGAGAATAAATATACGATTAAAAATCACCTGATGATGAAAGTCTTAAGATCAGGCAGGAGCGGGCAGCTGAAGGAGATCCCCCTTCTTGATCTGCTGTGCGAACTTCCCAGTGTGCACAGCGGAAATCTGGTTCATCTGATAGAGTCAGGGAATCTTGAAGATACCATTGATCTTCAGACGGCTCCGGGGCTTATATTCCTCAGGCACCCGGTAGAAGATGTTTTGCTTGCGGATTACAGGACAATATCCGATCTTGAAGATCTTGCGCAGGACCGGCTTTATGAACTCGATGAAAAGTCGGATGAAAATTCCGGCATAGACAGTGTATTCAGAGAGAGCCTTAAATCCGGCATCGTGAGAGAGCAGGAAGACTGCATATCGGATGCAGAACTGATATTCACTCATTTAAATCTCAAAGGCGGCGAAGAATTCCTTTCCTGCCCCTGCAATGACCGGGAGATGATCAGTATTCTCGCGGAGAAGGGGCTGAAGATTACCGGAATAGACAATGATGCGGAAAACGTCAGAACAGCCAGGGAGAAGTTTAAGGCCGACAGTATTCCCGGAGAGTTCCTGAATCTCGACCTGAATGAAATGGCATTCGAAAACCGATTCGATATCATATTGACAGGGCCTGGCCACTTCAATGAAAACCGCGATCCGCTCATACTTAACAGATACATAACATTCCTGAGACCGGGAGGAAAACTGGTTGTCGAAGCTCCGGTATATACAGGAGAAGGAAGCGATCTTCAGGGTGAACAGTCCGCCGGTGCCTACTCTTCAGTGTACAGGATTATGATGATTGCAGGCGGACTTGGGGACATTTCTATAATCGATGAAAAAGGCAGGGATATTTCTGAAGACTCTGAGAGAATGTTCATATCGGGCATAAAACCGTAACGGCCCGGAAAGGGTTATGAAGAGAACTCAAAACTCAGGTATTGAGCTCTTCTTTAACAAATTTATTATTAACTTCTTTTTTATCGTCTTTCTCTCCTGCCAGAATGTAGTTTGCTATTATCAGCAGGATCGAGATAATCATTCCGTATACAAAAAGTACACTGAATCCACCAGGATTAATCTCCTGTGTGAGCTCTGATGTATTTTGTGTATTACCCACGAATATGCTGAAAAGAAGGCCGAATACCGCAATCCCCGTGACAGAGCCAAGACCGCTTATCGTCATTATCATACTCCATACAACCCCCTGTGATTCAGGCGGAGTTTTTGCGGTGATGATGTGGTTGTTAGCGGTTGTAAGCATTCCGATTGCCGAACCGCCGAGAAACAGAGCGACTGCAATCATAAAAAGGCCGGGAGAAAACATACTTATCAATGCACCTGCAAATGAGAGCAGAAGGATCACAGAGGCTATGATACTGATCTGCTCCGAACTTCTTTTGCTGGAAATTTTCCCGTATAAAAACCCGAATACGCCCATGCCGGCTGCAAAGATTAAAATTAAAAGTCCCGAGTTCCATGCAGAAAGATCCTTTCCTGTTTCAAGGTAAAACGGATAGAGATATACCGAACCTGCATCCATCTGGGCGTTTCCGAGGCACACCAGGATTGCAAGTGCAAACCCGGATGAGCCAAGAAGGTGCAGGGGAAGAAGAGGACAGTTTGATCTTTTCTCCCTCCGGATAAATATTACCCAGCATGCTGCTGCAATGGCAAGTATCAGCACCATGAGGAGCGGGGTTCTGATGAGATGATCAGCATATGACAGAAGGACAACCGATAATATCATGCCGGCAAAAAAAAGGGCCGAAGCAGGAAGATCGATTGGCAGTCCTTCTTCTTTTTGTTTTTTTATTTCCGGAATTATGAATGAGGCAATGAGCAGTATAATTACGGCCAAAGGAACGCTGATTAAAAAAACCCAGTTCCATGAGAGAAAATTGCTGATAAATCCCCCCAGTGGCGGACCGACTACATAACCGACAGCTATTGCGCATGTCATCAGTCCAAGATTCTTACCGGCTGATTCCTGAGGTAAAAATCTGTTGACAATAATTCCGCCGACAGAAACAAGCATTGCTGCACCGATTCCCTGACAGAACCTGACTGCGACTAAAAGCTCCAGATTCGGCATAAAAGCGGACATAAATGAAAAGAACCCGAAGATTCCAAGTCCGGTTATAAATATCCGCTTTGGAGAGCTTACGTCCGCCAGCCGCCCGAATATGATAAGAGTCCCTGTAAGGCTCAGCAGGTATGCGAGAACCACCCATGAGGCATCGTCTGCAAAAACATGATATGATTCGGCAATCGTAGGGAGGGCAACGCACACGATTGTGCTGTTAAGCGATATCATAAGCATCGAGAAGCAGACCGTAGCGAGCATTATTTTTTGTCTGAAATCCCCTGAAGGATTCTTATTGTTATTACCAGGCAAAATTCCCATTAATATAAAGAGTAATTTCTATGTAATGTTAAACCTTATGAAATCGTCTGGTATTAATTCTGACAAAGACTCACTGTGAGCCTTTCGATCGCGGCCCTGCACAATGCCAGAAGAGGAAATATAGGTTTAAGAATCCTCACTGTGGATTCAAAACCTGATTTCGTTGAATTTTATGAAAAATTTGGATTTAATAGAGCAACGAGAAAGAATCATGAAACCATCTCTCTTTACAGTGATTTTCACAGGACATTATGTGAGATCCAGGATAAAAGGGAAGAAAGTGATAGAACGAAATATTAACCACCATGAAATCTTAGTTAAGCTCTGGACTCAGCATTTTCTACCCATATTATAAAATCTAATCAAAATAAGGCAGAATTGCTTCCTCATAGAATGTCACATAATACCAAAATTAAGATAACACAATAACGGATCAAATATCAAATGAAAGATATAAATTGTTAAAGGAAACAGGAACCGGGGATAAGACAATATTTGTATGAGAGATAAAAGCAGGCAGATGCACGACGGAGAGTGATGGTTTGAATGAGCAGTGAATTAATTTATATTGGTCTGGGTCTTATCATCGGTCTTGGCATCTCAATGCAGTGGCTGGCAAAGATCTTCAGAATTCCGGGAATCCTTCTTCTTCTGCCGGCCGGTATGATTGCCGGCCCGGTACTGGGGCTGGTACATCCACAGGAAATCTTTGGAGATGCCTTATTTCCACTGGTGACAATTGGTGTTGGAATTTTACTGTTAAAGGGCGGACTGGAACTTCGTCTGAATAACCTGCAGTCCGGTGTGAGCCGTTCTGTCTGGCGGCTGGTAACTTCCGGGGCGGTTTTGACACTGGCCATCGGTACTGCGGCCGCACTCTTACTCCTTAATGTCCCTTTCCCGCTGGCATTTCTTCTCTCTGCCCTGCTGGTAGTATCCGGTCCCACCGTGGTTGGGCCAATCCTCAGCTTTGCCCGCCCAAAGGAGCCGGTAGGCACGGTTCTGCAATGGGAAGGCATTATTATTGACCCGATTGGTGCTGCTCTTGCGGTGGCCGCGATCAGCTTTATTACTGCTGAGAACCCGAACCCGTTCCTGGATATATTTCTGACCATGGCAGTGGGCGTAATTCTTGGTATTGCGGCAGCTCTTTTCTACACTTACGCGGATCGTACACGCAATATACCCAAAGGACTCAGCGGCCTCATTGCTTTGATGCTGGGGATAGTGGTTATCACCGTAGGGGAACTGATATTTTCAGAGGCAGGTCTCTTCGCCGCGTTAACCATGGGTTTTGTCATAGCAAACCAGCCCCTGACACCATTTGGCAGCATACGGGTCCTGACTGAAACACTTGAACCGCTTATCATCGGCATTCTGTTCATCATGCTGGCTGCAATGGTTGATCTATCTGCCATGGGAGAGTATCTGTTACCCGCCCTGGCTCTGGTGGCGGTATATGTACTCATTGCCCGGCCGCTGGTAGCCTTCCTGGCCACTCATGGTCTGGGTTACAGTCATGCACAGCGGATATTTATCGGGGCTCTGCACCCGCGTGGTATTGTGGCTGCGGCTACTGCTTCATTATTCGCCCTTAATTTAACCGAAGTGGGGGTTGATTTTCCCGGGATGGTTCCCATTGTTTTCATTGTGATACTGTCCACAGTAGTTATCTACGGACTGGGAACACCTGTCCTCTCCCGTGTGCTGAAGATTGCAGACCCGGAACCCACCGGAATTGCCATCTATGGGGAACAGCGCTGGGCTCTCGATCTGGCATCAGCCCTGCATACGGCAGGAGCAACGGTTATGATACTGGCACCGGGCAGTAAGAGACTTCAGAGTGTTGCGGACTCCGGAAAGATACCGTTTGAATCCTATACCGGTTCTCTGGTTGATCTGGGGGATGAAGAAATTCTGGACGATGCACATTTTTTTAAAATGAAAATTGCGTGGCTCCTGATAGCTTCTTCAAATAAAGACAGCATTGGATCAGCGGAGGACGCGTTTATCGATTCTGTCGGACCGGAAAATATGATCATATTCGGAACGGCACGGGATATGCAGGACAGAAGGGTTTTTGGAGGAAAAATTGACATACTGGCGAAAACTCCGTACGGCCTTTTCGGTCGCATGGAGGATGAACTGCTGGAGATGCTTGAAAACGGATATAGTTTCAGGGCCATCGACAACAGAGAACAGCCAGAATATGGAGGAACACCTGAAGGGACAAAACCCTTCATGAGAGTGAACAGTGACGGAACTCTTGCCGTACCCGGAAGTGATTCCCGTCTTGGAGACGGAGAATTCCTTATTATCATCACAGAAAAAAACAGAATCCATAAAAAAGAGAGTTATTGATTCCAAAAAAATCAATCTGAACCGGAACGGATCTTTGTGTAGCAGGGAAACAGGAGATGTACTGTCCCGCCCAAAACAAAGACCCTCCCAGGCAAGGGAATAAATCAGGGCAGATTCCCGGATGTAAAAACTAAAGCCCATCGGCTCACCTGTTCTCTCTTTCTCTCCCCCCTCTCAATATTATGACCGGATTCTACAATCTCTTCAAAACTGAAAACATCCAAAGGAATTAAAAAATCTTTCTGAAGAGAAAAACCCTGAATTTCTTGTAAAGGAGCTGCGGGGTTTTTCCAGTCTGCCATTTTATTCACTGCATATCAGACGGTACAGGACAGTGATCCCGATATTAAACGGTGGCATTGTCATTCATATAATTGATATCGGACACCGGAACAGTATATACAGAAAATTCTGAATGTGAATTGAACTACCCAACCTTACCACATGAAATATTATTCATTGTCTCAGCCGGAAAACTACCCAATAAACAGCAATATAATCGGATTTCCGGTTTAAAACAATAAAAATACCCCCAGGTCACCGAAATATACCGGATCATGACCAGTGTATTTTACTGACGCTAGAATTCATAATAATTACCAGCACATAGGTATTAATTGCAGAAAGTAAAAGAACAGATTACTTAATTAATATCCAGAGAAGAGATGATAAAAAATGAAAACGGCAATTATATTCTATTCCTATTCCGGAATTACCCGCAGTGTGGCAGAAAAAATTCAGCAGGCATGCGGAGGTGATCTCATTGAAGTTAAGACAAAAAAGCCATATTCAAAGATAACCGCTTACTCACTCGGATGCCTTCGGGCAGCAAAAGGTGAATGCGATGAGATCGAGCCTTTATCAATTGATGTTTTTGGATCAGATGTAATTGTGATCGGCACTCCTGTATGGGCATTCAGAGCAACACCTGCTGTAAATGCAGCAGTACAGGCTCTTTCAGGGTGCGAAGGAAAAAAAGCAGTCATCTTTGCAACCTGCGGGGGAAAACCGGGAGAGACACTTAACCACCTTGCAGAGGCACTTGAAGAGAAGGGCGTGAAAGTTGCAGGAAAGTATATCTTTGACAGGAAGGATGTGAAGGATGAAAACAAAATCTGTGCACTAAACGATGCTGTGAAATTGGCATAAAACTAATTTTTTCCGGAATTATCAGAATTCCGGCCGGAAATAACAACCAGACACAGAATATTCATCACAAAATATAGTTTAAAATATTTTTATAAACAAACCTGTAAACCCAAATGGCAGATTTTACTATCGCAGCGGCAATCTTCTTTACAGGCATTATTCTGACATATGCCATGTACAGGATTTTTAAGGTCCTTGAAAGGAAAGCCGAAAAAACAGAGTCAAAACTTGACGACATTCTGATAATATCACTTAAAAAACCTGTAGTCATCGGGATATTAGTCTCAACCGTCTTTATCACTCTGAAGTATATTCCTGTTCCGGCAGCCTATACCTGGATACTGAGCGGAAGGTACTTCGATACACTGATCATAATCTTCGCAACGTGGATCGCAGCCACATTTGCTGAGAGTTTTATATGCCTTTACGGAAGATGGGTATCTGATCAGACCGAGAGTGACCTGGATGATAAAATAATTGATGTACTGGAGGTTTCAGCAAGGTACATCATCTGGTTCATAGGATTCCTCCTGATACTGAGCTATCTTGAGATAGACATAACTCCACTCCTTGCAGCAGGAGGAATATTCGGAATAGCAATAGCACTTGCCGCACAGGACTTAATCTCAAACTTCTTTGGCGGTGCCCTGATCGTAGTTGACAAACCCTTCAAAATAGGCGACAGGATAAAAATTGAGGGCAAACTCGGGGATGTAATTTCTGTAGGCCCGCGTTCAACACGCCTTAAGACACTTGATCATCAGATGCTTACCATACCTAATTCAAAGATATCCAATACAATCATCACAAATTACGCAATGCCGGATGTAAAACTTAAAGTCAGGATTCCGGTATCTGTAGGATATGGAAGTGACGTCAGAAGAGTAAAGGAGATACTCTACGAGATTGCCAATGAAGCAGTGAGGAAAACAGATTATGTCCTCAGCGACCCCGCACCATCCGTTTACTTCCTGGAGTTCGGTGCATCCAGCCTTGACTTCATGATGCTCATCTGGGCAAAAAAGTTCAATATGTCATGGGACATTAAGGATCACGTAAATTTTGAGATTGAACGCAGGTTTGCCGAGGAAGGAATAGAGATACCGTTCCCGCAGATGGATGTTCACTTAAAAGATGGTGAGTAAACACAGCCATAATGTGAATAGAATCTGAAATACACCCGGAATTTCAGGCAAACAGATAAAAAACAAAGAATTACATTTTTTTAAATCACAGGAACCATAGAAGGGAGATTAACACACAACCCTGCCGCCCTCCTCTCTTTTTGTCCTGTACAGATAATACTCTTTATCCCCCTTCAGAAAAATATCAGAATACTGATTTTCTATGCATACAGCCA
>Ga0272443_10004544_pt1 | contig 15029 bp, 20 predicted proteins | sample SSMAcet12_FD_193581 | JGI IMG/M metagenome (GOLD analysis project Ga0272443, IMG submission 193581) | Marine sediment archaeal communities from Little Sippewissett salt marsh, Falmouth, MA, United States - SSM-Acet-12 | ecosystem: Environmental > Aquatic > Marine > Wetlands > Sediment ...
GCTCAACTTCAGTACTAACATTGACAACAGTAAGATTTGTATATTCAAAATTCCCTTCTCCCGGCTCAATTACCGAGCCGCCTTCTGTTGAGTTGATTGTCAATGTTTGCCACTGTAGAGGATCAAAATAGACAGTCGTTCCATGACTTTGAATCATGGGAATATAGATATTGTAAGCATCAATTCCAAGTGGATTTCCACAAATCCCAAGTTGCTCCAAATCTATTAGATTGGAAAGCGACGAGATATCACTAATTTGATTTTTATCAAGAAACAATTCCTCTAAGCTTACAAGACCTGACAATGAAGATATATCCCCGACTTGATTTTCCCAAAGCAATAAAACCTCCAAGTCTGTAAGTTCGGAAAGAGATGATATATCATTGATTTGGTTTGCACTAAGCATCAAAAACAACATTTTTGTAAGCCCGGAAAGAGGTGAGATATCTTCAATCTGATTATCGTGAAGAACTAATCGTTCTAAGTTAGTAAGAACAGAAAGTGGTGATATATCACTGAGCCGATTACTGCCAATATCTAAATAAACCAGCTCTATAAGATTAGAAAGCGGCGACATGTCACTTATCTGATTATAACAGATATCTAAAACAATTAGACCTGTAAGGCCAGAAAGTGGAGATATGTCACTTATCTGATTACTACCGAGATATAAGTAATTTAGGCCTGTTAAATTAGAAAGTGGTGATATATCACTAATCTGATTTCTGTTGAGGTTCAACTTTTGCAGGTTTTCAGCATACTTCAGACCGGTTAAATCACTGATCTCGCATTCATTTGCATAAAGTTCGTTAAGCTCAAGCATATCCATTTGATTTGGATCAGTAATGCCAAGAGCATCCTCCACGGCTGCTTTTAGATTCGGATCTGCAAAATAAACCGGCTCTTCAGCTAACGCCGTGTTTACTGTTCCAAAAAAGCATATCAAAAAACAGCACATTAACCGCCGGATTTTTAGATTTGTGAAAATTGCCATTTTCTCGCCCTTTCATAAACAGATAAAAAATATTATACCGATACAGATTATGTACCCGTAACCAAATAGAAAAGAATCTCCCTTATTTTCTCTAAGGCGGGATTGGTTATGATAAAACGAAAAAAACTATTATGATGGCAACTAAAATATAATATTATGAAAGAAAAGAAAACCGCCTTATTTTCTAATATACTAACACAGAACTAACTGTTTTTGCAAGAAGTTTTTTCTAAAATCTCCAAAAACAATAGGAATCCTCATTCTGCTTATTATATCTCTGTCCGACTAACGAAAAATTTTTATAAAATCAGGATTAAAAGTCCCTTCGAACACTTTCTCAACCGGCCCGGTCAGGAAAATCTCATTATCCCCTGTAATTTCTATTAGTAAATTTCCTCCCGGCATTTTCACATTTATCTTTTTATCGACTAACCTGAGTTTTTTAGCCGCTGCCGCTGCTGCGCACGAACTGCTCCCCGAAGCCAATGTATACCCCGCCCCTCTTTCCCAAATTCGTATCTCGATATTTCCCCTATCGATTACTTTCAAGAGCTGCATATTAATACGATTCGGAAACATATCGTGATTTTCCACAAACTGGCCTAATGCTCTTGCTTTCTTCTCACTTATTTCATCCATTGGAATTACGCAATGCGGATTACCGATTGATAAACATGTCACTTTGTATATCGAACTGTTTATTTCCAGCTCTTCGTCGACAACTTCTCTTTCCCTGCCGTTGACGGGGATTTCAGTACTTTTAAAAGTAATTTTTCCCATATTAATCTTTATCATATTCGCAGCTTCATCTTCAATATGAGCCTGCACGATTCCGCCTAATGTCTGAATATTGAAACCTTTTTGCCGGACGTATTCGTACTCGTAGAGGTATTTTGCGAATATTCTCAGGCCGTTACCGCTCTTCTCCGCCTCGCTGCCGTCAGGATTGAAAATTCTCACACTCAAAATATTTCCACTTTTAATCGGGCCATATAAAATTCCATCGGAGCCGATACCAAAATGCCTGTCACAAATTAAGCGAATTGTCTGCGGCGTCAGATCTACATCGTAAATATTCGGGTCGATGACAAGATAATCGTTTCCCAGGCCGTGATATTTCTTAAAGTGTATTTTCATATTTTAACCAAATCATTAAGTATAAATTCCAATTCGCTAAGACTGCTGATTTCACAATCAGGCTTTATATCACTTTGATTTTCTTCATTATCTCGATTTAACCAGATGGTTTTAATCCCGGCTTTCTGAGCGCCTATTATATCTGAGTCAAGAGCATTTCCTACCATAATTGCTTCATCATGCTGTATCCCTATTTTGCTTAGGACTACATTGAAAATCTGCGGCTCAGGCTTACGGATTCCGATATCTCCGGCTATAACAATCTCATCAAAATATTTCCCAAGGCCGGAACCCTGAATTTTTTCACGCTGTAAATCCGATGCACCATTAGTGACAAGCGCAAGAGTATATTTCTTTTTAAGTTGGATTAAAGCCGGTTCGGCGTCACCGAAAACATTATGGATTTTTCGCCTGTGTTTTGGGAACTCTTCTGATAAATATTGCGCAAAGTCAGGATCATCAATCCCCGATTCAAGAAGAGTATTATGCCATGCCTGCTTGCGATAAGTTGGTACCCATGAACGAAGTATCTTCATATTTTCATCCTCTCCGTAGAAACGTCCCCAGAGACCTTCCCACGAACTTATTGCAACATTTACACAATAGGCTCTTACTGGTGAGCTGTTGTGCCATAATTGGCGGGCCTTGTCCCAGATATTGTCATATATTTCCTGCGGTTCAACATCATACTTTTGGCGAACCTTCTTGCATGTTATCATCATAGCTTCTTCAGCTGAAGCTCTCTCAACTGCCAATGTATCATCAAAGTCGAAGATTATTGCTTTTATTACCATATAAAACCCGGCTATAATTATTTCAGCTTCAATTCCATAAAAGTGACTCCACTGACGAGAACATGATCGAAGGGTTCTATTTCGACAAAACCGAGGACTTCATACAAACGCTTGGCAGGCTCCAGCGCAGTTGCCAAACGGAAATTAGTATAGCCCATTTTCGTCGCCTGCTCGATAAGCGCCTTACACAGTGATGTACCTACTCCGGTCCTTTGATAATCCGGTTTTATATACAACCTTTTCATTTCACATATGCCGTCACTTTGTTCATCGAGAGCAACACATCCAACAGCGTGCCCATCATATTTGGCTAAAAGAATGCACCCCTTGGGCGGCTGATAGTCACCGGGCAAGTTTTTAATTTCATTTTCATAAGACTGGTAATATTCGATAAGCCATGGCAGCTCTTTATATTCGTGAAACTCTTTTTTCAAATACGCAAGGTATTCATAAAAAAGCCGCTTTGCAATCTCAAGATCTTTTTTAGTTTTAACCGGATAAATTTTCAGCATTGCTTATGCACCTTATTCATATTTTGTTTTTTCAAGAAGAAAGCTTTATTTAAAAGTTCATACTCTTCTTTAGAGCAATTCTCTTTGCAAAGCTTTACGTATATTTCTGTCTGCGCAAACACGTTCTCTATTTTCCCACAGGGATAGTCAGTACAAAAACCACAATTATCAATTCCTTTCTCCAGTGCGCACTTTTTAATGTCGTCATATATGCACTTTCTTTCTGTATTACAGCCATGACAGACCATATCTTCCGGAGGCACAACGTTCTCCCTCCAGCCTGCTTTTTTCCACAATACCGCGACTTCTTTGAGTTTTTCAATACTATTATTTTGTGTTGCAATATATCGGGGACATAAATTACAGTCATCGCCGCAATAAGCTAATTCAAGCATTTTTCGCATCCTTCCATAAATATCATTAACGACTCAATCGTTATCTTCAGCTAACATTTCTTCAAGGATTTCAGCGGCATCTTTTACTAAGCCGGGACATATAGAAGAAAAAACACCTTTTTGACGAGCCATTTCTAAACCTTCTCTTGTAGTAATATCACAACCAAGCAAATCATGACATTTTACAGTATTATTGCGAGCACTGAATTTTTTTGTGAACTCTATAACTTTTTTATATGTATTTTCCTTCGCATCTTTATCTTCCTCGGTATTACCATATTTTAGGCCGAGAACCATGAAAGCACCTGTCACTGCACCGCATGTGCCGTTAATGTGCATACCGCCGCCGAATCCTGTCGCAATTTTCAACGCCGTCTCGTAATCAAGTCCGAACTGTTCACAATAAGTACTAAGAATTGCCTGTGAACAATTAAAACCTTTTTCAAATTGCTCTACTGCCTTTTGAACCTTCGAATTCATATTTCTTCTCCTAAAATATTAAATTTATCATGACCATTTTATAATGTTAGTTAAGCTTTCCTTTTGCAACCATAACTACTTTACCACCAACAGATACGTCGATCCTGCCTTCTTTTTCTTCAGCTTTCAAATACAATAGCGACGGTCTATCGATTTCATAACCCTGTTCGACTCGAATATCAATTTTATTTTTTCCAAAGTACCTGTGCTTTACAAGATACGCAGCCAGGCAGCTATTTGCACTTCCGGTTGCAGGGTCCTCGGCTATACCGAAATAATCTGCGAAGAAACGAACATTCATATCATTTTCAGGATTATAAGCTTCAGGACATAAAACAAAAACAGTTTTCGCCTGTTTATCTTTTCCCCAATCGAACAATTTATCTTTCATGATACTGGCTCTTTTAACAGCATCCAATGACTTTAGCGGCACAAAAATAAAATCTATTCCAATCGAAACATGCTGTATTGGAAATCTATCATCAACGTCATTTATACTCACAGCTAAAAATTTAACAATTTCATCCGGCTTAAAAATTTCTCCGAAAACTGTCCCTTTCGGTTTCATCCAGAGAACATTTTCATCTCTGCTGATTTTCTGGAAGCTAACAGGAATCTGCCCTACTTTCAAATTCAGGATTATTTCATCAATCGGCCCCTTAATAATTTCCTTCTGTATGATGTATGCTGTCCCCAGGGTAGGATGTCCCGCAAAAGGCACCTCCGCCGCCGGCGTAAAAATACGAACATCATAACCACCTTCTCTCGGTGTACTACTAAGAATGAAAGTTGTTTCCGAATAGTTCATTTCTTTCGTTATTTGCTGCATTTGTTCATCAGACAAATCCGCAGCATCACGGACAACTGCAAGCTGATTGCCTGCATACTTTTTTTCAGCAAAAACATCAACAATATAGAAAGTATGCTTATTCATTTGGGTTTCCTTTTTCCACCTCACAATTGAAGATTTAGAATATAGTGTTGTTTTGTAACGCTTTTACCAAAATGATTCTCTTTCTTTTCATCTTTGATTTCAAATCCTTTGATCTTATAAAGATGACTTGCCACGGTTAATTCACTAAAGGTTTCAAGAAAAATACTCTTGTACCCACACTGTTTACAAAATTCTATTGCCTCATTTAGAAGGGCTTTTCCCAGGCCGATACCCCGGCTTGAAGGTTGAACGAAAAACCAGCGTATCCGAGCCAGAGATTCAGGGTAAGCCAGAACACCAACTGAGCCAACAATTTGTCCATCTCTTTCCAAAATAAATAATCTTTCTTTGTGAGGATTAGAAGAAGAATAAAATTTCGCAAGTGACTCCGCCAAGCGAGCCTCAAATGTATAATCGAATCCATATTCCCGGGCAAAGTGAACTGCATGAAGATAAACTATAAAACCTAAATCTCCTGGTTTAATATCATACCGCAAAGTTATACACGCAGGTAATTTATCTTTGGTCATTTTTCTTTCCTTCGATAATTTCTTATCTTGTCAGATTTAATTCGAAACAGATTGTTTTATAAGCATCTTGTGGTTGCTTTCGATTCCTTTTGACTTCATAAAATCCACAAGAAAGATACATCCTGCACGCGGGCCTAAAAAAAGGATGTTCAGATGTCATTGCTACTATACGATCTACATGCCTAAATTTTAGTCTCCTTATAGTTTCAAGAATCTGCAGTTTTCCATATCCATATCCCTGATTTTCGGGCAAGATACAATTATGGCCGATTATTCCCAACTCTGGGGCCTGTCGCGGATCATAGGATGCCATTCCAATTATCTCCCGACCAAGAGTAGTTATAAACGTACAGGCACCAATAGTTTCCGGCTTTTCAAAAACTTCCCGGTCAAACTGAAGGAATTGCTCCTGTAAATCCTCATCCAGTATTTCCGCATAACTTTTAAATAATAAATCGCTGATTATCCCAGGCTCAAATTTTACAATTTCATTAAATATGAAGTCCGTCACCATATTATTTTAATCCTTTTCCTTTCGGGCAGAGTTTACGGCAGTTATTGCATAAATATAAATAATCGCCTTTTTTGGTATGTCCCTGGGAAACGGCCCTGCAGAGTTTTTGGTTCACGGTCTTACCGTCAAGAGCTCCCACCGGACAATTTCGGATACAAATCCGACAATTTGTCCTGCAAAATTCATAGTTCGCCAAATCGTCCGGCTCAATTGTCACATTCAGAAGAATTGCACCCAGTACAATCCTGTTGCCGAAAGTCGAATTCACTAAAAGTGTATTTTTCCCGAGAACTCCTAAACCGGCCATGTATCCGGCGTGACGAAGGGACAGTATGCCGCGCCCCTCAGATTTTTCCTCGTCCCAGTATTCATAAGGATCGCCGGGCACAGGAACCGCTATCACGTCAGCTTCAAGCTCAAGCCGATTGCAGAGATTACAATTAACTTTAACAACGTCGTTGATAATAATATCATTAGTCACTGTATATGGAATCGGGCTTACTGAAAGAAACGCACCTTCGGGGAACCTTTTTGCAACAACTACCACAGATTTTGTATCCTCGTAAATATCTGTCGGTCTAAAACCCTCCGGCGCACCACTAAAGCGTTCAACCGATGCAATGCCACACAAATCGGCACCACACTCAAATGCAATTTCTTTTATCAGATTAGAATCAATCATTTTATTACCTGCCTTTATTTGAATGCTGCTTCCATAACCTCAAGGGCAAACCTTGCCGATACCGTAGTACGTCCACAGGCCATTTCAATTCCAACTTCAATAGCCTCTAATATTTCCTGCTCACTCGCCCCTGATTTTGCGGCCTGTTCAATATGCCACTGCATACAGGATTCGCAATCGAGCACAACTGAGATACCAATTGCTATAAGCTCCTTGGTTTTTTTAAGTAAGGCGCCATCTGAATAAGTTGCCTCTTCCATTTCAAGAAATGTCTCATAGACTTTGGATTTTAACGATAGTAATTTGTTATGAGCTTTCTGTCTCTGCTTCGATATTTCTTCTAATTTGTCCATTATTTCCTCTATATTCTTTCACAAATTTTTCATACTTTTACAATATCCTTATACATAAATGCAACGGTGAAAGGAAAATCATCAAATTTCTTCGTACCATTATTTTTAAAGCCAAATTTCCTATACCAATTTTTTAACTTTTTATCTTTTGAAACCATACCTATTTCAATACGTTCAAAACCAATATTTTGCGATTGTTCGAAGATATGATTTACCAACATTTTTCCATATCCTTTATTCCTGTGCTTTGGTAAAACTCCGAGCCTTCCGAGATAGCATACTCCTGATTTTGCCGGTATCAGAGCCACACAACCGCGAGGCTCATCATCCACGTATAAAATATAATATTTCATTCCTTTCGCTAAATCCTCATCCAGCCTTTTTTCCGTATAAAACGCTACATGCCTTGCACAATTTTCAATGGTAAGGCCATATTTTTCAGCCACCTCTTTGAAAGAATTGCGAAGAAGAGTCACTAATACTGAAATATCATTCTTGTTTGCCTTTTTTATTTTCATATTAAATTCCTGCAACTTTACTTCTTCGTTCCATCAGGATAACATCCCTCCATCTGCCGTCCATACAGCCAATTTTTTCCCGGATACCTACCTCTCGAAAGCCGCACGATTTTTGAAGAGTAATACTCGCTGTATTTTCAGGAAATGTTCCACTTTGCAATGTCCAGATCCCAATACGTTCCGATTCTTCTATAGCTTTTTTTAATAAAATCTTACCTATTCCCTGCCCACGGGACGACTTCATCATATATAAGCTTACTTCAGCTACCCCCCGGTAAACACATCTACCAGATACAGGACTCAGGGCAATCCATCCAACAATTTTATTTCCGGATTTAGCTACGAACCTGCATTCGCTTAAGTGACTTTCATCCCATTTTTCCCAGTTAGGGGCTTCTGTCTCAAATGTCGCATCGCCAGTAGCAATGCCTTCTTCATAGATTGATTTTACGATTGGCCAGTCGCTGTCTTTCATTTTTTCAATCATAATATCCATTGTTAAACCTCTCAGTGTAACAGTTTAATTGTCACTTGATACAGCACCTTGTTTTAATTCGAATGTAAATTCCCAATAAGGCTCGACGGCTTTGAAACCTAATTTTTCATACATTGAAATTGCCGCTTCGTTATCCGATTTAACATTCAGGCCTATATGCTCAACTTTCTCTGATAATTCCCTGCACAATTTTGCGGTCACAGATTTGCCGAAACCGTTGCCTCTATAATCGGGATGAGTAGCAATATTTCCAAGAGCGGCCACTTTATACTTTTCCGAATATACATGGACACCTGCAATACTGATTATCCTGTTATCTTTTCTGATTCCATAATATTGTTTTGTCTGGAGCATTCTGGAATCGAACCAGTTACCCGGATAAGCTTGTTTATAGAACTCCAATATCTCATCTAAATCTTTATTCTCCAACTGAATAACTTCTGAGCAATCGGTCTTTTGCATCAATGATTTATTCTTTAATGCCATTTTATAGAATTTACCATGAGACTTCACATTGTATTTACATTCGAGAGCGGTTTGCGCTCCGGAACACAAATGAGCGTGGAATCTTCCCGGCAACAGATGAATTATGTTCTGGAGTAGATGCTTCGTTTTATTCTCTTGTGACAACGCTACAAGTGTCAGTAACTGACGTCCTGAATACAACAAAGCTATTGCCTGAATTTCTTCTTTGTCTTTGTACGCATACCACGTCGTATACGGCCAGAAGAAATCATCCAGGTCTCCGATGCAGTAAATATTTAGATACACATTTTTTCTCAGGAAGGATTCAATTTCCTTTTTATCGTGCAAGCATATCATTTTGGCCACATTCATATTCTTGAGTCCTCACTGTTTCGGATCTATTTCAAGACCCATTAAGTAAGCATCGTAAAATTTCTTATTAATTAGAAACTGCCTGCTTATTTTTCCTTCTCTTATAAATCCGAATTTTTTATAAAGTTTTATTGCTCGCTTGTTATCGATTCTGACCTTGAGAAATATTTTACGTATTACGCCGGAGTTATTTGCCCATTCTATTAAGTTTTCCATAAAAACATGACCAATTCCCAGCGACCAGTATTTTTTGAGTATGGTTATACCAAGCTCGCCCATGTGCCGAATTCTTGGGGGTTTACCGCCCGTAATGCTGGTAATACCAACCATCTCGCCGGATATCTCAGCGATGATGATTATTTTGTTTTTATCATCCTGATGCTCTTTGAGTAATTTCTGTTCTTCCTCAAGAGTCCAGGTAAGTTCGCCTTTACCAAATGACAAAAAATCCGTTTCGGCGATAGCTATATTCATATAATCAAGAATCTTTTGCGCATCATCTTTCTGCGGCTGCCTGAAAATGCAGGTTTGCCCACTTTTAAGTTTTATTTCTTTATTAAGCATTTTTTATTTTTCGACTAATGTTTTATTAATGAGCCGTCCTAATCGTTTTATTCCTTCCTGGATTTTTTCTTCATCCGAATTCGAGAAATTCAGCCGCATGTTGTTCGTTCCGCCGCCATCAACAAAGAACGGCGTCCCCGGAACAAAAGCAACATTCTCCTTAACAGCAAGCTCGAACAGGTCAAGAGCAGACAACCGCTGCGGCAGCGTCACCCACAAGAACATTCCGCCTTCAGGCCTTGTGAATTTAACTTCCTTCGGAAAGTGCTCTTCGATAGAGGCTATCATAACATCTCTCTGCCTTTTATAAACTGCTATAATAGTCTCAATATGCATGTTAACGTCATTATCAATCAGGTATCTATGTACAATCCTCTGGCACAGAGAATTAGAATGCAGGTCACTTGCCTGTTTGGCGATAACAAGTTTGTCCATGAATTCACGCTTTGCGCATATCCAGCCGAGGCGCAGACCCGGTGCAATTGTCTTCGAGAACGAGCCTAACAATATCACTTGGCCGTCAAGAAAATTTCGCATAGATTGAGGTGCCTGTCCAGAAAATCTCAAATCAGCATACGGGTCGTCTTCAATTACAACCGTATTGTATTGCTCAAAAACTTTCGCCAATTCCCGGCGTTTACTCTCAGAATAACTTATACCTGATGGATTCTGGAAATTAATAACAGTATGAAACAGCTTAACACTATTTCCACGAAGTACATTTTCAAGATGGTTTACGTCTATTCCATCATCCAAAAGAGGCACCTGGAAAAATTGCGGTTGGTAAACCGAAAACGCCTGAATCGCACCAAGATACGCAGGCTTTTCAATTGCAATTTTATCATCCTTTCCAATGAAAACTTTTCCTATCAAATCCAGGCCCTGCTGTGAGCCGTTCGTGATTAAAATCTCATCGGAGGTAACATCTATTTTTTTCTTATCCCGATACCTTTGGGCGATATATTCCCTCAAGGGCAGATACCCTTCAGTCGTGCTGTACTGCAAAGCAGATACATCGGTTCCAGCAAATACTTCAGAGGTAGCGGAGCCAATTTCTTTAATCGGGAAAAAACGAGGATTCGGTAATCCTCCCGCAAATGAAATCACATCAGGACGTTCGGTTACTTTTAATATTTCCCGAATGAAAGATTTCGGAATCGTATTCATTCTTTCTGCGAATAAATTACTCATGACTCATCCTCTCTGCTATTATTTGTTTTCAATAAAACAACTACACACGAACAGATAACAATTAACGAACCTATCGCCGAACTAATTGAAAAAGTTTCATCGAATAATGTCACTCCCATAACATAATTTAGTACAGGCACAAGCATTCCAAGCAATGATCCTGTCGCCACAGGTAAATACTTATAACCTTCGGTCGATAAAAGCTGACCGATAGTTGAACTAATCCCGATAGCGACCAACAAAAAGCCGCCGGATAATCCTATTGCACAAGGCACAATATTCGCCGGCACTGCTACTACCCAAAGACCAATAACGCATTGTGAAAAATATATCGCATACGAAGAATCGGTATCGTGAAGTTTTTTAACCAGGACCAACGCCAAGCCTCCGAGCATAGCTCCGAAAACAGCTAAAAGCTCATATTTGCCGAAATGACCAAGTAATGAAGCTCCGTTGCCGTTATCGGCGGCTAAAAGGTAAATCCCTGCGAAAGCCGATATGACCGAACCGAGACGAATTGCGCCAAGTTTTTCCTTCAGGAAAATCGCACTGAATATACTTCCGAATACCGGGAAAGAATATATCAGGACTGTGCCCTTTCCGACACCAAGTTTCGATATTGAAAAAAAGAAAATCAATATCGCCGTACCGCCGAATAGGCCGCGAAGAAACAGTAAATGGCCATGAACGAATGTAAGTTTTATTTTCCCGAATAATGCTCCCGTGCCTAATATGCCAAGACCGATGATAAAACGGAACAGGGTAGTTTTATACGGATCGATATCTGAAGCATACTTCACGAGTGAAGACATCAGACAAAAAAATCCAGTGGAAGCAATTATTAATGCTGCGCCTTTATATTCTTTTGTTTTCAAAAATCGCTGCATAATTATTTATCTTTCCTTGTACACAGATAAGTAGAGAAAAATCCTTCTCTATAATCAGTTTTGTTAATTTCAAAACCAGCTTTTTCAAGCATTCCTTCCATAATCCAGCCGAAAGTACTGTATTCCTGCCTGAAATGAGTTTCAAGCTCCTGTTTCATTTCGATTCCCAAATGCTCAACCATAACCTGAATATATTTTTCTATACATGATTCATAATTCGCAAAATCAAATGTAAAAACGACATCAAACAGTAAAAGCCTGCCGCCCGGCCTGAGCATTTGTATTAATCTTTTTAGAGCAATCTGTTTCCAGAAGTCAGGCAGATGATGTAATACCAGAGTAGAGACAATTCCATCAACAGGTTCGCCTTTGTGCTTATAAGTCAGGAAACCGCCGTGATGAAATTCGATATTATCAATATCAGCTTCATCAGCTTTCCTTTGGGCATGGTTAATCATTAGTTGTGAAACATCGACCGCATAAATTTTCTTATAACAGCTCGCGGCATGGATTGCGAATGCACCGGTTCCGCATCCCATATCGATTACTGCTGATTGTTTATCAAGTGCGAGCAGCTCGATTCGTTCCTGAGCTTCTTTTTTATAATCCCTGAATTTCTCGTGATGCCGGTCGTATTTGTCCGCGAATTCTTCCTTGTCGAACTTTACGCCGCATAATTTCATTTCATTATATTGCCATTGAGGCATATTGAGATTCTGTCCGAATTCTGCTTCCATAATCTTTTTTCCTAAAAATCATATTTTCCCAATTAAAAAAGCCTTTCAGGTTTTTTTGCTCCCTGAAAGGCTTTTAAAATCTGGAATATTTTCTCAAGTCCTTTAGGGAGCTACCTCCTTTGTCCAGCATACGACAACACCAATGCCGATTGTCCTGGTAATAGCCGGGAGGTATGTGCGCATAAACATGGCAGCAGCCGTATGGCTTGTCAATTGTTTATACTTATTATCCCTGTTTTTTAACATTGAGAAATCCTCTAAATCTACGACTTTTTAATTATATTATAAATCGTGAATATCTTTGTCAAGGTCAAATTAAAAAAAGTTTCGAAACAGGGAGACTTATTGATCAACATAATCAATTTAAAAAATTAAGTAAAAATCAAGAAAACACTTTGCGTCCTTCAAAGTGTGATTTATCTCAATCAGGTTAAAAAGTTCTTTATGATTTTTTCATAATATGAAACAGCCTTCTCCAAATCCTCGATTTCAATGAATTCATCCGGCTTATGACAAATTTCCGGTTTTCCGGGTCCGAAAATCACAACCGGAGCACCCAATGTAACAAAATGCGGCCCATCGGTAGTAAAGCCGACAGCTTTAGTTTCATTAATCCCAATACAGGAACAGAAATCCCTGACAAAATCACTGTTACTGTCCGTTTCCATAGATTGAACCTGTCGAACAATGGATATTTCTGCATCAAAATCAGGATGTTCCGATTTAACTTTTTCAAAGATTCGCTTCAAATCATCTATAATATCCTGATGGTTTTGTCCGGGAATTGTGCGAATATCAATCCCAATGCTGCATTTATCCGGGACAACATTTAGCGTTTTACCCCCGGAAATCATATTAACACTCATTGAGCATGTACCTAAAAGTTCGTGAGTTTTCACTGCAATATCGTAATTATCCAATTCGTTCAGGAAGTATCGCATGGAAGTAATTGCATTGATACCAAGCTGAGGAGCCGAGCCGTGTGCGGCTTTGCCTTTTGTCGAAACCTCAAGCCATAACATCCCTCTATGAGCAATTATAATCGAAAAGTCCGTAGGTTCCGGGATTATTACTCCAAGGCATTCCGGGATCCGATCTTTTTCGGAAATGAATCTTTCTGCACCGCAACTATCTGTTTCCTCTCCCGCTACGGCGGTAAATATAATATCACCCTGTAATTCTTTGCCGGAATCGAATATTTTGCATATTGCTGATACAATTGCCGCAGTTCCGCCTTTCATATCCGTTGAGCCTCTACCGAAAATTTTCCCGTTATTCTCAAATGCCTTAAAAGGCGGATTTTTCCACTGTGCCTGGCCCGGGCCAACCACATCAAGATGGCAAGCGAAAAGTAATGCCGGTTTTTTACCTGAAGCTTTAATATGAGCGGTAATATTCGCCCTTTTCTGGTCCCAGGAATCGATTTCGGATTGTATACCGAAGCGGGCAAATACCTCTGAAATCACCTTTGCCGCCTCTAATTCTCCTTTTATGTCGGTTGATTCCGCTTCAATTAATTGTTTAAGAAGTTCTTTCATAGTAATCAAATTATATAATCGACCAGAAGAAAATAAAAAAGAGAAAAATTTTCTTGCAGGTTTTTTATAAACAGAAGATAATTACGTTTTTTGAAAAGTTTATAGCCGGCGTAAAAGGAGCATAAATGGGACCTGTATTAAATGGGCTGATGAAACTTCAAAGTGTTGAAAATCGGCTTAGAGCCGAAAAGACAAAACTCACAAGGTGCAGAAGAAATGTAATTATTCAGGAAAATCTAATTAGAAACCTTCAAAACGCTCTTGAAGCCAAAAAAGAGGAAGTGCTACTTACTAAAGTTCAATATGACCGATTGGAACTGGAACTCAAGAGCCAGGATGAAACCATAGCTAAGCTAAGAGCATCGCTTAATAACGCAAAAACCAACAAAGAATACGCCGCAGTCCTCACTCAACTAAACACCACAAAAGCCGACAGTTCTAAACTTGAAAACCAAATCCTTGATTTATTAAAAGTCGTCGAAACAGATGAAGCAGAGTGCCAGGATATCCAGAAACAAATAGACGAACAAAAGCAAACTCTCGAGCAAACACGCAAAGACAGTGAAGCATTAGCGGCTAAATATCAGGCCGAAATAGACTCTATACAAACCGAGTGGGATGAAATTGCACAGACGATTCATTCCGACCCGCTGAATATTTTTAAGCGTGTCGCTGAGACTTACGATGGCCAGGCTGTTGCTATAGTTGAGCATAGTGATGACAAATCAGGAATATATAGCTGCGGTGGCTGTTTTATGGGTGTTCCGGCTGAGAGTGTTAATGTACTGATGACCAAAGATGAAATAATCCGATGTCCCAACTGTACAAGGATACTTGTAATTGTTGATCCCAAAGCTGATTAAAAACTCCATAGCAGCAAAATATTCAACATTCACTTTGCACTTCATCGAAGCTTCGATTTGAAAATGTTTTTCA
>Ga0272443_10004545_pt1 | contig 15029 bp, 11 predicted proteins | sample SSMAcet12_FD_193581 | JGI IMG/M metagenome (GOLD analysis project Ga0272443, IMG submission 193581) | Marine sediment archaeal communities from Little Sippewissett salt marsh, Falmouth, MA, United States - SSM-Acet-12 | ecosystem: Environmental > Aquatic > Marine > Wetlands > Sediment ...
CATGGATCTTCCGACAGGGTTCAGCGACTCCTGGGGTATAGACCACCGCCAGATCATGCATGTCTTTGACTTCGCTTTTGCTGACGACTTCAATCTTACCCTGGTATTTTTCATGTAATTCTAAAGCTTCTTCGTAGATGTTCATGGGGTTTCTCCTTCTTATTATTGTTATTTTGATATTTATTAGAAATTTTAATTCTTTTTTTAGTATCAATACATAAATTCAATATTTAAATATTGTCTAACTTAGTTCTAAAATATTAAAAACTAATCCATGTAATATTTTAAGGGTTCTGATTCATAAAGATTATTACCTTCTGCATCGATTACAACGATGACAGGTAAATCTTTAACATAGAATTTATAAATCGCTTCCGGACCTAATTCCTGATAAGCAATTATATCAGATTTTTTAATGCTTTTTGAAATTAATGCGGCTGCTCCTCCAACAGCAGCAAAATAGACTGCTCTATTTTTTTTCATGCTTTTTATTACTTTATCTGATCGAAGACCTTTTCCAATCATCCCTTTTAATCCGGCATCCAGGAGACTAGGCGTGAACGGATCCATCCGGTAGGAAGTAGTGGGGCCAGCCGATCCACAAGGATATCCCGGTTTTGCAGGAGTGGGGCCTACATAGTAAATAATTTGCCCTTTTATTTCCATGGGAAGGTCTTGCCCTCTTTTAATAAGGTGAATTAACCTTTTGTGAGCAGCATCTCTTGCTGTAAATATAAATCCGTTTATCAGGACAAAATCACCTGCCCTCAATTTTGAAATTGTTTCATTGCTTAAAGGCGTTGAAATTCGTTTATTATCTAACATATACATTCCTCATTATAATATATCTTCTGCATGTCGGGCAGCATGGCAACAAATATTCACCGCTACCGGCATACCGGCAATATGTGTTGGAATATACTCTATGTGTACAGCCAAAGAAGTGATGTTTCCACCTAATCCAGCAGGTCCGATTCCTAGATGATTTATTTTTTGCAGAATTTCTTTTTCCATGTTCGCATATTTATTGTGTTTATTATATGATCCAATAGTTCGAGCTGTTGCTTTTTTAGCTATGACCATGGCCTTATCAATAGTGCCTCCGATACCTACACCAACAATCGTCGGAGGACAGGGATTGGGACCGGCTTTTTTCACCGTCTCTACCACAAAATTTATAATTCCTTTCTCTCCATCAGCTGGTTTTAACATAGCCATCGAACTCATATTTTCACTGCCAAATCCCTTTGGAATAACTAATAATTTTATTTTATCTCCCGGGACAATATCAGTATATATCATCGCAGGTGTATTCGTATGGGTATTTTTCCTAACAAAAACAGGATCATCAACCACAGATTTCCGTAAAAATCCATTTTGATAAGCTTCTTTTACTCCATCATTAATTGCTTTCTTAAAATCACCATCTATGATATGAACTTCCTGTCCAACTTCTGCAAAAATTACCGCCATTCCTGTATCCTGACAAATAGCAAGCTCTTCAGAAGAAGCAATTTTATTATTCTCAATAATCATCTGTAAAACTTTCTGTCCTATAGGAGAAGTTTCCTCTTTAACCGCTAACTTCAATCGCTCTAACAGTTTCTTGCTTATATAAAAATTTGCTTTAAGAAATAATTCTCTTATTTTATCTTTTATTTGTAAAGCTTTTATTTCACGCATAGATATTTTTTACTTCCTCTTGAGCAGATACATGGTTTATTATATTTTTTAAAGTATGCTCGATATGTATTTGACAAGATTTGTCAGCTTTTCCAGAATCTTTTTCTTTTAAAGCCTTAAACATTTTTCGATGTTCTTCCATGGAATACTTTAACCTTCCTGGAACATTCAATGATTTAATACGATACCTGTGTGCTTGTTCAGTGATATTTTTTCGCATTTGTATTAAGCGATGATTTCCACAGATATTAACAATCATATTATGAAATTCTGCATCGACTTCTCCAAAACTCGATGAATCATTTTTACTGGTAAAATTTTCCATTTGCCTCAGAAGGATTTCTAGTTGATCAATTTCCTTTTTAGAAATCAACTTAGCTGTCAAACGTGCAGCTAAACCTTCTAAGACACCGCGAATTTGCATTACTTCACTAATATCCTGAATTGATTCCCCGGAAACAATCATTCCCTGATTTGGAATATTTTTTACAAATCCCTTGGCAGCTAATTCACGCAGCGCTTCCCTAATAGGAGTTCTGCTTATTCCCATTTGATTTGCAATTTTTGTTTCAAGTAATTTGGTACCCGGTTGTAATGAACCATCAATAATTCCTAATTTTAAAATTCTATACACTTTTTTACTTAAAAGTTCATAACCCTCAATTTTAGAGATATTAACCATTTTTAATCATTCCTTTTTTATAAGAAATTTGATGAAATTCATTCAGGTTATTAACTTGCCGATGATTTACGTATACATAATTCAGTATACAATAAAAATCATTCACCTGCAACTATTTTTCAATTTTTTGAATACTTGATATTGGATACTGATTTATTAAATAAATTTATTTTGGTGAGAAATTTGATGTTTAACTGGGATTAAATGCTTTTCCAATTGTATTTGTAAATTAAGGAGATGAAAAAATTGAATAATTTTCTTATTTTTATGGAATAATTGTTTGAAATATTAAGATTATGCTTTCATTATTTTTTTTGCACTCTTTATCGATTCTTTTACTTCTTTCAAAGAAGTTCCTCCATAAGATTTTTTGGCATTTGCCGCATCTGTAGGATTTGTCAATTGAATGACTTTTTTATTGAAGCTCTTATGAAATAATTTAAATTCCTGAAGGGATAATTCATTTAAACTTTTCTTATATTTAATACAGTAAAGTACGATTTCTCCGACTATCTTATGCGCTTCACGAAAAGACAACCCTTGCCATACCAAGTAATCTGCCAATTCAGTCGCTGTGGAAAAATCCCCTTCTAATCCGGCTATCATATTATTTTTATTAATAGAAATAGTTTTAATCATTTGACTCATTAGAAACAATGATTTTTCTAAAGTTTCCACTGAATCAAATAATGGTTCCTTATCTTCCTGCATATCATGATTGTAAGCAAGAGGTAAAGCTTTCATGACACTGAAAAGATTTATCATGTTTCCGTATACTCTTCCAGTTTTCCCCCTGATTAATTCTGCCGCATCGGGATTTTTCTTTTGAGGCATAATGCTGCTACCCGTGCAAAAAGAATCATCCAATTCAATAAAATTAAATTCTTTAGAAGACCATAAAACGATTTCTTCACTTAAACGGCTCATATGCATCATCAGTATTGCAGAATCTGCTAAAAATTCCAAGACATGATCCCTGTCACTAACAGCATCAAGACTGTTTTCGGAAATTGAATTAAAGCCAAGCAGTTTTGCTACATATACCCTATCAATCGGAAACGAAGTACCCGCTAATGCTGCTGAACCCAGGGGTAGAACATTCATTCTTTTATATAAATCTATTAATCGCTCCTTATCCCGATTAAATTTATAAAAATAAGCTAAAAGATGATGGGGGAAAAGAACTGGTTGTGCATGTTGCAGGTGAGTATATCCGGGCATGACGACATCTAAATTTATTTCAGCAACATTGATCAAAGATAACTGTAAATCTCTTAATAAAAATTGAATGTTTTGAATGGCATCTCTCAAATACATTTTCTCATCTAAGGCCACCTGGTCATTTCGACTACGGGCTGTATGGAGCTTACCGGCGACATCTCCGATTTTTTCTTTTAATTGGTTTTCCACCCAGGTATGAATATCTTCTGCTTCCAGAGAAATAGTTAATTTTTTGTGTTGTACTTCCAGTAAAATCATTTCCAGTCCGGAAACTATTTTTTGGCTATCTTCTGGTAAAATAATATTACATTTTCCAAGCATCTTTGCATGAGCAATACTGCCTTTGATGTCATAGACCGCTAATTTTTGATCAAATGAAATCGAAGAAGTAAATTCTTTCATTTCCTGATTAATCTCTTTCTTAAATCTTCCGCCCCACAAATTTTCCATCTCTACCTCCGAATACTTTTCATAAAAAGAACAATTACAGTAAGGTTATATAGTTTGCCAGAAAGCCATTTACGACACATTATAAACTACTAATTATTATATTACACTATACAATCAAAAAATAGTTTTTTACTTGTCCGGCTAATCAGATAATTGAAAGTATCACTATTACTGACTAACCGGAATGATGATATTTCTCACTTTACTTAGTTTTAAGTATTTCAAATCTATTATATCAAAGTCAAATTTATGCCTTTATATTTTTATTGATTGCTTTTCTTCCGATTTACCGATGAATATACTTTTGTCGGCAATCCCCAGAGTTCAATAAATCCCTTTGCAAAATCCTGGTTAAAAGTATCTCCCTGATCATAAGTAGCTAAATTAAAATCATAAAGGGAGTTAGAGGATTTTCTTCCGACAACAACACAGTTACCTTTATATAATTTTACTTTGACAGTACCACTCACTTTTTCTTTTGTAACACCCACGAAACCATCCAGGGCTTCTTTAAGTGCCGAGAACCATAAACCGTAATAAGCCAATTCGGAATACTTTTGAGAAATAATTTGTTTAAAATGAGCCAGTTCCCGGGGAAGCACCAAACTCTCAAGAGCTTGATATGACTGTAATAAAATAGTAGCTCCGGGGCATTCATAGGTCTCTCGTGATTTTATCCCAACAAGCCTGTTTTCAACCATATCTACTCGTCCTACACCGTTTTCACCACCAATTTTATTTAATTTCATTATGAGTTCTGACAAAGGTAATTTTTCTCCATCAACACCAATGGGCATACCTTTTTCAAAAGATATTTCCAGGTAAAGTGGTTCATCGGGAGCATCCTTTGGATTGACTGTCCATTCATAGGCTTCTTCGGGCGGTTCTACCCATGGATCTTCCAGAATTCCACATTCACAAGACCTGCCCCATAAATTCTGGTCTACACTATAAGGATTATCTACATCTACCGGAATAGGAATGCCATATTTTTTTGCATATTCAATTTCTTCCTCCCGGGTGAATCCCCATTCTCTTGCCGGTGCAATCACCTTTAAATCAGGATTCAATGCAGCGATTGATGCTTCAAATCGAACCTGGTCATTCCCTTTTCCGGTACATCCATGTACTATAGCTTCCGCACCTTCCTGCTCGGCAAAATCAACCATAATTTTCGAAATCAAAGGCCTGGAATAAGCTGTGGCAAGAGGGTAATTCGATTCATACACCGCACCAGCCTGTAAACCTTTTAAGGCATACTCATTGGCAAATTCCTCTTTTGCATTCACAACAAAAGATTTTACAGCCCCAACTTTTAAAGCTTTTGCTTTCACAAAATCCAAATCAATATTCTGTCCAACATCTACTGCCACCGTAATAACTTCATCGCAATAGTTTTTCTGTAACCATTTAATTGCAATCGAGGTATCCAATCCCCCGGAGTATGCCAATACTATTTTTTTCATTTTTTTCATTTTACTTTCACTCCTTTTACTCCTGATAAAACAGGATTTTTTTATGTTTTGATTTTATTTTTCTAACCCATACCAAAATAACGCTATTTAATCATCTAGGGAATATTTATTTATTTATTCCGTCAAATATTTTATCCAGAATATTGATTAAATAATCAATATCCTTTTCTTCAATAATTAACGGAGGCAAAAAACGTAACACATTTCCTGCAGTACAATTCATCAAGATTCCTTCCTCGAAGCATTTTTTAACGACTTTCGGTCCATCTTTTGCAACTTCTATACCGACCATCAACCCAATTATTCGTATTTCCTTGATATATTCAGGATATTTTGTCTTAAGTTCTTCAAATTTTCTTTGAAAATATTTTCCTCTTTCCAGGGATTTTACTAATAGATTTTCTTCTTCCAAAACTTCTAGATTTGCCAGAGCAGCTGCACATACAACAGGATTCCCTCCAAAAGTCGTTCCGTGATCTCCCGGCTTAAAGACTCCTGCTATTTTATCCTTTGCAATAAGGGCACCTATAGGCATGCCTCCGCCAAGAGATTTTGCAATCGTAATAATATCCGGTTCTACATTATAATTTTGATGCGCAAACATTTTTCCAGTTCTTCCCATACCGCACTGAACCTCATCAAATATTAATAATATATCTTTTTCATCGCAAAAATATCTCAAGCCTTCCAGGAATTCATGAGAAGCAATGTTAATTCCTCCTTCTCCCTGAACCGGTTCGACCAAAATCGCGGCTACTTTCTCGTCATAAGCTTTCTTCACAGAATTTAAATCATTAAAAGATGCCTGATTAAAATCAGGTAAAAGTTTTAAATAGTCTTTTTGGTACTTCTGTTTTCCTGTCGCCGCTAATGTAGCAATTGTTCTACCGTGAAATGAATCCTTCATATAGATAATTTTATACTTATCTTTATTCTGTGCTTTAAAATATTTCACTGCTAATTTTATAGCTCCCTCATTTGCTTCTGCTCCACTATTTGCAAAAAAAACTTTATCTCCACATGAATTTTCTACCAATTTTTTGGCTAATGTAATTTGTGGTGCATGAAAAAAAAGATTAGAGCAATGAATGAGTTTTTTCGCCTGATTTTGAATCGCTTTAACAATCTTGGGATAGCAATATCCTAGACCGTTTACTGCAATACCCCCAATGTAGTCATAGTATAAATTACCATCCAAATCCCATACTTTCATACCCTCGCCCCGATCCAACACCATTGGTGGTTGAGCATATGTTTGAAAAACATATTTTTTTTCGCTTTCTATCAATTCTTTTGTATTCATAATAATTAAACCTCCTTTTATAATTTCGATATTCATTTCAATATTGATTTACAATCAAGAAATGAACTCACTTCCTATCCCGCTATCAGTAAATAATTCCAATAGAATGGAATGTGCTTTTTTGCCATTGAGAAAATGAACTTTCTTTACACCGCCTCCAATCGCATTTACTGCAGATTCAACTTTAGGTATCATTCCTTTTTGCAATTGACCGGACTTTATTAATTTTCTTGCTTCTTTTATATATAAACTGCTGATCAGGGAAGTATCATCGGTAAAATCCCTGAATATACCATCTACATCGGTGAGAAATATCAACTTTTCAGCACCTAAAGTAATGGCTAATTGACCTGCAACCGTATCAGCATTGATGTTATACCTTGCTCCTTCTTTATCTACTCCGACGGTAGCAATGACCGGTATATAGTTTTTTTCTAATAGTAATAATATAATTTCGGGATTAATTGACTCAACTTCTCCCACATAACCCAAATCAGTAAATTGATGTGGTTTTACAGTCAATAGTTGTGCATCTTCTCCGCTTAGTCCAATTCCTTTTACCCCATTTCCAGGACCTTTAGAAATGCAAAGATTGATTTCAGCAACAATTCTAGTATTAACCTTACCGGTTAAAACCATTTCTGCAATTTCCATCGTTTCTTGATCCGTTACCCTTAATCCATTTATAAATTGTGGTATTTTATTCTGTTTCTTCATAACTGCAGAAATTTCCGGTCCCCCGCCATGAACAATAACCGGCTTCATGCCGATATATTTTAAAAGAATGATGTCCTTGATGATTTGTTTTTCTAAATCCTTGTCTTTCATAGCACTGCCGCCAAATTTTACGATAATAACCTTATTCCAGAATTTCTTGATATATGGTAATGCTTCTGTTAATATTTTCCCAACATTTTCCACTTTATTTTCCAAGTTAGCTTTCCTCCTTTCTTTTCGTTTCTTAAGAAAAAATGTGTAAAATTCTTTTATTTGAATCTTCCCGGAAAAAATTGAATGAATGACTGATTCAACTATACTTGGTATTGATTTTCACATAGTCGTAAGTGAGATCACATCCCCAGGCAGTTGCATCCTCTTTGCCCAGCTTTAAATTAATAACTATTTTTATTTCATCTGACTCTTCCAGGTATTTGTGCAATTCTAGTCTAGAGCATTTAAGAGGTTCTCCGTTTTCTACAATTTTCTCCTTTAGATATAAATCGATTTTTTCGGTATCTACTTCCGCTCCGGAATATCCTACTGCGGCTAAAATCCTTCCCCAATTGGGATCATTGCCAAATACGGCAGTTTTGACCAGGGGTGAAGTAACCACAGATTTTGCAATTTTCTTCGCATCATTTTTGGTCAAAGCATTTTGAACTTCTACTTCGATTAATTTTGTAGCTCCTTCTCCGTCTTTCGCCATACATTTCGCCAGATATTCGGCTGTGTAATACAATGCATCCAAAAAAATTTTATAATCGGCATTTTTTTCAGAAATGGTCTTATTTCCTGCCAATCCGTTCGCCATAAGTAAAACCATATCATTCGTACTGGTATCTCTATCGACACTAATCATATTAAAAGTATTTTCAATGACATTTTTTAATGCTTCCTGAAGCAGGTCCACTTTTATCGAAATATCGGAAGTAATAAATCCTAACATTGTTGCCATATTAGGATGTATCATCCCTGAACCTTTTGCCATTCCTCCGATTCTAACTTCATGCCCGTTTATTTTAAAATTTACTGCAACTTCCTTCTTTTTAGTATCGGTTGTTAATATAGCTTCTGCTGCCTCTGTTCCCCCTTTGATACTCAACTCTAAAATTGCTTTTTGGATCCCTGTTTTAATTTTTTGCATGGGAAGAAATTCACCGATTTTTCCAGTAGATGTCACTGCAACATACTCTTCTTTGACCTTTAATTGTTTAGCTACTTCTTTGACACTATCCCAGGCATCTATCAATCCTTTTTCTCCGGTACAAGCATTAGCAATGCCGCTATTGATGAGAACAGCCTGTAATTTGCCCTGAGATGCTGACAAATTTTGCCCGGTTACTTTTAACGGGGCTGCTTTAAATTTATTCTTGGTAAATACACCACATCCATCAGCGATTTTCTCGGAATAAATCATTGCTAAATCCTTTCGATTAAAACGGATACCACTCTTCACACCGGCAGCTTTTATTCCTATAGGATAAGTTATGCCGTCCTTAACTATTTTAAAATCTTTTTTATTTACACAATTACTCATAATAATCAACTCCTGTTATTTTTTTTAATATCATTTGGAATTTTTTTTATTTACTTTAATAACTTTTCCAAATCAAACCTTTTGTCTCTCCAAATCCAAACATGATATTCATGTTTTGAATTGCCTGTCCAGCTGCTCCTTTAGTTAGGTTATCAATTACTGAAACCACTTTAATCTTTCCGGTTCTTCGATCAACCGCAATACCGATATCACAATAGTTTGTTCCGGTAACATATCTGGTCTCAGGTAGATTTGGCGGATTATAAATTCTCACAAAAGGTGCTTCCCGGTAAAACTCTTGATAGACATTTAAGATATCCATCTCATTTTTAATTTGTTTCAGATTTAAATAACAAGTAGAAAGAATGCCCCGGTTAAGCGGTAACAAATGAGGTGTAAAAGTCACAGTAATTTTATTAGATTCGCCTACATTTTTTTCTTGAAAATAAAGAGATGATAATTCCTGTTCAATTTCAGGAATATGATTATGCTTAAGAATTTTATATGCTTTAAAACTCTCATTGCATTCTGCAAAATGAAGTCCTAGAGAAAGTTTTCTCCCTGCACCGCTAACTCCTGATTTTGAATCAATAATAATATTTTCAGATTCAACAAGGTGATGATGTAAAAGGGGTGCAATTCCTAAAATTACGCTGGTTGGATAGCAGCCTGGATTAGCGACCAATGAAGTATTTTGTATTTCTTGATGATAGATTTCCGGTAAACCATAAACTGATTGCTCAATCATCTTTTTACTTATTTCATTATGTTCCTTATTATACCATTCCTTATAAATAACTGCATCGTTTAGGCGGTAATCGGCACTCAAGTCAATGACTTTTAAACCTTCCTTTTCTAATAATCCGGACACTACCTCCATTGAAACCGTATGCGGTAATGCAGTGAAGACTAAATCTGAATCGTTTGCTAATAATGTAATATCGAGTTTAATTAATTCTTTATCCAAAATTTTATAAAATTCAGGAAATACTTCTGAAAAAGCTTTTCCGACATAGCTGGAAGATACAAGATGCTTTAATTCCACATCAGGATGCTCAGATAATAATTTTGTTAATTCTTTTCCCGCATAACCAGTAGCGCCAATAACACTTACTTTTATTTTATTCATTCATCCTAACCTCATTTATTCAATAAATAAAAAAATCTCGTCCCTCAGGATAATTTTTTAATATCCAAAGGGACGAGATGTCATCTCGCGGTACCACCCACCTTGGGCAAATAACTATCCATTCCAAAAAAACAAAAATCCCGTCCCCTGATAATCTTCATTACCGATAAGGACGAGATGTCATCTCGCGGTACCACCTGGAATTGGATAAATAATTTACCCCGCTCATTAAAAGTTTTTAAAGGTAACCAGCCTTTCTTACTATGAGGTTCTCTTTTTGGCCATCCCTTTTAAGATACTTTCACCGGTTGTATCTCTCTCTTTCTAAGGAAGAATGACCTACTTCCCTCTGATTAATCATTAATTTGTAATTTATTGAAACATACAATACACTAATTATTTCAAGTTGTCAAATTTTTTTAATATTTTTTAATATTTATCCCATTCTTTTATTTTTAGTTTTTCAATTTGTACAGCATTAATAGCTTCAACAAAACGTTTTGCAAATTTTATATTTGTAATCAAGGGAATATTGAAATCAATGGCTTTTCTTCGAATAATATAATCGTTATCAAGTTCCTCGATTTGTGCATTTTTGGGAATATTTATAATTAAATCAATTTTTTTACCAGTTATGTAATTTAACACGTTTGGTTTTTTATTATCCAGAGGCCAATAGAGGGCTTTCACACTGATACCATGTGCTCTCATAAATGCTGCAGTACCGCCGGTAGCGTAAAACTGAAAACCCAACTTATCTAAAATTCGGGTACTTTCCAAAAACTCCACTTTGCTTTCTAAAGGACCTGTTGATAAGAGAATTGTTTTTTCTGGAATTGCATACCCAACCGAAATAAGACTTTTCAAAAAAGCTTCGTTAAAATCATCGCCAATACATGCAACTTCTCCGGTAGAGACCATATCAACCCCTAATACCGGATCTGAACCTTTTAAACGAGAAAATGAAAATTGGGGAGCCTTAACTCCGACATAATCCAAATCAAAAGAAGATAAATTGATTTTAGAAATTTGTTTTTCCATAATTATTTTTGTTGCTAAATCTATAAAATTAAGTTTTAATACTTTTGAAACAAATGGAAAACTCCTGGAAGATCTTAGATTACACTCAATTACTTTTACCTTATTATCCTTAGCAATAAACTGCATATTAAAAGGACCACTAATTTTTAAAGATTGTGCAATTTTTTTTGCGATAATTTTTACTTTACGCATCGTTTCCAAATAAGTCCTTTGAGGAGGCAAAACAATGGTGGCATCCCCGGAATGAACACCGGCATTTTCAATATGTTCTGAAATTGCAAAACAGCACATTTCACCTTTATTTGCAACTGCATCAATTTCAATTTCCTTTGCATTAACAATAAATTTGCTTACAACTACCGGATTTTCCTGACTAATATCTGAAGCTTTCTTTAAAAATTTCTTTAATTCTCTTTTATTCAATGCGATGCTCATTGCTGCCCCGCTTAGAATATAACTTGACCTAATCATCACCGGATATCCAACCCGATTGGCAAATTTTTCGGCCTCTTCCAGGCTGGTTAATTCTTCCCAAATCGGCTGATCAATATTCAGCTTATCCAATAATTGTGAAAACTTATGCCTGTCCTCGGCTTTATCAATATCAACAGGATGAGTTCCAAGTATCTTTACCCCTTCATGATAAAATTTTAAGGCAAGATTATTAGGTATCTGCCCTCCCATGGAAATGATAATTCCCAAGGGATTTTCTTTTTCGTAAATATCCCATACCTTTTCAAAAGTCAATTCGTCAAAATATAATTTGTCACATATATCATAATCAGTGCTGACCGTTTCGGGATTATAATTAATCATAATAGTATTATAGTCAAGCTCTTTTAAGGTTTTTACGGCATTAACACAACACCAGTCAAATTCAACTGAAGAACCTACCCGATATGCACCTCCGCCTAATACAACAACCTGATTTTTATCTCCAAAGGTTAAATCATTTTCCTCCCCATGATAAGTCAAGTATAGATAATTCGTTTTAGCAGGATACTCTGCAGCTAATGTATCAATCTGTTTTACTTTGGGAATAATACCGAAATATTTTCTTTTCTTTCTAACAGTCAACTCATCTGATTGCGTTAATAGAGCTATTTGATAGTCTGAAAATCCATTTTGTTTTGCTTCTTTTAATATATCAGAGGGCAATTCATTGATATTAAACCTTTTAATTTTTCTTTTTATATCAACAATATTTTTCATTTTATATAAAAACCAAGTACTTATTCTCGATAGATGGTGAATTTCTTCAATTGAATATCCTTCTTCTATGGCTTTTACAATAGCAAAAATTCTTTTATCAGTTGGTATTTTTATTTCTTTTTTCAAATTTTCAAAAGTCAAAACATTACCAACAAGACCATGCATTCCGGTATCCAACATACGAATTGCTTTTTGCAAGACTTCTTCATAGCTTCTTCCAATTGCCATGACTTCACCAACAGATTTCATTTCAGAATTTATATGCCGGCTCACTTTTTTGAATTTTTCTAAATCCCACCGGGGATACTTCAGTACAATATAATCCAACGCGGGTTCAAAACATGCTGAAGTTTCTTTTGTAATAATATTTTTAAGCTCAGTCAAACTGTACCCTAAGGATAATTTTGCCGCAATAAACGCAAGAGGATAGCCTGTTGCCTTGGAAGCCAGTGCTGAACTTCGGCTTAATCTGGCATTTACTTCAATAATCCTGTAATCCTCAGAATGTGGATCAAGGGCAAATTGCACATTACATTCTCCAACAATTCCTAAATGTCTTGTAAGTTTTATGGAAATTGCCCGTAATTTATAATTCTCAGAAGCACTAAGTGTTTGTACAGGTGCAACCACTATACTCTCTCCGGTATGTATTCCCATCGGATCGACATTTTCCATTGAGCAGACGGTTATGCAATTATTATATATATCTCTTACTACTTCATACTCTATCTCTTTCCAACCATAAAGACATTCTTCAATGAGAATCTGATTGGTGTAAGAAAAGGCTTTTTCCGCAATTTTTTCAAGCTCTTTTCTATTCTTTGCAACCCCAGAACCCAGTCCGCCCAGAGCATATGCTATCCGACACATAACCGGAAAGCCTAATTGATCGGCAGCATTGAATGCCTGTTCTATATTCTTTACAGCTTGGCTCTCAGGAGTTTTAAGATTTGACTCTTCTAATTTTATTCTAAATCTTTCTCTATCTTCTGAATTGCAAATCGCCTCTATCGGAGTTCCCAAAACATCCACATCATATTTCGCAAATATGCCACTTGTAAATAATTCTACTCCCACGTTTAAGGCGGTTTGTCCTCCAAAACCAAGTAATACTCCTTCAGGTTTTTCTTTTTTTATAATTTTTTCCACAAAATACGAGTTAACCGGAAGAAAATATATTTTATCTGCTAGATAATCCGAAGTCTGAACCGTTGCAATGTTGGGATTAACCAATACAGTTTTAATCCCTTCTTCCTTTAATGCTTTGATGGCCTGGCTACCGCAATAATCAAATTCACCCGCTTCTCCAATTTTTATTGCCCCGGAACCTAAAATTAGTACTTTTGTTATTATTCTTTTATTTATCATCATTTCATCGCCCTCAAAAACATATCAAAGATAAATTCTGTATCATCAGGTCCCGGAGAAGCTTCCGGATGAAACTGAGCACCAAAGAAGGGTTTTGAAATATGGAGCATGCCTTCATTTGTGTTATCATTATTATTGGTAAACCACTCCCTCCAGTCCTGCGGTAAGGTATCTGCATCAATGGCGTATCCATGATTTTGCGAAGTGATATAACATCGTTTGGTTCCAATTTCTATACATGGCTGATTCTGACTTCTATGTCCGTATTTCAATTTATAGGTATCCGCCCCGACTGCTAATCCTAATATTTGAGAGCCCAGGCATATGCCCAAAACTGGAATATTCTTTGAAAGAGATTCTTTGACAAAATGAATGGTAGCTTTACATTTTTTTGGATCACCCGGCCCATTTGAAATTAAGATTCCGTCCGCTTTCTCATTGAGAAAATTATAATTCCAGGGAACTCTTTGAACCGTTATGTTCCTTTTTAAAAACGACGTTATAATGCTATTTTTCACACCACAATCAATGATAATAATTTTTCTTTTACCCTTTTTATACATTACCGGTTTATTTATACTAGCTTCTTTTGCTAAATGATTTTGATTGGGGTTTTCCAAATCTATTTGCTTTGAGTGATAAATAATTTTTCCCAACATACTTCCTTTTTCCCTTAGCTTTTTTGTCAATTTTCGAGTATCCACACCAAATATTCCCGGTATATGCTCTTCTTTCAGCCATGCATCTAAAGATTTTTTTGCATTCCAATGTGAATATTCTTTTGAATAATCTGCAACAACTATACCTCTTACCTGTATTTTTTCCGATTCAAAATATTTCAATAAATTATCTTTTCTCAAATTACCAGGTACTCCGTAATTACCGATTAAAGGATAGGTAAATACAAGTATCTGCCCGTAATATGACGGATCAGTTAAACTTTCCGGGTATCCAATCATCCCGGTATTAAAAACAACTTCGCCCGACACTGGTCTCATATCTCCAAAAGCATTTCCTTTAAAAACCGAACCATCGTCCAATACTAACTTCACGTCCTCTTTAAGCTGCTCCACATAACTGCTCCTTTTCTCAAAATAAAAAAATCTCGTCCCCTGATAATCTTCATTACCGATAAGGACGAGATGTCATCTCGCGGTACCACCTGGAATTGGATAAATAATTTACCCCGCTCATTAAAAGTTTTTAAA
>Ga0272443_10004546_pt1 | contig 15027 bp, 10 predicted proteins | sample SSMAcet12_FD_193581 | JGI IMG/M metagenome (GOLD analysis project Ga0272443, IMG submission 193581) | Marine sediment archaeal communities from Little Sippewissett salt marsh, Falmouth, MA, United States - SSM-Acet-12 | ecosystem: Environmental > Aquatic > Marine > Wetlands > Sediment ...
GTCATATTTCCATGCATCAGTTGGTGTTTCTATCGGTTCTGTTATATCAAAGAAATAATATGGACTATATGAAATGTTTATAGGAGTACAATTTAGTTGAACAAATCTACGAGTTTCATTCCCACCAATACTTGTTTTATTCCATGCATAATAAACAGTATCTACACCATCTGTTGCATTGATATTAAAGCTATAGTTAAATCCTTCTGATACTGTAATATTTCCAGAAGTATTAATTTCCCAACAATCGCCTCCAGTACTAGCAAATGAATATGTTCCATTTGTCCATGTAGTTTCATTTAACCAGTCAAGATAAACAGCTGTTGCTCCTTCAGCAGTACAATTGACAAATATCCAATCTTCTTGTTGACATGATGCGTTTGTATAGTATCCATTTAAAAATTCTCCTGATAAAGCAGTTGATTCTCCTGGTGGCCTATAATATGGTCCACCACTATCAGAAAGATTGCCTGCAAAGTTAATTGTGATGTTAATATCTCCTGCTGGTTCATATCCAGTTTGCAAATTAAGTGCTGGGTCGCCAAAGTAATGCTTACTATACCACGTGTGGCACCATCCACTGCTTTTTCCAGGAGTGTTTGCTATTGGACCAAGTTTATCTTGCATATAATCCATTGCTTTACCAACGTGCCAATCTGTTAAATCAGTTGCTGATACATTAAAGAAATAATCCCAGAAGTATTTTGCATGTTCTACACTTGCACCAGTTGTGCTTCCTGTACCATCATAACAATATGCTGTTGCATAACTTCCTGCTACTGAACGATTCCATGCACCTTCCACAGTAATCATATGTGCTCCACATGTATCTAAAAACCTTCCAGAAAGACAGGAGTTTGAGTAAGCGAAGAAAGGATATTTATTTGAAAAGGCACGTATGCTAAAATGTGTTAAGCTTAAAGCACCTGAAATTATACCATGGTCGTTGTGAACAAGAATTGAGCCGTTGTCATTATTTATGTGGTTTTTCACTCGTGCTTGATATGTTGGTTCATGACCAATATCTTCATGGTAATTTCTAATAGATGTATTAAGTGCTATTGCTGGATAGGCAGTATTCCATTCTTCAAAGCCAACATTATCTGCATAAGGATAATTGCCTAACCGTATTGTTTCAAGCTTATCTTTTGATGTTGATGCCCATCCAAGGTCTCCACCATGAAATGATACTTTTTGTTTCCAAGCCATCACTTCTGCTGATGTGTTTGTTTCGTACCAAATTGTTTTATTTATAATATTTGATATTTGTGATGCATTGTATACTGTAACTCTTCCAAGATAGAACTCACCATAGTAATCATTTGCTCCACTATCTCTGCCCCCACCCCAAATGCTGTCAGTATCATACCACCAGTCGCCATCGAGATGGTTGTAGTATAGGTCGCAGGGCATAGTATCATATGTATCATCTTCGAGTCTATCAGTAAATAATCTATATGGAACTATCTTTCTTTCATCATTACCAAGGTCAAAGCCTCCCCCTATCAAAAGATATTCCATACCCCAGTCAAGATAGGCGTCTTTGCAGAACTCCCTAATCCGTGCCTGGGTGTCATTATAGCGTGCTGTATCATTCCAATAATCACTTGATGCGTTGATGTCTTCAACAGTTACAATAGTGCAGTTAAATCCATTTGTTGATTCCCTGTAGTCCATGAGGTCTGACCAGTTGTAATCTTGTCCTGTTGTATCCTTGAGAGAATCATTTGTTAGGATAACGTATTGATACTCATCTGATGCATTGCAAAGTCCACCATCATATAAATCCCCAGTTGGCAAGAATCCTTGATATGAGTAGTCTTCTACGCTATTAGGGTTATCAACAAATGATGCTACTTTTTCTTTATCTTGGTCGCTATATCTATACATCTTGTTTTTTGCGTGTGATGTTTGGCTATATGTAATAGTTATTGACATGTGTGTATGTATCTGTAATTCGTTGCTTACTGGATTATAGTTGAAAGGATATATAATGATTGTTTGTATTGGATAGCCACGCATATATTCCACATCTTCTGTTTGGTAGAGAGAAGAAAGTAGTAATGCATCCGTATGATACACATCATAATCATAGGAAAAGTTTGCTTGTTGGCCAGAGTGTATTTGTTGCTGGACAGGAAGTAAAGGATAGCCTAGATGAAGTGTTTCTGTTTCTTCTGCTTCCACTACAACCCCTTCGATATTTTTGTAGTCTTTTAGGAAGAGTTGCGTGTAGTATGCTGGAACGTCTGGGTAGCCTTCTGGTTGCGAGCAAACACAGCTATTGATATCTATGTAAGAAAAGGTACCTTCAGGCAAATCAATAGTTTGTATTTGATAGTTATTAAAATAAAGATGTATTTCTTCTGTATCTAATTCCTGTGCAAATGTAGAAGAAGGAATGAATATAGCTGCAACTAATAGAAATGTTATTACAACTGCCTTGAGTATATCTTTTCTTTTCTTCATGTTCTATGCGCCCATATTGCAGACATATCAGTAGCTACAATATCTCCTGAACCTGTGACATCATAAATTCCATCATAGGTTGCCTGGCCTGTTCGCTTAGACCAAGCTGTAGTGACATCTGTAGATACTACGTCTCCTGAGTTTGTTACATCATACCGTGACCCTGTTGTATTATACCAATATGATGCGTTAGTCCATCCGCTTCCATTATCAACACATACACGCCATTGATACTGTGTGTTGCCCCAAGCAAAGCGTGTATCTGTTCCTGGAAAAGGTATTCCATTTGAAGTATCATATTCAAATCTATCAGAGGAATCGCCAGGCCAACTGTAGAAAAGATTCCATTGGTCGACTACTGGCGTCATGTTGTAGAAATAGAAGTATACGTCGATGGCTGAGCCGTTGCAGTAGGCACTGATATTTGTTGGTGGTCGTTCTACTCCTTCTGATTCGTTGGCTGGATATGGATTCGATATATAGGTATCTGATGTTGTGCTGTAGGTAAAGGTCCACCACTCACTCCAATCAGTCCATGTATAGGTATCTGTTGTAAAGTGGAAAGTATGATTGGTCCAATGCCCGCCAGTATCATTGATATGCACAGTCCACCAATAGGTTGTATCTGATTCATTGGCCCATGTTGCTACTTGTGTATAGCTTCCATTATCGCAGGAATCATTAAAGGCAGTCCATGCTGTTGCATTGGTGCTCCAGCTGATGTTGAACTTGTCGCCTTGTGGCTCTGTTACATTTACAATAAGTGTTGGATACATAACAATATCTGTTGATTCATTGACTGGATAATTACTGTTAACTGAAGGGTTGTTGCCTGTAACATCAAGCTTTGCGCCAAATGTTAAGGTAGTATATGGAGTAAAGTTTCCACCTGTTCTGAACCAATATGATGCATTGGTTGCATTTTCTCCATCAGTGGCGTTAACCCACACATCAAATCGAGTATTGGCAGCGAGAGGTGTAGTAAGTGATACTTGTTTTGTTCCATTTGACGCTTCATTAGCACTATCGCTATCACCATTTGATACCTCTATTGACCAATTGAAAGTATCTCCATTAGGGTCAGTTATTGATATAGTCCATGCTGATTGCGTTGTAGATATTCCTTCTGATTCATTTGGTGGTCCTGGTGTATTAAATACAGGTCCATTATTTTCATTCTCAACAGTAAAGGTGTAGGATTCGTTGGTGTCGTTGCTCATTCCTTCACCGGTGGCATTTACATAAATAATATAGGTCATGCCATAGGAAAGGTTGCCATCATCTATTTCTATTTGGATGCTTCTGTTGTTATCTTCATTGCTGGCGTTGGAGCCAACGCTTGATTCAATAGTCCAGTTTATGGTTCCACCAGTTGGGTTTTCTGCTGTGATGTTCCAAGTGCGTTGGTCTACTGATACTCCTGTTGCTCCATTTGAGGGATTGGGGTTTTTAAGGATAATTTGTGTGCTTTCATACTGCTCGCTTGCTGATTCATTGCCATCAGAGTAGTGACTTTGGCTATAGGTAAGGTTTTCTACATATTCCCATACGCGATAATAATAGGTTGTTCCATCTATTAAACCAATGTGATGGTAATAGCTATCTGCATTTAGGTAGATGAGCGTTCCTTCTGGTCGACTTTCTATCCAAGTGCTGTTATTAACGTATAAGGCACTTTTCTGGTAGCCGGAGCCATGTGTCCAAGAAACATTAAACCCACCTGAGATAGGCGTTATCGTAAGGCTCGTTGGAGTATTGGGCTTGGTCAGGACATGTGTTTCATTCCAAGATATATTCCATCCATAGGAATCATTACAAACTGTTCGGACATAATACAGTGTTCCAGGATTAAGTCCTGTGATATCGTCTGTGAAAGAACCGCTCTCTGCTATGATACCTTGGCTTTGGTTCGCGTCAGGGCTTCCAAAACTTGGGTCATCATCTACTTCTATAAAGCAGGTGGTGCCATCTGTACCTTCAACTTCAAGTGTTCCTGAAACAGTGAAGTTGGTTTCTTCCACTCCTGTCCAACCAGTTACTGTTACGTTCATTGGATTGGCTTCAGTATCAAAGGAATATACCGCTGTGATGCTATCAAACCCATCAGTAACATTTACCCACCATGTATACGTGGTATCATAAGTAAGGGCTGACAATGAGCAACTCTTTGAACCATTTGATGCTCCATTGGCACCATCGCTATCACCAGTGCTTACTTCTATTGTCCAGTTAAAGTCATCTCCATTATCATCTGTAATGGTTACGTTTACTGATGTTGTTGTTACAACAACTGAGGAGGTATTGGATGGTGTTTCCCCTGCAAGTGCTGGAGGTGTATTAGCATCAGTTGTATCACTAGCTGTACTATTGGTTGTGCTATATGTATTGTCTGTGCCATTATATGACCATGCTTGATAGTAATATGTAGTATCTGGGTCTAGACCACTATGGGCATATGATGTTCCTGTATTATTATAAATTTCAGTTCCATCTCCACGGTCCCAATTTGCTGCTGAATTCCATTCTATGATACTTCTGTTGTCATCGTTATCATCCCAACTAAGGTCTATTTTATCAGCGCTTGCTGTTGTTGCTGTAAAGGAGGAAGGAGGAGATGGAATAAAACTATCTCTGGTTGTAAAGTTATATGTGTTTGATACTTCTGTTCCATTTCCTGCATCAGTTGCATTCACCCATACTGTATACGTTGTTGATACTACTAGTCCTGTTAAGGATGTTTGTTTGGAACCATTTGTTTCATCGTTGGCACTGGCATCCCCTATATCTGGTCCTGTTTCTATTGACCAGTTAAATGTATCTCCTTCTGGGTCTTCTATGGTAATATTCCAAGTAGCTTGTGTTAAGGGTATATTACTAGCATGGTTAGCTGGATTAGGATTTTTCATTGTAACTGTTTGATTATCAGGACTTTCAGTAACATTAGCTTTACAGGTAAAATTAAGTATAGAGTAAGAGCTAAATACAGGTGGGGTTGGTGCTTCAGTAGTATTAGCTTTCATTCCAAATGTTAAGGTTGAGTATGCTTCAAAAGGGCCTTGGGGTGGATATTCATCTTCTCCTTCATAATCAAATTCCCAATTATCTGACCATTCAGCGCTAACAGTAATAGTGATGCTTAATAAGCATATGATTCCTAGTACTATTATTATTTTTTTCATCTTGTATACGCCCTTACACGCATATAATATCTATCATATGATGGTAGTGAATCAGGGAGTGTAAAAGAAACACGAGTTGTATTGATGTCACAGTTTACAGGATAATTATATTCATTGATATCTGTATAATTTATTTCTGGAGAAGAGAAGTCATTATTGTTGTCAATCTGTAACCAATACATACTTGCATTGGTAACAACTGTCCAATTAATTGTTGGTTTATTTAAATAAATTGTTGTTCCATTTGTTTGTCCACATATGCTTATAAATTCAATTTCATTATCTTGTGGAGCAATAACAGTATCCATACCATCACTAATCCATTCAACATTAAATTGAACTATTTCAATATCTGTCTTACCACTATAACCACCATCATATCTATGAGTAAGAATAATTGTTTTATTAGGTGCAATAAGTAAATATGGATACTGATGTCCATCTTCAGGGTCTTCAAGTTCTTTAGTAACATTAAAACCACTGTTATATCCATCTGTTTCGCATTCGTTATAACTAATACCAACAGATAAATCAATGCGTGATGTTGCATTATTCCACACTATTATTATACGATTTTTATCATAACCATCAGATGTTGATGTTAAACGAGCAATAGAAGCCCAACTTTCAGGGTCTACCATATCTGGATGATAAGGAAAAAAATTAGCACCCTGTTGTCCATTTAAAAGCCAGTTGTCTCCATAATCATGAGAAAAACTATAATGTCTATTATTTGGCGAACCATCCCCTCTAATGGTCCTATAAATAGAGCCATTGTTAAGTTCTACAATCATATTTTCACTAAACTCTTGACCACTACCTATACTACCAGTAAACACCCAGTCATCGGAACTAAAATTACCTATATCATCAGTGTACGCAGTAAATATATTTTCATTACCTTCATCAGTATAAGCAGCAACAATAACACGACCAGAACTGAGCTCAATGCCACCATGAATATTCCATTGACCAGTTATATGGTCAGCGAAAAAACTTGTAAGATTCAAAGCTGAATCATTAATATAATAACTATCATTTAAACCTACCCAACTATCACCATTATCTTTACTATAAATAAGATAACAATGAGATTGAGAAATAGGTTGATTAATAGCAGCAAACATACAGAAACCATAAATTGTATCATTAGCATATACACATTTAACAGATAAACCTCCATAGCTTATTAAAGAATAGGAATCATGACCCATAACAAAAATTTCAGGGTCAGTCCATGTTGCACCATTATCAAAACTTCTTACAAAAAAGGAACGCTTATTTGCTCCATCACCAAAACTGCCTGCTCTAAAATTTAAAAGTATAGTACCGTTATTAGTTGTTACACCATTACTAGACTCAGCATGAACATTATTATAACTTTCACCAGTAAGAGTCTCACACTCTGATTTAGTGGCAACACTCCTATCACCAACATACCACATATCATCAGCATAAGGAGCATCAGCAACTACACTAACTATAGATATAGATGAAATAAGAAAAGAAAATAAAAGAATAATTATCTTTTTATACATTCTTTTCTCCTTTATTATGTATAATGCCCTATGTATACTTTACAACTATCAGATGCTTCTGAATAAAAGAAATCTGTTGGTGCCCCTATAGGAATTGCTAATGTAAAGATACACCATATTGATTTGTTGCAATCTGTAAGCCCTGCTCCTGCTGTAAATGGATTTGTTCCAGCACCACCAGGCCATGTAGTTGCATTGATAGTTTTATTAGAGCCACCATTACTATAGGCACCAAGGGTTCCATATGATGAGTTGTCAGATGATACATACAATGTGATGGCGCTGGCTCCTATGTCGTCGCCTGTATCGTTGAGGTCATCCATAAATACACGAATTTCTGTAACATTTTGTGATGCATTAATGCTCATGTTAATCTCAACCCATTCGTTTCCATCACCTGTGTCATTGCAGTAAACTGTGTTCCCTGCTACCCCAGCCCATGTAATTTTAGAAGAAGTTAATCCTTTTAATGAATATGTTGATGAACTATCACCTCCATCTTCTACTTCATGTTCTGGACCTAATGTAAAAAAATTTCCATTTGTACCATTAACTATTGTATTATATGAAGTAACTATCCAATTACTACTTCTTTGGATATTAGAAATTCTAACTTCATCTAAAGAACCATTACATTGGTCATCAGTACCAAAAGCTCTTGCACCAATCTGCAAAGTGCCTGTATTCTTAACAGTTCCTAAACTATCATTCTCGGATGATGAATCATCAACTTGAACACCATTAATATAAAGTTTAATATTAACAGCTTCATCACTACCGTCAAAAGATACAACACACTGATGAAGAAGATTGTTATCTATAGTTTCAAATGCTGTTAATCTATTTTTTTCATTGCCCTCAGTATCTGTAAATTGGTGTTCAAAAGTTGCATGATTGTATGTAAATCTAACTTTATATCCCTCACTGGTGCCACCTCTTTTAGTAAACCATGCCATATGGTCTGATGCATCACCTAAATCAACATTTTTACACCAAAAACTAATAGTAAGTTGGTCGTTCTCATCAAAATCAATACTATCAGAATGACTAACATTTATAAAATCATCACTACCATCAAAATCAACACCACCATCAACTTGTACTGTTTCATCCATAGAAACACCATTAGTAGGTGTTCCGTCGTTATCATTACTTGTACTATCATAGATGGTTCCAGTTGTTTCTGATAAATGATAAACTAACGTATAGTTACCATCCCATACATTTTCTATATCCTGCTGATTTGAATTATCATATCCATAATACATATACAATACTGTGTCTGATGCTCCTGTAACTGAACTTACATTTACCCATATATATGCATCTACTTCTGAATTTCCATCATCCCAATTCCAGTATTCTATTTCGTGTGGAAATTGTGTATTGTTATCGGCACTAAAAAATGCTACATCATATCCAGAGTCATTAACACAATGAGAGAACATATCACTGTCATCTGTTATATTTATGAGTACTGGAAAACCAGATAAGTCTCCTGGAACTTGGTCATGGTCAAGTGTAATTTTCTTACTATAGTTAAAATCTCCTGCATCAGCTGTTTCAAAGCCATCACCTGCTGGATTATAATCTGCCTTAAGAGGAACTATCATCGTTGATGTTCCTGCTATACATATAATGAGTGTTAATATGATGGCACCCATAATTGCTTGTTTTGATGCTATGTTTTTTAGAAACTTCCGTAGTTTCATTCTTTCTCCTCCTTATTCATATGTTTAACCCTGCATCCCTGAGGGTAGAACCGTGACTGTTTGGCCTGCTACTGTGTAATCACCTGGGGCAACAGCAATCCAGTTGTATCCATTGTATTGATAGACTGATGTGATGGATTCAACAGAGTATGATAGCTGGCACACTTTTGCTACAGTAGGGTCAGTAACTCCAAAATATTCAGTTTGAATTTCTTCATATCCTATTTCGTTGTTGACGATATAAAAGGCAAACACACCTAATGCAAAAATTATAAGAACCGTCACAACCGTTATTGCAACTTTTGGCATTTCTTCCATATTTTTGTTCCTCCAAAATAAAAGGTAGAATGGGGCTGTCTAAAAAGAACAGCCAGTTTAGGCGACGTAATTATACACTAAGCCAACAATTGACATGATAGCCCCAATAATTAACACAATACCGATTATGTTAAAAACAGAGTTACCGGTGTCAGACACATTGTTAACTGCATTGAAGGTACGGGCTCCGCTTGCAACATTAGAAACTTCACTAAGCGTTACGAAGAACGCGAACACACCGACTGCAAGAATGATTAAGGAGACGACTACTCCCATGATTGCGCCTGGGTCGATAAATGAATATCGTGCTTTCACCTATTCACCTCCATTCTTTTTATTTATAGTATAATGGATGCCTATAGTATATATATATTAAATAATAAAGGCGAATAAAGAATTGGATGTTTTGTATCTAAAGAAATGTTCTTTATTAATAAAGATATATGTTAGAATCTCAAGATTGCTCCTTTTTCACACGTATTCGTATGGAAAAAACATCCTTTCTTTCTATATAATACAGTGGGTGAATTGTAATCATTCCAGCTTTTATTCGTATGATGTTGTTTGTTTTATACACCTTCGGAATGCTCTTTCCAATGATGCGCATGGCTACTCCATTGTCAGAATTTGCGTAGTTGAACTCTTCCATCTGGTCAACTATCTTCTTGATGGAGTCTTTTATTTCTGCATCTGTTTTTGGCGTTGCAAGACGTATTATTTTGTTCATGGGATATATTTATTCTCAAATGATTGACGTTTGAAGTCCATATATAATTTGATGCTCCATACGATGTTGATAAGGATGAAGCCAAGTGATACTCCAAAGAGAGCCCACTCCTGATAGTAAGTATCGCGGGGAACTTCTATTGCTAGGAATCCAGCCATCACAATAACCCACATAAGTGTTGATACTCCTGTAAATATAAGGCTTTCTTCATATACAGCTAGTATGAAGGCTACAAACCCCATTGCCATAATCATGATAAATACGCTTTCTAACATACTACATTTCTCCTTCAAAGTGCATAGGATATGTTTCATCTATTTTTTGTTTTTTCTTCTTTCTTTGCTTCATAGCAAAAACGAATGGAATACACATAAACACAGGAATAAGTCCTACTATCCATGTATCATCGCGAATAGTATCAGTATCTTCTATAAATGCTGTTAATTCTTCTCCACAAAGGCAATCACTTCTATTTTCTGCTGTATGAAATACAAATATATCACTTTCGTTTGATATTCCTGTGACTGTGTCTGTTATATTTACATACCAATAATATGTTTCATTAAAGCGCACAGGATAATAGAAAGAGGAGTTGATATGTCCATCAATACAAAAACAGTATGTTCCATTATCAACGTCTATTAATTGATTGGCTTGATAGAATGTTTCAAACTGGCTGTCGTTTCTATAAAATGTTATGTTCATAGGATTCCCAAATTCATTATTTATTCCTATACACATACCATCGCAACAAGGGCACACATTATCTTGTGACATGTTAGGGTAGATGTAGAATAGCGTGCATTCTTCTGTTGAGTACCAATAGTAGCATGTTTCTTCATAACTGTCTTGCCCACAAGTAAAGTTCGCCACAACACGCCAATCATATTCAAATAAGTATCCAAAAATGGAACAGCTTACATTTTCATTCCAAGCACAGAGTTGATTGTCTTGGCCTATGGTGAAGTTGGAGTAGTTGTTCCAGTATTGGTCTTCAAATCTACTTACAGGACACCCAACACCAAGGAAATAACACCATATCCAATCCCAAATATAGTCAGTGTAGTTGAACCATTGGAAGGTTACATTTACTACACATCCTTGGGGTACTGATACATTGATACATGTTTGGACTCCTTTTGGTCCTATAGCAACATCGTCTTCTCCTCTATAAGGTGTTGGGTCTGAAAGGTGAGGGCATCCACCACCAATGGTAGCAGTAGATAATGGGGCTGTATATACTATAGTAAGGAGGCACAGGGCTATTATTGCTTTTTTCATAGTTCTCCTCTATCCACTCTTCTTTTCAATGTATGTATTGTAGAAGATAACAGTTATAAGAAATGCTAGCACTAATCCTAACAGGTATGCAAGGTGATATGGTAGGACTATTCCAAAGAAAATACCTACTATGATAAGGTAGATGGCTGTTGTGAGCTTACTTCGTTTCTTGGCATACACACCAGCTCCAATGAATCCAAATAATATTCCCCAGAAGTAATTTCCAAAGAGACTTGTATATGGAAGAAAGGCAACACGTATGATGCCTTGGTTTGTAAAGTTGCTAAAGTTGAATTCAATAGCCATAATAATTGTTTGAATTACATTGAAGATTTTATGCTCCCTCCTATAAGTTGCATAAGTCCAAGTAGGAACATGACACCCGTAACAAAGAGGAACACAATCACAATCATTGCCACTCCCACCTGAAGCCATCCAGGAATTGATGATACAAGTGAGTAAAGGATACCTACTGAATTAACAAATAATGTTGTGAGGAGAAGCCCAAAGGCACTATATAATGCAGCAGTTGGTGCTGATATTCGTATTCCAAGAATCCCAGTAACTGCTCCTCCTACTGCTCCTGCTATAAGTGTCGCAAAGATGGGGGCTACCCATGAAAGAATAAATGTGTCACCACTGCCAAATGTTGATATGTCATAGAAGCCAACGAAGTCGCCTGTTACTAATGTAAAAATATGGAGCCCATTTACTATAGTAAAAGATACATTAAGGAGCAGGAGAAATAGCATTGCTTCTATTGCCTTCATGTATTCGTTGGCCCCCCAAAGCTTGCTATAAATGATAATCCAATAATAAAGACACCTACGACTGCTGTAATTGCTCCACCCAGTAGAGCATCTTGCATTCCTGCTATACCAACGCCACCAAGGGTAAGAATAACTCCTGTTCCAATCCCACCAATAACTGCATTGAGTCGCGAGAAGGAGAGAAGCCATATCATTGATATCGCTGCCAACACAATATATGTTTGGGGCACTGATGCGCCTGTATCAGAATTATATACAGGGCTTGGTCCCCATATGATACGCATAAACTTATTAAAGGTCGTTGTACTTGTGATAGTGCCCATTTCGGGAAAAAGTGGAATGAGGCCCGATGAGTAATTTCCGTCATAGGCACCACCATCAAGTTCAACTGTAACCCTCCACATCCAAGGAACAGAGGTATTACACTCATAGGTAAAATTATAATCACTGACTGCTATATCTTCTCCATAGACAAGTGTTTCGTTTCCATAGTAATAGATTGAGAAGTTCACTGATGCTGTTGTGAAGGTTGTGTCGAGATAGTCAAGGAAGAAGCCAGTATCATACCATCCAACACTCAGGTCGATGAGGTCGAAGAAGGTGTAGTTCATTTGGAATTGATAGGTTATGAGTACTTCAGGGCTTGTTTCTTCTTCAGCTGGAGCAATACCAAGGCGTTCATAGTAGGCGCTGTCTGATTTCATTCCTATGTAATATTTCTTCTCAAAGATAAGCCATGGCGAGATGGTGTTGAAGGTATCAATGTATTCGCTGTGGATAATAAGTTTTTGGCCTGAGCTATTGAATGTGAAGAGAATGGCGTAGGCGTTGAGGTCAAAGGAGAAGAGTGATGTCTGGTCTACAAAGTTATAGGTGTAGCGAATAAGGGAATCATTGAAGAATGCTGATGATTCTCCATATATAGGTAGGTTGGTTCTAATGTAAAAGGTTATTTCTTTTTCTCCTGCTGAAGGGATTATGATTCTATTGCATCTATATGGTCTATCTGCTGAATCATTCCAGTGGAATTCCATATATAAAATACTTTGATTTACAACAATATCTGTAATGTTTCCTTGTGCTAATTCACTTTTGTTTTCACTCCAAATAACTGTTGATGAATTATCAAATGTGCCTGTTTCGTTGAGAGTTATTTCATCTGTTCTATTAGCATAGTGTATAATTAATCTATGGGGTCCATAATCACGCAGGTCAACAGGCATATTCCCATGAAGGGCTGATTCATTTTCATACCGTATAAACACATCATAAATACCACCTTCTGTGGAGCCTGATATCGTAGAATAGCTGTCGCTGTAGTGGTGGTAGGTTGGGGAGCCGGAGGCGTTGATGTATGTCCACGCAACAAAGTGATATGTTGTTTCTTGATTTAAGGGTGATATTTCTAATGTTTCAGCTGATGTATTGCCACCAAAGGTTCCCCATGACGTATCTATTTCTCCTACAGGGGCAGAATCACTATAGCGAATATAGGTGGAGGAGTTTGTTCCTGCTGGGAAGGTTCTGTTTGTCCAAGAGAGAACAATTTTTTCTGGTTGTTGTGATTGAATAGCAAAATCTAAAGGATAGTATGGTTTTACAAGAAATGTTGTTTCATTGGTTGAATTTGTAAATCGGTATCCATTAGAGCACCATGATTTAAAATAATAATATTCACCAGACACAAGGTCATTATCTACTTTTGTAAAAATTTCTCCTTCTTCATATGTTCCTGATGCAGTTACATTATGTATTGCATTTGATTCATTTACATTTGAAACATTACTTATCCAAAAGCCACAAACGCATCCTGTCTCAGAATCATCTATAACTTTTCCTCTTAATGTTGCTCCTGTTGTTGATATGTCATCAGCGCTAATTTGATATGGAACTGATTCAGGGTCTTCGTGGCCTGTTACATACCATACCCATAAATACATATCATCGAGGGTTGATGACTTGGTAACTTCTGCTCCTACTTTTAGATAATAATCCCCTTCTAGGTCATGAACATCAAGTTTACTGGTGGTATTAAAGTTACTACTGTTTCGTATGATACGCCTATCAAAGGAGTTGTCCATTTTTGTTGTTGATACACCAAAGGAAATATTACCTTGATAATACGTCGGGTTCCATGATATCCATGTTCCTTTCCATTGAATTGCAATATATGAATAATCTGATAAGTTTACAGCAACATGCTTTACTACATAATTTTCAGAGCCAGCGCCACGGACTGTCATATATATACGATTTCCTTGAACACTTGTTGTCTTTGTTCCAGCACTATATCCTTGCATCCACTGTGGTGGTGGGAAGAAATATGTCTGTGCTTCAGCTACCATACTAAAGGAAAGGAATACTACCAGGATTATGATTATTTTTTTCATGGTTATCTATCTTTATAATATGCTCGTACTCTACAATAATACTGGTCAGGGCCAGGGAGTGAATATGATGGTGGGAGTTGGAAGATAACACTTGTTACGTTTTCGCTATAGTTGTCAGGGTAATTGTGCTCATTGATTTTGGTGATGTTGGCTACAATAGAAGTGAAGGCACTATCTGTTGCTATCTGGAGCCAATATTCGCTTGTCCAAGGAATTTTACTCCAGGCGAAGGTTGGGTTAGTGTCATTGATTGTTGTTCCATTGAAGATGTCGTCTGTTGGGTCGAAGTGGATGTTCTCTACTGAAAAAGAATATGATTTGTTTTCCCACAAACCTTCAACAGATGCAGATACGTTCCAGTAGTATGTTGTTAATATATCTGTAAAATTACTATTTATTTGTGAATATGTTCCATTTATAAATACAACTTTTTTTCCATATTCCTGCCAGCTTCCTTCGCTATTACTTGAAAATGAAATATTAAATGTGTTTGTATTATTTACTTCATATCCTTGTATATTAAATAACATATCTTCATTTAATACTGTATAATGACACCATCCAGTAGTTGAATGATGCACCATATACCCTCTTGGATATAATGAATCTTCTGAATCATAGCGAATATATACATTAGTATCTT
>Ga0272443_10004548_pt1 | contig 15021 bp, 12 predicted proteins | sample SSMAcet12_FD_193581 | JGI IMG/M metagenome (GOLD analysis project Ga0272443, IMG submission 193581) | Marine sediment archaeal communities from Little Sippewissett salt marsh, Falmouth, MA, United States - SSM-Acet-12 | ecosystem: Environmental > Aquatic > Marine > Wetlands > Sediment ...
GCCACTCCCTCGTACAGGTGCTCCAGCGTGCCGGCGCCGCCCGAAGCGGTCACCGGAATGCTGACTGCCTCGGCGACGGCCTTGGTCATTTCGATGTCGTAGCCGTCCTTCGTGCCGTCGGCATCCTTGCTCGTGAGAAGGATCTCCCCGGCGCCGAGTGCCTCAACCTTCCTGGCCCACTCGACCAGTTCGAGCCCTGTGGCCTCGTAGCCTCCGCTGACGACGACCTCGAGTCGGGGAGCGCCGGAGCCCTCCGCGTTCTTCTTGCCGTCGATGGCGACGACCAGTCTCTCCTTGCCGAACATCTGTGCGGCCTCGGAGATGAGGTTCGGGGTCCTCACTGCAGCGGTATTGATGGATGCCTTTGCCGCGCCGAGATCGAACAGTGCCTTCATGTCGTCCGTTGTGCGGATGCCTCCACCGACCGCGAACGGTATTGAGATGGCGCCGGCCAGCTTCTTGACCCACTCCATGCGGGTGCTGCGGTTCTCGACGGTGGCGGCGATATCGAGGATGACTATCTCATCGGCGCCATCCTTCGCGTACGCCTGTGCAGCCTCGACGATGTCGCGCGCGTCGCGGAGGTTCTCGAACTTGACTCCTTTGACGACGCGGCCTTCCTTCACATCGAGGCAGGGGATAACCTTGACGAAACCCATTCTTCTCTCCCTTTCTGTCCGATAGGGTGCGCCCGGACAAGAATGATGTAGATTCACCAGTCGCCGCGACCTGTTCAGGCGCGGCGACACTGGATTCACACGTTGAAGAGGAAGTGGACCACGTCGCCGTCCTTGACCTCGTAGTCCTTGCCCTCAAGCCTGAGGACTCCCTGTTTCTTGGCCTCGGCCTCGGTACCGCAGCGGACATAGTCGTCGTACGTGATGACCTCCGCCCGGATGAAGCCCTTCTCGATGTCCGAGTGGATTCTGCCTGCCGCCTGTGGCGCCAGCGTGCCGCGCGTCGTCGTCCATGCCCTCGATTCGTCCGGCCCGGTGGTGAGGAACGAGATGAGGCCGAGCAGGTTCAGGCACTCGGTGACGATGCGCTCGACGCTGCCGGGCTTCGAGCCGACCGCCTCGCGGTACTCCGCCGCCTCGTCCTCCTCCAATTCCCTCAACTCCATTTCGAGGCGAGCGCAGATAGAGAGCACGCGGAATTGAGGAAACGCGGCCGCAAGGTCGGCCTCTATGTCGGCTGCCTTCTCAATCTGGTCCTCACCGATGTTGGCAACGAGAAGTACTGGCTTGGCAGTCAGGAACTGGTAGCCGGACAACAGCTTATGATCGTCATCAGATAGATTCTGCTGGCGTATCGGGATGTCGTTCTCAAGACCCTCCTTGATGCGCAGCAGCAGTGCTTCCTCCGCCAGCATGGGTGGGCGCTCGGAGGACTTGGCCGACTTCATCTTGTCGCGCAGGCGCGGCAGTCGCCGTTCAACAATCCCGAGGTCCGAGAACGCAAGCTCCATGTCGAATGTCGCAACATCCCGCTTGGGGTCGACGGAACTGAGAGGGTGCGGTACCGACGGGTCTTCGAAGCAGCGCACGACCTGTAGCAGGGCCTCAGCTGTTGTCAGGTAGCCAAGCACCTCGCTGGCCAGACCGCCGCCACCGCCCTCGTGCGTATCTCTCGGCACGTAGGCGATGTCAGTGACGTTGACCTCTGCCGGAACGATGCGCGCCGACTTGGTCAGCTTTGCCAGGACATCGAGACGCGGGTCTTCAACCTTGCGCACGCCGATGTTTGGCTTGAGCGCCGATGAGTACGACCCGACCTCGGCGACGCCGCCGGTTATCGAGTTGAACAGGGTTGTCTTTCCACAGTGTCTGAGACCAACAATCGCTACTTTCATATCTATCCATCAATTGTACCATCGCGAACGGGCCGTGAGACGGGGCCCGGACATTCCCCATGCTAGAATGCCGACGTGCTCCACATCATCTACGGCGCCGATTCTTTCACCGCACGGCAGGCCATCAAGGCTCTCTGTTCCGAGCGGCAGCAGGATGGAATTGAGGGGCCCGACAGCACCGTGTGGCTTGAGCAGAAGTCGACGTCTCCGGCTGCTGTCATCGATGCCCTTACTCAGGGGGCTCTGTTCGGCGCGCCTCCCCCGGTTGTGCTCGAAGGCCTCCTGACACGCTTTGAACCGTCGCGGTCAGGCGGCTCGCGCGGGCGCAAGTCGCAGAAGAAGGATGGGCCGACGCTTGGCGTGTGGGACCCGTTTCCGGGCATGGTCGCAGCGTTGCCCGATACCAGCCTTCTCATTCTGTATGACGGACCGATCAAGGGTCCAAATCCCATGTTGAAGGCCATGCAGCCGTATGCCACTGAGACCCACGTGCTTAGCGCTCCAAACGACGGACAGATTGCCCGCTGGGTGCAGGACAAAGTCGCTGAGGAGGGTGCATCAATTGCGCCTGAGGCCGTGCGAAGCCTCGCGATGAACGCTAATGGCGACCTGTGGTACGTGAGTTCAGAGCTCGAGAAGCTCCTCATGTATGCCGCAGGTGGAACCATTACCGGTGAGATGGCGAGTGCAATGGTCACGGGGATGCCGACTACCACTATCTTTGCGCTCGTGGATGCGATTGTCGAAGGAAGGCAGGCCGTAGCCCGACATCACCTCGACACGCTCTATCACGAAGGTATCGCCACCGGATACGTTCTCACCATGATTCACCGGCAGTTGCGCCTCATGGCGATGGCGAAAGACCGCACGGGGGGCCCATCCGAGGGGGGCAAGAGCGAGCTGGCAGGCCTTCACCCGTTCGCGCAGGACAAGGCTCGCAAGCAGGCGTCCCGGTTCTCGCTTCCCGGTGTCCACCACGCGATGGAGGCGGTGATTGCCGCCGACAGGTCCATCAAGACAGGCATGTCAGACGAGCGCGCGGCGCTCGACCTGCTCATCAACGACATGGTTGCCGCATCGGCAAGGTGCTAGCTACAACACCTGTCTCGTCCCTTCGTGGCCGCGAGGCGGTATGGTAAGATTTCGTACATTCCACGATAGGGGCTCACGTATATGAAAGGCAGCGAACTCCGACAGCTCTACCTTGATTTCTTCAAGGAGCGCGCACACACGATTCTACCCAGCTCGTCGTTGGTGCCTCATGGCGACCCGACGCTGCTGTTGACCACGGCAGGCATGGTCCAGATAAAGCCGTTCTTCCTGGGTATTCAGAAGCCGCCGAACGTTCGATTGGCATCATGCCAGAAGTGCGTTCGCACGACTGATATCGACTCCGTCGGCGATGCAACTCACCTGACGTTCTTCGAGATGCTGGGCAACTTCAGCGTTGGCGATTACTTCAAGAAAGAGGCTATCGCCTGGGCGTGGGAGTTCTGTACCGAGCATTTACACCTGGAGCCGGAGCGCCTCTGGGCGACCGTCTACCTTGATGACGACGAGGCGTTCGCGCTTTGGGAGAAGACCGGCGTGCCCGCGGAGAAGATTCTGCGCTTTGGCGACGAGGACAATTTCTGGGGTCCTGCCGGGAACTCCGGGCCATGCGGCCCGTGCAGCGAGCTGCACTACGACCTCGGCGCTGAGCGGGGCTGCGGCAAGCCCACCTGCGGGCCCAACTGCGAATGCGGACGCTTCGTGGAGGTCTGGAACCTCGTATTCACACAGTATGACCAGAAACCCGATGGGTCGAGGACGCCGCTGCCCAAGCCGAACATCGATACCGGCATGGGACTGGAGCGCATCGTTGCAGCCGTGCAGGCGAAGGACAACGTCTACGAGACCGACCTCTTCAGCGGGCTCATCTCCCTTGTCACAGAGATGACGGGTGTGTCCTATGGCGCCGCGCCGGATACGGACAAGGCACTCCGCATCGTCACCGAGCATGGACGGTGTGTCTCGTTCCTTGTTGCCGATGGCGTGCTGCCCACCAACGAGGGCCGCGGCTATGTGCTGCGCCGGCTCCTGCGGAGGGCCTCGCTGTTCGGTAGAAGACTCGGTCTTGCCGAGCCGTTCCTTGTGAAGATTGCCGACAGGGTCGTTGAGGAGTATGGCTCCTTCTATCCTGAGCTTGTTGAACACCACGACCTCGTGCGTCACGTCATTCAGGCTGAGGAAGAGCGCTTCATGGCGACGCTCGAGACGGGTATGGGTATCGTTGAGGACCTCATCGAGCGTGCGGTTGCACGCGGCAAGGACTCTCTGGCCGGCAAGGATGTCTTCCGCCTCTATGATACGTACGGCTTCCCACGGGAGCTGACGGCTGAGGTTGCGCGAGAACGCGGCCTGTCCCTCGACGAGGCCGGTTTCGAGGCGGCGCTGGAGGGGCAGAGGGAAAAGGCCAGGGCAGCCCACGGATTCCACAATGCAGAGGACCTATCCAAGGTCTTCGCGGACATGCCCGCGACAATGTTTGAGGGCTACGGCACTCTTCGCAGCGAGTCACTGGTCATCGCGCTTCGGCAGAACGGTACTGACGCGAACTCGGTCGACGCAGGAAAAGAAGTCGACATAATACTTGACAGGACGCCGTTCTATGGCGAGATGGGTGGACAGGTAGGGGACCTCGGCCGCATCGCGAGCGAGGATGTAGAGGTAGAGGTTCACAGCACTATCCGCACCGCTTCGGAAGTGACGGTTCACCGTGGCCGAGTCGTGCGCGGCACTATAGCCACCGGCGACCATGTGGTGGCACAGGTGGAGGAAGGCAGGCGCTCGGATGTAGCAAGAAACCACACGGCGACGCATCTGCTGCAAGCGGCTCTTCGCTCGGTTCTGGGCGGGCAGGTAGCGCAGCGCGGCTCTCTTGTGGAGCCTGAACGGTTGCGATTCGACTTCTCGTGGATGGGTGCTATCGACAAGGCGCGAATCGAAGAAATCGAGAAGTGGGTGAATGAGAAGATCAGGGCGGACTTCGACGTGACAACTGCTACCGAATCATACGACGATGCGGTGAAGCATGGCGCTATCGCGCTGTTTGATGAGAAGTACGGCGACTCTGTCCGTGTAGTCCGCATCGGCGAACCTGCGGTCAGCACCGAGCTGTGCGGTGGTACGCACGTCGAGGCCACAGGCCAGATTGGTATGCTGTTCATCCTCAGTGAGGGCAGCGTTGGCACAGGTCTCCGCCGTATCGAGGCAGTGACAGGTCGAATGGCTGAGTCGCTGGCCCGCGAGCGAAGCCACAAACTCGATGCCATCGCCGAGCGCATCGGCGCGAACGAGGGTGATGTCCTCGACCGTGTCGCGGCGCTGCTCGACGAGGTTGAAGCGGGCAAGAAGAAGGTCACGTCACTGGAACGGCAACTGTCCCACTCAAGCGTTGATGCGCTAGTCGAGCAGGCCACTGATATCGGCGGCGTCCCTGTTGTGACTGCGCGAGTCGATGGACTCTCTACCTCCGTACTGAGGGAGATGGGTGACTCGCTTCGGTCGAAGCTCGGCGACTCCGTCATTGTGCTGGCGACTGTTGAGAATGACCGCCCGAGTTTCCTTGTCATGGTCTCTCAGGACCTCATCGGTCGAGGTGTGCACGCAGGCGAGATAGCCAAGCGTGCTGCCCGTGCCACCGGTGGTGGCGGGGGTGGCAAGCCTACAATGGCACAGGCAGGCGGTAAGGATGCGGAGAAGCTCGTGGATGCCTTCGCCGAGGCGAGACTGGCCGTCAAGGAGAAGCTGGACGCCTAGACGTTGAGGCGAATGCGCTGGCTCTGTCTGGACCCGGGCATGAAACGTACCGGGGTGGCTCTTAGCAACCCCGAGGGTACTTTCGCGGTTCCTCTGCTTGTGCTGACGCATGGCAGGTCAGGCCCGTCTATCGCGGAAGTGGCTGAACTTGTCGAGGAACACCGCGCAACCGGAGTCGTCGTCGGCCTGCCTCTCTCGATGGATGGTACTGCCTCCGAGCAGACTCGCTTCGCCGTAGAAGTCGCCAGGAGCGTCGCCGTGCAACTTGGCGCGCGGCTGGAGGTCCGGGGCGAGCTCGGTTCGATTATTGGTGTGCCGGACGAGACTGAGTCACCTGACAGCGTCGCCAGCCGCGTGGTGCTCTGGGACGAGAGACTCACTACCTTTGAGGCGAAGCGCATGGCGGGTCGAGAGACGCGCCCGAAGGGTCGTCGCAAGCAGCCGCAGCACCTGGATGCGCATGCGGCCGCGGTGATACTGCAGAGCTTTCTGGACTCGCAGCCGCGCGTAGACAAAGAAACGGGCGACGAGACCATGCCCGCCGCCCGTGAGAAGGGTCTTCCCGACTTGGACTAGCGTCCGAATATCTGTCTGGCTATCATCCATTTCTGGATTTCGTTGGTGCCCTCATATATCTCGGGACCCTTCGACTCGCGGTATATCTGCTCTACCCGGTACATCGTGTCGTCGGCGCCAAGCCGGGACATAAAGCCGTAGCCGCCGAATATCTGCAGCGCGTCGCGTGCCATGTCTCCGGCAACCTGCGTTCCGTAGTACTTCGCCATCGCCGTCTCCGGCTCAGGGAACTCCTCGCCGCCGTCATGTCGTATGGCCGCCTTGTAGCAGAGGTCACGTGCCATCGATATCTCGGTTGCCCTTTCGGCCAGCTTGAACTGCCAGTACTGCATCTCGGCCAGGGTCTTGCCGAACATCTTGCGGTTCTTCATGTGATTGACGCTCTCGTCGAGCGCGCCCATCGCCATCCCGACGCCTGAGCCGCCCACAGCGATGCGTCCGCGCGTCAGCGCCCCCAGTGCGATGCGCAGTCCCTTGCCGGGCTGCCACACGACGTTACCTGCGGGGACTTTCGCGCCATCGAAGACGATGTCGCCGGTAAGGCATCCGTGCATGCCCATCTTGCGGTCAGGAGATGGCGTCTTGACTCCGTCCTGCTTCATGTCGACGACCACCATGGTCAGCGCGCCGTCCATCCTGCACAGCACGCAGGCGAAGTCGGCCATCGGTGCGTTGATGATGAAACGCTTGTGCCCGGTCAGTCTCCATCCGTCGCCCTCGGGCTCGGCCACGGTTCCAACACTCGAAGGACTCACGTCGCTACCAGCGTCAGGCTCGGTTATGGCCACGCAGGCCACCTTCTCGGCGCTCATCAGTGCGTCCAGGTAGGGCTGCTTCAGCTCGCGCGAGGCATACTGGAGCACGCGACCCGCCAGCACGCACTGGCAGTCGTAGATGACTGCGACCGTGTTGCTGAAGTAGGCGAGTTCCTCCATCAGGACGGTGGTTGCCAGCATGGGCGTGGCGTATCCCGCCCCGTTCTCGTCAGCCTTGAACGGCACCTTGTAGAAGTCGAGTTCCGCCATTCTCTTGAACAGGGTGGTGGGGAAGTTGGCCAGTTCCTCGACACCGGCTTCCATTGCAGGCACGACTGGCGCGACCTCGTCGACGGCGAACTGCCGCACGCGAGCGCGCAACTCCTCGACCTCGGGGGGCACCCCCATGGGGTGAAAGATGCGGTCGTGGATTCTCTCAACTGGTTGCATTCGGTCTCTCCCTCCGGGCTCGTGCCCGTGTTGTCTCTATCTATCGAACGTAGTCCCGCCCGAACATCTGTCGGGCTATGCCACGCTTCTGAACCTCGTTGGCGCCCTCGTATATCTCCGCCACTTTGCAGTCGCGATATATCTGCTCCACTCGGCACGCCGACCCATCGGCACCCAGCCGTGTGATGAATCCCGCTCCACCAAATATCTGTACTGCGTCCCGGGCCATGTCGCCACCAACTTGCGTGCCGTAATACTTGGCCATTGCCGTCTCCGGCTCGGGTGGGACGTTGCCTTCGTCGTAGCGTCGCGCCGCCTTATAGCAAAGGTCGCGTGCCATTCCTATCTGGGACGCTCTCTCTGCAAGCCTGAACTGCCAGTGCTGCAGGTCGGACAGGTGTCCTCCGTACATCTCCCGTTGCTTCATGAATTGGACACACTCGTCGAGCGCTGCCTGGGCCATGGCGACCCCGGACATGCCGATGACAATGCGGCCCCACGTGAGAGCGCTCAGAGCGATCTTCAAACCGTCTCCTGGCTTGCCGATGAGGTTTCGCGCGGGCACAGCGGCATTGTCGAAGCTGACGTCTGCAGTGAGCTGTGCGCGGTTGCCCGTCTTGATGTCGATTTCTCCTACCTTCACTCCCGGTGCGTCGAGGTCGACCACCAGCATGCACAACTGTTCGTCGAGCGCGCAAAGCGTGGTTGCGAACTTGCCGACCGGCGCATTTGTGATGTAGCGCTTCCTACCGTTCAGCACGTATGTGTCGCCTTCATAACGACCACGCGTTCCCAGTGTCTCGGCTCGCAGATCGCTGCCGACCTCAGGCTCCGTAATGGCCATAGCTGCGACCCCGCTGCCGTCGATTACCTGCCTGAGGTACGTCTGCTTAATGTAGTGCGAGCCCATTCTCAGCGCGATGCCGGGCAACAGACAGTGGTCGTCGTAGATGGCAGCAAGGCCGTCGCTGGCGTATGCCAGTTCCTCCATCGTTACTGCAGCCGCGCACAGGGGGTAGCGCAGGCCGCGTCCGCCGTCCTCGGCTGAGAAGGGGATGCCGAACATCCCAAGCCCGGCCATTCGCTTGAAGAGTCCCCATGGGAATGCCTCGAGACCCTCGGTTGTCGTGTTCAGCGCATCGGCGACGGGCAGGACCTCATCGTCGACGAACTGGCGGGCCTCAGCGCGCACCTCGCGCGTCTCGTCAGGTAGCAGCCAGTCATGGTACAGCTTGTCGGACAGACGTGGGGTGGATGTGTCCATGGGGTTCCTCCAGCTTCGAAACGAGGTTGAATTGTTGTACAATAACGTCACTCGTGTCTTCGGGTCAATGGCGCATCCGACCATGGGGTGCGCTTAATCTTAAGGAGGTGCCCACTCGTGAGTTCTGCTGAGAGCAAACAGGAGAGGATTGCCCGGGTCGTCAAGAAGGCTGGCGACTACGAAGAGATGTCGGTCAACTGTGCGCAGGGCACACTGGTCGCACTCATGGAGGAGTTCGGTCTCGAGGGAGACAAGCAACTCATGAAGTCCGCCACGTTCTTCCCTGGAATCATGAGCCGCAAAGAGACCTGTGGAGCACTGCTCGGCGGTCTGATGGCCATGGGACTGGCCTACGGTCGAGACAAGCTGTATGACCCTGCGTGGAGCACCCCTGAGGCGAACGAGGAGATGTTCCGCTACCGCCAGAAGGTCTTCCGCTATTGCGAGGCCTTCAAAGCCGAGTTCGGCAGCACGATGTGCGGCGTTATTCGCCCTCTGATCATGGGTCGAGACTACGACACCATGAATGCTGAGGAGCGCAAGCAGTTCATCGAGGATGGTGGCAAGGTCAAATGCCGCGTTCCACCCGAGACTGCGGCACGTATCGCCGCCGAGATATTCCTCGAAGAGGAGTAGTCGGCAGACAACCAATCCCCGCATGGAATGACAGGTTGCTGGAAACCGGTAGCGCGGACGTGGCTCCGCGCCGGTTTCCAGTAGGCCTTTCTACAGGAGTGTTGGCCCATTGTTGAAATCACATAGTTGCGGAGACCTGCGCACCACACACGTCGGCCAGAGTGTGACGCTTGCCGGTTGGATTCACCGGCGACGCGATCACGGGGGCGTCGCGTTCATCGACCTTCGGGATAGTACTGGACTGGTACAGGTTGTGTTTGACCCCGAGAAGCTGTCGGCACAGGCTGATAGTGTGCGTGACCTTCGTGGAGAGCATGTGGTGCAGGTGTCAGGCGAGGTTGTCGAACGGCCTGCCGGCACGGAGAACACCAAACTGGCCACGGGTGCGGTCGAGGTTTCCGCGACTGGCGTTACGGTTCTGAACGACTGTCCAACCCCTCCGTTCTACATCAATGAGGACGTCGAGGTGGACGAGAACCTGCTGCTTAAGTATCGCTATTTGTACCTGCGTCGGCCACGTATGCTGGCTAACCTGGTGCTCAGGAACCGGATGGTCAAGTCGATCCGTGACTTTCTTGATGGCGAGAGGTTCCTTGACATCGAGACGCCGATTCTCATCAAGAGCACCCCGGAGGGTGCGCGAGACTACCTGGTTCCCAGTCGTGTGAACCCCGGCAAGTTCTACGCACTGCCGCAGTCGCCACAGCAGTTGAAGCAGATACTGATGGTGGCCGGCGCTGAACGCTACTACCAGATTGCCCGGTGCTTCCGTGACGAAGACCTGCGTGCTGACCGTCAGCCGGAGTTCACGCAGCTCGACCTTGAGATGAGCTTCGCTGAGGAAGAGGATATCCTCGACCTGATGGAGCGCATGACGGTCAAGATGATGAAAGAGGTCAAGCCTGATGCAGTCTTCGCGGAGCCGTTTCCACGGCTGACGTTCGCAGAATCGATGGCGAAGTATGGCACCGACAAGCCTGACATCCGCTACGGCATGGAGATTGTGGACATAGCCGAAATCGCTGCCGACACGGAGTTCGGCATTTTCAAGTCGGCTCTGGCGTCCGGTGGCGTTGTGCGCGGCATCTGTGTGCCAGGGTGTGCTGACTACACCAAGAGCCAGCTCAATGATTTGATTGAACGAGCGACCGCAGCAGGGGCCAAGGGCTTGATGACTGCGAATATCACGGACGCCGCCGACTGTGAATCCGTCAAGTCCGTCCTTACCAAGCACCTCTCTCCCGAGCAGATGCTCGATATGCTCCGTCGCTTCGGCGCACAGAGCGGCGACCTGCTGCTGATTGTTGCTGACGTTGAGGCTACCGCATGCAAGGTGCTGGATGTCCTTCGCCGCGAAATGGCGGGAAGGCTGAAGCTCACCGATCCGAACACGTTCGCGTACTGCTTCGTTGTCGGGTTCCCGCTGTTCGATTGGAATCCAGAGGCCTCGCGCTGGGACTCGATGCACCATCCGTTCACTGCGCCTCGCATCGCCGATGAGGGATTGCTGGATACGGACCCGGGAAAGGTTGGAGGTCGGCACTACGACCTTGTCTGCAACGGCAGCGAGCTTGGCAGTGGAAGCGTGCGAATACACCGCAGAGCGATGCAGGAGAAGGTGTTCTCCATGCTTGGATATTCCGCCGAGGAGGTCGAAGCACGTTTTGGCTACTTCCTGGCGGCACTCGAGTATGGTGCGCCTCCGCATGCCGGCATCGCGCTCGGCATCGACCGCATGGCGATGATACTGGCGGGAGAAGACAGCATTCGGGAGGTCATCGCGTTCCCGAAGAACCAGAACGCGTACGACCTGATGATGGATAGCCCGTCTACTGTTGACTCCGCGCAACTGGATGAACTGAACCTGTCGCTCAAGCGACAGCGTATTGATTAGGTAGGATAAGGAATCAGATGAAGAGCACCGTAAAGGAACTGGAACGAAGACAGACCGAGATTCGCATCGAGGTCGAAGACGAAGAGTACACTACCGCCAAGAATCAGGCCTACAAGAAGCTTGCACCCCGGGTTGAGATACCCGGCTTCCGCAAGGGCAAGGCGCCCCGGCACATTGTCGAGCAGGCCATTGGCAAGGAGAACATCGAGGACGAGGCGATTGAGGACATGTTCCCGTCTCTCTACGAACAGGCGCTCGAGACACACGACCTGTACGCAGCGACCACTCCAAGTGTCAGCCTTGAACAGCGCGACCCGCCCGTATACCAGGTGATTGTGCCGCTACGTCCCGAAGTGAACCTGGGCGACTACAAGGCTTTGAGGATTGAACAGGGCAGCGCCGCAGTATCCGACGAGGACGTCTCGGCTGCGCTGGACCGCATCCGGCAGAGCCAGGCCGTGCTTGCCCCGGTGGAGCGGGCCGTTCAGTTTGGCGACTTCGCCATCATCGATGTGAAGGCTTCGGTCGAGGAAGAGCCCTTCCTTGATCATGAGCAGGTCTCGTATGAGATGGTTGAGGGCTCTCCGATGCCTATACCCGGCTTCGCTGATGCACTGGTCGGTATGGAGAAGGACGAAACGCGCGAGTTCACGCTCAAGATGCCCGAGGACTTCAGAACCGCCGAGTTGGCGGGGAAAGACTGCACCTGCTCGGTGACGCTACGCGAGGTCAAGGTGAAGGAGGCGCCGGAGCTGACCGACAGCCTGGCACAGACCTTTGGATTCGACAGCCTGGACGCGCTGCGCGAGCGGGTTGGTAACGACCTTGAGTCCAATGCCCAGACCCAGGCCAGGAATGAGCTTGTGAACAAGGCGCTCGATGCTATCGCAGCGCAGGGCAAGGTTGAGTTTGCTCCGGTGTTCGAGGAGCGCGAGATCGATGATCTGCTGGAGAACGAGGCCAAACGATACGGCTACAAGGAAGTCGCCGACTACCTCAAGATGACGAATCGTGCCCTGGAGGCGATTCGCGAGGACTTGCGGCCGCTGGCTGAGAAACGGATCGTCAACGGCCTCATCTTGACCGAGCTGGCTATGGCGGAAGACATCGACCCCACTGCGGCAGAGGTGGACGCGAGGATTGACGAACTGTTGACACAGTCGCTGGCGCAGAGCCAGGAACAGGTTGGAGCGGACCAGGTCACGCCCGAAGCAAAGGAAGCCCTCGAACAGAGAATGCGCGACTATCTCAATTCGCCCGAAATGCGAGATTCTATCGAACATCGACTCCGAACCAACCGAACTCTTGATAGACTTGTGGAGATAGTGACCGGCGCGGAGGCTGGTGCACCGGCGGAAGCCGTTGAGACCGAGGCTGCGGCCGCGCCTGTAGAGGAGGAGAGTGAAAATGGATGACATTCGTTCACAGATTGTGATTCCGACTGTCACTGAGACGAGTGCGCGTGGCGAGCGCGCCTACGACATCTATTCGCTGTTGCTGAGGGAGCGCATCATCTTCCTCGGCTCGGCAATCAACGACCAGGTGGCCAACCTGATCGTGGCACAGCTCCTGTATTTGGACAGAGAGGACCCTGACAAGGACATCAGCCTCTACATCCATTCGCCGGGCGGCGTTATAAGTGCCGGACTGGCCATATACGACACTATCCAGTTGCTGCGATGTCCTGTGTCGACTATCTGCGTCGGACTTGCAGCGAGCTTTGGCACGGTCCTGCTTTGCGCAGGAACGGCCGGCAAGCGCTATGCATTGCCCAATGCCACAATCCACCTGCACCAGGCCATGGGTGGTGCGCAGGGTCAGGCCGCGGACATCGAGATTGCCGCGCGGGAGATTATGCGCATGCAGGAGAAGATCCGCGATATCCTGGCCCACCATACCGGCCAGTCTATCGAGAAGGTCTCCCACGACATGGACCGCGATTTCTACCTTGACGCTGAACAGGCCAAGGAGTACGGTCTCATTGACGAGATTCTGACCAAGCCGGAGAAGAAATGACCTTCTGTATCCCGCCTCTAGCGGGCGGACTCACCGTATCTGCAGCCGCTGCCGAGCCCTTCTGGGGGCTCGGCAAGGTGGGCCTTGGCGTTGTTATCTTCATTGTCGTCTTCATGACCATCGTGGTTGCCTGGCTCATCAGCAATACCGGTCGCAGAGACTAGTTCCTGCGCGACTGCAGTCTGGCTCTCCACCTTCCTGCACCGCAGGCTATTGATTTTGCACGCGCACCTGTGTTAGCGTGCGCGTCCAGCGGAGCGACTTGCCCCCAGTTGTTGCCTTGTGCTCAGCGTAGTCGCGTCGCGCGCAAATGCTCCTCATTTTTGGGTGGTGGCAGCCCCACCTGCATTCGTTGTCGGGATGCAGTGGTCTATCGACCCGCTTGGGTCCTCAGACGGATCCTGGTGAGCCGGTCAATCCTACGTTTACGCTTCAGAACCCTTTCACGCCTCGTGTTCTGCGACACTCCCTGCGGTTGTTGGCCAGCCCCCTGAGTCGCCTCCGCGGATTTCGTGGTTCCGAGTCGCTCGTTTCATCTTCTGTCCACTGGCAACTAAGTCAGGAAGGAGGTGTCTCCGGGTAAACGTTGTGTTCGATTGATGCCCCCACACTTCCGCCAGGAAAGGAGGACACTGTGAACAAGCGTGTACTAATGATTGTGTGTGTATTCATGGCCTTAGGGGCCGTCCTCGCAACGGGCTGTGCTCCCAGCGCCGGCGATTCTGCCGCTAGCAGCCCGTCCGATGAGAATTCCAGCGCGCCTGCTGCCCCCAGCGGCGAGGTAATCCAGTGGAAATGTCAGTCAGTATGGCCATCGAGCCTGCCCAGGCAGGAGTTCCTGGTTGAGCAGTGGGTCCAGGATGTGGAGACACTGAGCGGTGGTCGTATCGACGTCGACATGTATGTTGCGGGCGAGATTGTTCCCGCATTCGAGTGCTACGAGGCCGTCAGCGATGGCACCCTCGACATGTCTCACTCATGGGCCGGCTACTGGATCGGCAAGTTCCCCGCTGCGACGATGTTCGCTGCCACGCCGGCTTTCATGGATGTCATGGGCTATATGACGTGGATGTACGAGGGTGGTGGCAAGGAACTGTGGCAGGAGACATATGGTGACGATCTGAGGGTGCTGCCTGGTGGGTGGCTCTGGGCCGAAGGTGGTGGTTGGGCCAACAAAGAGATCAAATCACTGGAGGACTTCCAGGGGCTCAAGTACCGCACGGTTCTCATCTGGGGCGAGATACTCAGCGAGATGGGTGCCGCCGTTGTGACGCTTCCCGGCGGCGAGATTGTCCCGTCCCTCGAGCGCGGAACCCTCGATGCTGCGGAGTTCAGTACCCCGACGTCTGACTGGGGACTCGGCTTCCACGAGGTTGCTGACTACATGTACTTCCCCGGATTGCACCAGATTGCCGGCTACTGCGAAGTCCTGGTCAACAACGACTCCTGGAACTCACTTCCCGACGACCTGAAGGAAGTCATCATTGCCGCTTCCGATTTGGGAAGCGTGAAATCAGCGGCTACATGGGTGATGTCCGACTGCGAGGTGATCGACCGGTATCGTGAGTACGGCACCACGATGATGAAGTACCCGGTAGACATGCAGCAGGAAATCATGGACCGCTTCGTCGAGAAGTACGAGAACTACGACGATGCCATGTTCCAGAAGGTCTGGCAGTCGCAGAAGGACTTCCTTGCTGTCTATACGCCATACAAGGACCTCCAAAGCGTCGAAGCCCGAATAGAAGTGGACTAGTCCACTAGGCGTAATCCGACC
>Ga0272443_10004550_pt1 | contig 15019 bp, 14 predicted proteins | sample SSMAcet12_FD_193581 | JGI IMG/M metagenome (GOLD analysis project Ga0272443, IMG submission 193581) | Marine sediment archaeal communities from Little Sippewissett salt marsh, Falmouth, MA, United States - SSM-Acet-12 | ecosystem: Environmental > Aquatic > Marine > Wetlands > Sediment ...
GTACTCGTTTTCCATTCCGCGGATCGGGCTGGCCACGACCGTCACGCTGGCAATCGTCGCACAGTTGATCCTCAGCGCGATCCTCGACCACTTCGGGCTCCTCGGGTCGGTGCAGCACCCGCTCGATCTCCGACGCGCCCTCGGCATCCTCGTCCTGTTCGGAGGAACCTGGCTGATCGTCCGCTAGCCATCATGATCTCGGATCTCCCGAACTCCACACCGCAGATCGGCACACTGAACGAGAAGCCGCTGCATGCCGCGCTGAAACGCTGGGCTGCCGAACCGGGCGATCGGTTCGAGGTGCCGACCGGCCGCTTTGTCGCCGACATCGTGCGCGGCGATGAGATCCTCGAGATCCAAACCGGCTCGACCGCCGTGCTGAAGCGCAAGCTCGCGGCGCTCCTCGCGCATCATTCCGTTCGACTCGTCCTTCCTATCGCCGTGCGCAAGACGCTGACGACGGTCGACGAATCCGGCAACGAAGTGGGCTCCCGTCGCTCCCCGAAGCGCGGCTCGTTGCTCGACGCGTTCCACGAACTGATGTACCTGCGCGCGTTCCTGGGGGACCCGAACTTCGCGGTCGACGTCGTTCTGATCCATGAGGAGGAGGTACGCCGTCCCCGCCGTCGGAAGCGGACGCGCGCCTATCAGAAGCGATGGGAGATCGAGGAGCGGCGGCTGGTCGACGTGATCGACTCGGTCTCGTTGCATCATCCGGCCGACTACCTCGCGTTCGTTCCCCCTGCACTGGCCGAACCGTTCACGACCGCCGATCTCGGGGCGGCGATCGGCCGTCCTCGACGGATGGCGACGAAGATCGCCTACGTCCTCCGCGAGATGGGTGTCCTCCAGCCCGTCGGGAAGACCGGCAACTCCATCCTGTACGAGCGGGCCTTCGGGCAGACACCGTCTGGCCCCGACTGAGACGCTGAGGAATCCGACGGAATTCGTTACCATCGGCTCGATGACCCGAAAGACCCTTCGATCCACCCAGCCACCGAAGTCGCCGGTAGGCGAGGAAATTGGCAACAGCGTCACCCACGGCGTCGGGGCTCTCCTCAGCCTGCTCGGCACCGCCATCCTGCTGTACCGCGCCGCCCGTGGCGAGGGGACCGGCCTTCATATCGCCAGCTTCGCGATCTACGGAACGAGCCTGTTCCTCCTTCACCTTTCGTCGACGCTGTACCACGCGATCCACCATCCCGGCGCGAAGAAGGTGTTCTGGATCTTCGACCATTGCTCGATCTACCTGTTGATCGCAGGCACGTACACACCGTTCCTGCTGCTGTCGCTGTGGGGGCGGTGGGGCGCAACGCTGCTGGTAACAATCTGGGGGCTGGCGATCGCCGGAATCGTCTTCAAGTCCCTGTTCATCGGCCGTCTGAGGAAGACCTCGGTGGCGCTGTACATCGTGATGGGCTGGCTGATCGTCGTCGCCGCACGGGAGCTGTGGCTGAAAGTGCCGCACGAAGCGCTCGTCTACGTCGCGGCCGGTGGGCTGCTCTATACCGTCGGTACGATCTTCTACGGCTGGAAACGCCTCCCTTACAGCCACATGATCTGGCACCTGTTCGTCCTCGGCGGCAGCGCGTGCCACTACCTCGCGATCCTGTTCTATCTCGCACCGGCGACGTAGGGACGTAGCGGACCGCTGCCCCGTGCCTCTTCTCAGCGGTGCCCATTTCGTGATAGCATCCCCGTAGGAGGTGGTCGGAGTGAAGGAGTTCTCTTTCCTGATGGGGAACTGCCCGGGGGCCATCGCCGAGATCGCGGAAGCCCTGGGGAACGAGCATGTGAACATCGAGGGCATCGCCGGCTTGACGGTCCTGGAGGAAGGCGTCGTGAGCCTGGTCACCGACAATCCGGGCACGACGCGCAAGAAGCTGCATGAGCTGTCGATCGACTTCGAGGAACGCGAAGCGATCGAACTCGACCTGCCGAGCCATCCGGGAGAGCTCGCGACGCTGCTCGGCCGGCTCAAGGAGGAGCACATCAACGTGCTGTCGATCTACGCCGGCGCCGAGAAGAATAAGCTCGTCTTCACCGTCGACAACCTCGACCGCGCCAAGGAGATCCTGCGGATCGCCTGACAGACTGAGGCCGTCTCAAGCTGAGTGCTCACTTGTGCACCGACGGGGGCGGTCTTGCTACGCCCTGATGCGGCAAGGAGATTCGTCCAGCTCGACGAGCAGCGCCCAGACGAACGCCTCGGTCGCTTCGATCGTGGCCTCGGAAACGTTGGCCACCGTATCGGTCGGGCGATGCCATTCCGAGAGCATTCCTTCCCGATTCTGGCTCCCGAGTGTGAGGACGCGAAGCCCGTACTTCGCGCCGATCGAACCCTCCGTGTAGGCTCCCCCCATCTCAGCCACGCGAGCCCCGAGTTCCGGATGTCGTTCGGCAACCGTACCCGCCATCGTGAGGAGCTTCGGGTCGCTCCTCGTCGTGGTGAGGAATCGCTCCCGCCTGAAGTAGATCGGATCGGCATCCCTTGTGCCTACCGTATCGATCGGCAGCCATGCGGCCCCCGCGAGTTCTTGCCAATGCGCTTTGAGAAACGCGTCGGCTCCGTAGCAGCCGACTTCCTCACATCCCGTCAGCAACACCCGGACCGACGTGTGTCGGAGCGGCTCCCTCGCCAGCCGTTCCGCCAGATGGAGAACGACGCCGACACCGCTCGCGTTGTCGTTCGCCCCGGTGGTGTACGGGGTGAACTCCGACTGGAGGGTCAGGGTGAGGATTCCGACCGAGACCAGCATCGGCGCGATCGTCGCGTACCTCAGCGCCAACCACGGAAACGGAACCCCAACGGCGAACAGGGCAACCAGCAACACCGCACACCCAAGTCCCAACGGAACGAGCTTTCCAAACAGCCGAACCCAAGTGTCGGTCGAGAAGATCAACGGGGTCCGATGCGTGTCGACATGCGCAACAAGCACGACCTGCTCGTCGGCGGCCTCCCGCGCATCGACGGTCGCCCAGACGTTCTGACTCCTCCCCTTCGGCAGCAGCCAGCGAACGGGGTTCGGACCGAAGCGCATCTCGACGAGCGCCGACGCGATCGCCGCGATCGACAGTCCGAGTGCCACGACCGCTCCGAGTCGGCCGGCGAACCAGAACAGCAGGCCGGCGGCAATCATGCACCCGAACAGCAGGCTGAACGGCGCCCACGCCGATCGCGCGCTCCGGAACGATTCCCGCACCGGCTGGAGGCCGGCACGACTCAACACGTCGACCGCGTAGTCGGCGGCCGCGGACTCGCCGGCCGTCGTCGACCCTCGCGGGCCGATCCCGTCTGCGAGCCGTCGCACGTGATCCATCGCGCTCATGGTTCGATCCGCGGCTCCACTCCCAGTGCTTCGAACGCGAACGTCCAGCGGTCGGCGACCTCGTCGAGCAGCTTGCCCTTCGGCTTGCCGAGCCCGTGTCCAGCCCGGCAGTCGACACGGAGGAGGATCGGCCCCTCTCCCGCCTGGGCCGCCTGCAGCGCGGCAGTGAACTTGTGGCTGTGCGCCGGGAAGACCCGGTCGTCGTGATCGGCGGTCGCCACGAGCGTCGGCGGATAGGCGGTCCCATCCTTCACATTATGAAGCGGCGAATACCCGAGCAGGACCGGGAACATCTTCGGATCGTCCGGGGATCCGTAGTCGGAGACCCAGTACGCGCCGACGGTGAACTTGTGAAAGCGCAGCATGTCGAGTACACCCACGGTCGGGAGACAGGCGCCGAACAGATCCGGGCGCTGCGTCATGCAAGCACCGACGAGCAGCCCGCCATTGCTCCGCCCGTAGATCGCCAGCGTCTCCTTCGCAGCGCGCCCGGTCTCGATCAACGCTTCCGCCGCGGCGATGAAATCGGCGAACACATTCGGGCGATTCTCCCGCGCGCCGGCCTGATGCCACTCCCGTCCGTACTCCCCTCCGCCGCGAATGCAGGCGACGGCGAGCTGCCCGCCGAGCTCCATCCACGACAGGAAGTCCATCCGGAAGTGCGGTGACACCGGGATGTTGTAGCCGCCGTATCCGTACAGACAGGTCGGCGTCTCCGGACCGCTCGCGATATCCTTCCGACGAGCAAGGAAGACCGGAAACCGCGTCCCGTCGGGACTCTCGACCTCGAATCGCTCGGTGATGTAGGAGGACGGATCGTACGGCAGGTCCGGCGAGCGGAATGGCGCAGTCTCCCCGGTCTCGACATCGTGCGACCAGACGACATTCGGATAGACGAAATCCGTGTAGGCGTACCGGACGACGCTCCCCTCCTGTCGCGCCTCGAGCAGCCCGACCATCCCGTCGCCGGGAAGCGGCACGTCGCCCGCGGGCGTCCCGTCGCGATCGTAGACGGTGACCCGGCCCACCGCGTCGCGCAGCGCCGAGACGACGAACCGACCGCCAACATAGATACCCATCTGAAGCACCGCATCGGATTCCGGTACGATCTCCGTCCACGCTGCCGGCCTCGGACGATCGAGCTCGATCGCGACGACCCGTCCGAGCGGAGCACCCTGCGTCGTTAGGAAGAAGAAAGTTCGCTCGTCGTTGCCGAGAAACTGGAACGACGCGTCGAACTCGGCAATTAGGTCGACGACCTTCGCCACCGGTGACTCGAGATCGATGTAGGAGATCCGGGTCTCGCGATACGTCCCGCGCTGGATCGGGATCACGAGGAACCGCCCGTCGGCGGTGACTTGGCCGCGGAAGATCCACATCGGCTCGTCCGGCCGCTCGAACAGCACCGCATCCTCGTCCTGCTGCTCGCCAAGCCGATGGAAACGGAGGCTGCGCTTCGTCACCGGCGCCTTGTAGGTCTCGCCGGGCGGCGGCGGCTCCAGACTGCCGTAAGTGAATCCGGATCCATCCGGCATCCAACTCGGCATCGGGAACTTCAGCCAGCGCAACTCGTCGGCAAGATGCTCTCCGGAGTCGACATCGAGCACACGCCACGTCTGCCAGTCGGAACCGGCCTCGGCCAGCCCATAGGCAAGCAGCATACCGGAGGGACTCGGGGCAAATCCGGCAATTGAGATCGTCGCGTCATCGGCCAGCGTCGCCGGATCGAGCAGAACGTGAACGTCCTCGCCTTCGATCTCGCTCCAGCAGAGCGACGGTTGGCGTGCATCCGGTGTCTGCATCGTGAAGAACAGCCGCCCGCCGGCCTCGACCGGGACGCCGACCGATTCGAACGACGAGAGTCGATTCAGTCGTTCGCGAATCGCCCCGCGGAACGAAACTGTCTCCAACATGGAGCGGGTCAGACGATCCTGCGCGTCGACCCACGCCGCCGTCTCGTCTGAATCGACATCCTCCAACCACCGGTACGGGTCGGGAACGTGCACACCGTGCAGTACATCCACGTGATCCGCCCGTCGCGCTTCCGGGTACTCGTCCCTCGCCAGTCGTCTCATCGATCCTCCTTGCATGCCCCGGGAGCAGCGTACTGCCTCGATCCAGATCTCTCAATCGACATGCACCGGCCGTAGCCGTTGGACCGCCCACATAGCAGGCCGTTTCGGCGCGAGCGCGACGTTGCGCTATGCTGTCAGTCGTCGATCCCGGCAGAGGCATGGGCACGACGTGGCGGGCAGGGATGCCAGATCCAATGGATGAAAGAAGGCCATGAACAGGCGGAGCTTCCGGCTACGGACCATTCTGATCGTTGCGTTCGTCGCCCAGGCGGTGCTTGCTACCGGCCTCGTCGGCTACTACTCCTATCGGAGAAGCCGCCAAGCGGTTCACGAGACGATCGCGGAGCTGCAAGCGGAGGTCGGCGCTCGCATCGAAGAACACCTCCTTCGATTCCTCGCGACACCCCACTTGATCAACCAACTCAACGCCGATGCCATCCGATTGGGCATACTCGACATGCGTGACCCCGAGAGCCTGGAGCGCCACCTGTGGGAGCAGATCCATGCCTTTCCCGAGGTCAGCAGTATCTACTTCGCCAACCCCGCGGGAGGGCTTGTCGATGCGGGCCGCGAAGGGGCCGGAGGGCCGCTCTACGTCATCGCCACCGACGAATTCACCAGCGGTCCGTTTCGCAAGTACTCGACCGATGAAGAGGGAAACCGCACCGACTTGCTGCAGACCGTCCCCGATTTCGACGCGCGAACCCGCTCCTGGTTCACGTCTGCCGTCGACAGAGAAGGAGCCACATGGAGCGATATCTACGTACTCTTCTCGGGACAGGATATGGCCATCTCGGCCAGCCGTCCGGTCTACGATTCATCCGGTACGCTTCTAGCCGTCGTTGCATCGGACATCTTCCTCTCCCAGATCGGAGACTTCCTTGCCGATCTCGAGACCGGTGGGAACGGCGTGAGCTATATCGCCGAGCCGTCGGGGTTGCTGGTCTCGAACTCCACGCAAGAACCGTCGTTCGCGGTACGCGAAGGGAGAGCCGAGCGGTACCAGCTCTGTCAGAGCCCGCATGAACTGATCTGCTCCGCCTCGCAGCACATCCTCGAAGCGGTTGACTCGTTCTCGGAGATCCTCTCCCCGTGGCAGTCGCGATTCGATCTCGACGGCAAGAGCTACGCCGTACGCATCGCCCCGGTGCGTGACGATCTCGGAGTCGATTGGCTGATCGCCACGGCGGTCCCGGAGGCCGATTTCATGGCGCAGATCCGTGCAAGCAATCAGACCACGATCTTCCTGATCGTCCTGTCGGCGCTGCTGGCGCTTTCTGTCGGGATCGTCGTAGCACAATGGGCGACTCGCCCGATTGCCCGCCTTCAAGCCTCGGCGCGCGCCCTGGCATCGAGAACATGGGATCCGGTCCCGACAACCGGTCGAATCCACGAGGTCAGCCAGCTGGCCGACTCACTGAATCGGATGGCGACGGACCTGCAGCGAACGATGGACGAGCTGCGAGCCAGCGAAGCCCGGTACAGCCTGCTTGCAAATCATGCAGCCGACGTCATCTGGACGATGGACCTCGAAGGCCGCTTCACGTACATCAGTCCCTCCGTCGAGGCGCTCTTCGGGTACACGGTGGAGGAGGTCATGGCGAGGCCGATCCGCAAGTCACTGAGTAAGGAGTCGAGGGCCTTCATCGAACACGGCTTGGCACAACTGCGGGCCGCCTTCGCCGCAGGAGAGAAGGTCTCGCTCGACGAGCAACTCGAACTCGAGCAGCGACGAAAGGATGGCTCGACCATCTGGACCGAATCCCGGCTCAGCGCAATCGTCAATGACGACGGCACGTTCCTCGGAATCCTCGGAGTCACCCGCGACATCTCCGCCCGTCGCCGTGCCGAACAAGAGAGACTGGCCATCGAAGCGCACCTGCGGCAGAGCCAGAGGCTCGAGTCGATCGGAACCCTCGCCAGCGGGATTGCCCATGAGATCAACAATCCGCTGACCGGGATCATCAACTACGCGGACCTGATCGGCGGCAGGATCGAAGACAATCGTCTCCGAGAGTACGCAGAGGGAATCACGCGCGAGGGGAAACGTGTCGCCGAGATCGTACGTAGCCTCCTGTCGTTCTCCCGGCAGGACACGGCCGAGTATCAGCCCGAACAGATCGAACAGCTTGTTGAAGCCTCGCTTCGTCTGCTGGGGGCAACGCTGCGCGAAGATCAGATCGACGTGATCCAGGACCTGCCGAAGGATCTTCCCTTGGTGTGGTGTCGCGGACAGCATATCGAGCAAATCCTGATCAACCTGTTGGCGAACGCCCGCGACGCGTTGAATCTCCGATATCCGGGACGTCACGAGGACAAAGCAATTAGGATCTCCGCTCAACGGAAGAAGGCGCACGGAGCCGAGTGGATCCGTATCACCGTCGAGGATGCCGGTGTGGGGATTTCGACGGAGATCCTGGAGCGGATCTTCGACCCCTTCTTCACCACGAAGCCGCGCGATGAGGGGACGGGGTTGGGGCTGTCGGTCAGCTACGGCATCGTGAAGGAGCACCGCGGAGAGCTGTCGGTCGAGAGTACCGAGGGCGTGGGAACGAAGTTCCACATCGATCTCCCCGTGGAACGGCAGGACGTCGACTGATCCGGATCCGCCCCGCGACGCCTCGGACATCTCCGGTCGACCGATGGACTCGGCCGTTATCGTCATCGTGCGGCCGTCTTGACCCGGCTCCTCGGCCGATGTACGTTGACGTACCCCAATCGGCGGGAGGTCTTCTGTGAGACGGCTGATCGTTTTCCCTCTTCTTCTTTTCGTTGTGGCCACGCCGAGCTTTCGCGCGACAGCCCAAAACGTCCTGTCGGTCTGCGACTACACACCGCCGGAGAGCCACGTCGAACGGCTGAGCCTTCAAGGATCTTTCCAGTGGTACGACGGTCCGTTCTCCGACGACCGGATGCGAACCGTTTCGCTGACCGCCGGCGCCGACTACGGCGCGCTCGTCTCGTCCGAAGCGTATGGACGACGGCTCGACCTGGTCGCCGAAACCCAGATCGAGGGCGACACATGGGCGTTCGACCTCCGCGGCGACGGCGATCTGAAGGCATTCCTCGACGGCGACGTCTTCACCCTCGGGGCGTTCGGAGTCGATGCGTCGCTCGACTCGGTCGAGCTCGATGTCACGGCGGGCATCGGAAGCGGCCGATTCCGTGACGTGACGCCGCTCGCCAAGGCGATCCAGATCCAGAACGTCCTGCTCGATCTCGGAACACTGCTCGCACCGCTCGACCGCCCTCAACTGCTGCGGATCGCTCAGACGCTCGGCGAGGTCGGGCCGACCGACGAGGAGCGGGTCGTCGCCGTGTCCGATCAGCTGGTCGCCACGGAGCTGCTGCGCGGCGACGAACTGGACGTGCTCGCCCTGCTAGAGATCGAAGAGATCGTTGCCTCGTCGGAGGGCGGGCGGCTATGCGGTGGGGATGTCCAGGCACGGATCGGCGCCGCCGTGCTGGTCCTTCCGGAGATCTCCATCGCGGCCACCGGATCCGTACTGTACAACGTCGCCTTCGTCCCGGACCCGGTCACGCAGCTTGCATCCGATGCGTCGCTGAAGACCCGCTGGGCAGCTCTCGGCGAGCTGTACGCCGAGGTAAACGCCTCGTACCTGCGTCGTCTCCCGGACGGCTGGACCGCCCGTGCCGCATACCGGCTCACCATCGATCGCGGTTGGACCCGCTCCGATCGGACCGTGATCGATCACGACCTCACCGCCAGCCTGACCACCCAGCTGTTCGGCGCCGTCGGCCTCAGCATCGCGGGCGTCGTTCGGTACGGCAGCAACGACGAAGAGCTGACCACGTCCCTGACCGTCCATCTCGCGTACGATCTGTTCTGATGGCAGCCGAAACCGTCGTCCACGCCACCGGCCTGCGGAAGCGCTTCGGGAAGCGCACCGCCCTCGACGGGCTCGACCTCTCCGTCGGCCAGGGGTGCCTGTACGGTCTCGCCGGCCCGAACGGGGCCGGCAAGACGACACTGATCCGGACGCTGTGCGGCATACTCCGCCCCGACGAAGGCGAAGCACGTCTGCTCGGGTGGAAGATGCCGAGTTCGCGCGTCCGCTCGCAGCTCGGCTACATGCCGCAGGATTTCGCGGTCTACAACGATCTCTCCGTGATGCAGAATCTTGAGTTCTTCGGCGGCCTGTACGAGCTTCGACGTTCGCAGGTGCGCGAGCGGGCCGATGAGCTGTTGGAGAGAGTCCAGCTTGCGGACCGGAAGCGTCAGCGGGCAGGAACGCTCTCCGGCGGGATGCGCCGCCGCGTCTCCCTCGCCATCGCGCTGCTCCACAAGCCGCGACTCACGTTCCTCGATGAACCGACCGCCGGCGTCGATCCGAAACTGCGCCGCGCGTTGTGGGATGACTTCAACCGGCTCGCCGAGCAGGATGTCACGCTGGTGGTGACGACGCACCTTGTCGAAGAAGCGCTGCGCTGTCACCTCGTCGGCTTTCTCAATGCCGGACGGTTGATGACCCAGGGGACACCGGACGAGATCCTCGCCGAGACTGATACGACGAACCTCGATGATGCGTTCATCGTCCTGCAGGAACGCGGGGAGGCGCGACCATGAAGAGCCTTGCCGTCGCGCGAAACGTCCTGCGTCGGATCGTCAACGATCCCCGGACGCTCGTGTTGATCGTTGTGCTGCCGCTGTTCTTCGTCCTGCTGTACGGAAACTCGTTCTCCGGCTCGTACAAGGACCTGTCGATCGTCATCGTCAACCAAGACAACGGCCTCGCCTCGGTACGCACCGCCGAGGTCGGACGGGTCACGCTCGACGTGAATCTGGCGCAGGCGTTCGTCGATGCCCTCGACCCGTCGATGTTCGATGTCGTTCCATCCGATGATCCCATGAGCGCGGAGGCCGATGTCGGCCGGTCCGGCATCTGGGCAGCCCTCGTCTTCCCTCCGAGCTTCTCCAATGCGCTCGTCAACGAAGCGGTCCGAGCAAGCGGCGAACGACGAGTCGAAATCGACGGCTCCAATGTCACGTTGCTGCCGAGCGATCCGATCGACGGACCGAAGACGATCCTCGTAATCGACGATGCCAACCCGCTGATCGCCAGCGCGATCCGTGCCGCCTTCGACGACACGTTCGGCAACGTGCTCGCAACACAACAATCGTCGTTGACCGTCGAGGGACTGCTCGACATCCGCGCGCTGCACGGCGGGGCCATCCGAATGCTCGACTTCACCGCTCCGGGGATCATCGGCTTCGCGATGACGCTGATCACCGTGATGCTGACCGCGATGTCGGTCGTCCGCGAACGGACAACCGGAACGCTGACACGCATCCTGATCGCGCCGATCGGCGCCTGGCAGGTCGCCGGCGGCTACACGCTCGCGTTCTCGTGTATCGGCGTCTTCCAAGCCGCCGAGCTGTTCCTCGCGTCGATCCTTCTGTTCGGCATCCGGTTCGTCGGCAACCCCGGCGTCGTCGCGCTGGTCATCGTCTTGTTCACGATCGGACTACAGGGAATCGCGACGCTGATCTCGACGATCGCCCGAAACGAGGCCCAGGCGATGCAGTTCGTCCTGTTCCTGTTGATCCCGTCGATCATGGTCTCCGGCGTCTTCTGGCCGCTCGAGACGATGCCGGCGACGATCCGTCCGCTCTCCTACGTCTCGCCCCTGACCTACGCCAACGCTGCACTACGCAAGGTCATGCTCGCCGGCGGCGGCTTCGGTGAGATCCGCTTCGAGCTCGCCGTCCTCGGCGCGTTCGCCGTCGTCATGCTCCTGCTCAGCGTCCTGTCGATGCGCCGCCAGGCGTACACGGCGTAGAACGCTCGGCAAGCGACGGGTTCACTGCTACACTGCACACACATAGGGAGGACCCATGAGTTGCCACCGATTCGCCAGCTTCCTCGCGGTCCTCTCCATCCTCGGGTCTGCTGTCATCGCGTCGGCCCAACCGCCGATCGACCAGCTGGCGATCTTCGAGACGTTCGTCGACACCGCCTGGACCGGGCGGTTCCAAGACGTCCGTGCACCGCAGGTCGATCATGTCATCGAGTGGAGCGCGATCCTCGACGGGCAGGCCGTCCGCTGGTCGAAACGCGTCGATGCGCTGGGCTTCTCGATGGAGACCACGTTCTACTGGGATCGCGAACGCGCCGCCGTCGCGTTCGTCCAGCTGGGCAACAACGGCGTGCATGGGCACGGCACGGCCTGGCTGGAGGACAACCTGCTGGTCGTCGTCGGCGTCTCGAGACAGGCCTCCGGATCGGTGGCGTTCCGGCAGACCTTCGAGATCCTCGCCGACGGATCGCTCGAAGACCGGTACTACCGCAAGTCCCAGGAGGTCTGGGCCCCTCAGCACGTGATCGTCTACCACCGTTCGTCGGAATCGGCCGGCAACGAAAACAGCTAGCCGGGATCGATCCGCTCGTCGGGAAGCAATCCGTACGCCATGACGTCCGTCGGGCCGGCAGGCAGGATCAGCCCGGATCGCAGGACACCTTCCTTCACCGCGCCGAGTTTCTCCGCGACACGCCGGCTTGCACGATTGCCGATGGGAACGCTGATCCCGATCCGGATGAGGTCAAGGTCTACGAATCCCGCCGTGCAAACCCTCCGTGCGGCGCGCGTCGCGACGCCGCGGCCGGTCCACGACGTGCGAATCCAGTAGCCGAGCATCGCATGCCGGTGCTCGGCCGAGTAGCCGCTGAGCCCGCATGCGCCGAGCAGCTCGCCGCTCGAGCGATCCTCGACCGCGTAGTAGTACGCGATGCCGCGCTCCCACGCCGTCCTCCACCAGCCGACATACTCCGCCGCGTCGTCCACCGTATAGGCGGCATGGCACCACGTCTCGTACGGGGCGACCTCGGCGATCGATTCGGACACCGCCGCGTGCAATGGGTGAACATCCTCCGTTCGGAACGCGCGGACGTTCAGCGCTGCATCTTCGATCCGGTTTCTCATGCTGCCTCCAAGGACGTGCCCGAATGGGCACAGATACGGGATGCTCCCACGCCGATCGCGCGGGCTCCGTGAGAAGTCTGTAGATGTGGCGCCTTGTCCTAGATCACGTAGACAGATCGTAGTTCACGGGGCCCGATTCCGGCAAGCTTCATGCCGGCCACGCGGAGCGTCCGCGAGCATCCGGTGCCGTCCTCACGCGATCGGGCTATGCTCTGAGCATGCATCGGAGCATGCAGACACGGCTCATCGAAGCGACCGTCGTCCTCGCCGTGCTGTTCGCGCTGCTCGGCCTTCCCGTTTCGGCACAGCAGACGTCTCTGGAGACGCCTGCTATGGAAGTGTCGGAAGGAGCCCGGGCCCAACGGGAGGCCCGGGCGGTCGAGCGTCTGGCCTCCATCGTCCAGCGGATCGAGCCGATCTCGAAGGAGACGCAGTGGCGACGAAGCCTCGCCCAGGCGACGTTCTGCCTGCCGCAGAACGTCCTGGGGATCCTGACCTACGCCGTCGCTCAAGCGATCGGTGGCGTCCTGCACGCGGGGAGGATGAACGAGGTAACGGTCGTGGTCACACGGCTTCCGTTCGGCGTGTCCCTCGGACGATACCTCTTCGTTCCCGATGTCGTGTTGACCGAACGGGCGGTACGACATGAGTACGGCCACACGATGCAGGGCTACCGACACGGGCCGTTCTACCTGCTCCTCGAAGGGGTGACATCGTTCGCGATGGCGACGGCCGCCCTCTTCTCCCCGGCCATCGCCGACGGCTACTACGATCGATGGCCGGAGAACGAAGCGGACACCCTCGGCGGCGCGCGGTAGCGATCCGTCCCGCGGCCGTTCCGTCAGCCGTTCTTCACGTACTCGATCAACTCGGCGAGGTTCTCTTTTGCGACACCGTCAACCGGGTTTTGGATCTGGTTCTTGACGTCCTTGTTCTGGAGGACGTTTGCCGCGAACCAGATCATCGCTTTGCCCGCACCCTTCAAGCGGGCGTAGTCGAACCGGCCGGGAAGCGGGAAGACCTTCATCCCTGAGCGCACGGAGTCGGGCAACGCCTTGTCGATCCACTCGTTGACCGGTTCGTCGGCCGGATCGGCGCCGGACGTCGTGAACAGGACAACCCGCTTGCCCTTGATCCGGTCCCATTTCTTGACGATCCATCCGGAGAGGGCTGGCCTGTTCGCGATGATCGGGCAGCCGATCACGACGGTCTCCGCCCCCTCCCACGCGATCGCTTGGTCGCGGCTGTCGTGGAGCACATAGCCTGTCTCCTCGGCGATCCACTCGGCGTACTGCTTGGTACTTCCGGAGCTGCTTCGATAGACGACGATTCCACTCATCAGGGCCTCCTTACTCATCCAGGAACTCCGCGATTCGCGGGTTGATTTGGTCGGCAACTTCGACGTTGACAAGATGCGCCGATTCGACGACGACCACCTCCACGTCCTTCATCGCAGCGGCTGCGGCGGCCGCACGGTCCGGATCCCCGACCAGGTTGTCCTCCGTCCCGAGGAACAGCAGCACGGGGGTTTCGATCGTCGCGAGCTCCTCCGAGGGGATGCCGGCCGGCGGGACGACACGGGGGAAGGAGCCACGCATCACCCAGACGAACCACTCGCCGTACGGATCGAGAACGATCGGCGATGTCCCGAGGATCCACCGAAGGGCTCCCTGCTCGACCGACTTCAGATGGATGAACTGGGCCGCGACCAGCCTCAACCCCATCTGGAGCGGCGGCGCGGTCAGCCCCATCGGCCCGGGAAGAATGAGCTTCGACACCCGTTGCGGATACCGAATCGCGTACGTCATCGCGACGAAGCCGCCGTTCGACGCGCCGACGACGACCGACCGCTCGACGCCCAGCGCGTCGGCGATCTCGGCGTATAGCCCGGCGATCTCCTCCCGCGTCTTCGGGTAGATATCGACGTCGGCGAGTCGACTCTTGTTCACCTCGCCAATGTGATCGATCGCGTAGGCCCGGTAACCGGCGAACGCCTCGATGTTCGGCCCCCACGATGTGGCCGAGAGCTCCGATGCGTGCAGCAGAAGCACCGCCTCTCCGCTCTCCGGGCCGCCGGCGATGACGTGGACCGTTCCGTAGGATGTCTCCACGTCCAGCTCCTCGAACGGCACTGGCCAGTCGGACATCCGCTCGTCGTAGATCTCCATCGATCGATCCCGTGCCTCTTCCGAACGGAAGATCGAGTTCTCGAGTGCCACGCTCTCCTCCCTCGGTTCGAACATGTCGCCGATCGCGCCCAGCGCGAACAGGCAAACGATCCCTACAAGCACCCACTTGGTTGGCATAGATCCCCCTCCGTCCTGCAAGGATAGAGAGCGAAACGGGAACTCTTCAAGGGGACGCCATCATCGCAGCGACGATGGGCGGTCCTGCGCCCGCAGCGGGAGGCCGGTATGATCCGACCATCCAAGCGGCAAAGGAGTCTCCGGTGAACCCGACCATCCTCCGAACCAACGCCACGGCCGTCTATCGTTTCCTGAGCCTGATCCAATCCGAGCTCGCGGAGGGCGAATCGCTCTGCGGGATGCGGATCCTCGATTGCGGTGCCGGTGGTCCGATTCCCCCGCTCGCGATCTTCGTCGAACAGGGGATGATCGCCGCCGGAATCGACATTTCCGAGCCGCAGCTTGAGCGTTCCCGCGCGTTCATCGA
>Ga0272443_10004551_pt1 | contig 15015 bp, 25 predicted proteins | sample SSMAcet12_FD_193581 | JGI IMG/M metagenome (GOLD analysis project Ga0272443, IMG submission 193581) | Marine sediment archaeal communities from Little Sippewissett salt marsh, Falmouth, MA, United States - SSM-Acet-12 | ecosystem: Environmental > Aquatic > Marine > Wetlands > Sediment ...
AATCTGAATATTGTTGCATTTGGGGATACAAAAACAAAATCTTCATACGGATTATCAAGAAGATTTCTTTCAAGATAATATTCTGGATTCATTATAAACAAGATACATGAAGATAAATTCCCTTCATCTTCTGCATCTTCATAATCATAGGTGGATCCATCTTCTTCATTTCTGATTCTTAAATAGGTAAAATATACCCTATACACTTGTTGTTGATCATTTTCATTTCCAGCAAGATCTGTTGCAACAACATGGATTGTGTTATATGAAGATTCATTTAATTCAAAAGTAAATTCATCAGTGGTTCCCCCATTGTTCACTGTATCATTAAAATATTCTTGCCCATTTATGTAAATATCCACTTCAATATTACCATCATAATTATCCTGGCATGTTACAGATATATATCCTTCTGGGCTGGTTTCTGTGATCCAATCTGTTACTGCACTTAAATGCAGATCAATCCAAGGTGGCACTGTATCATAAGATGAAAAGAATGAATAATTTGTTTGTGTATCTGAATATTGTTCATAAGAATAATTCATACCAACAAAAACAAAATAATAAGTGGCATTTGATACTGTAAGATTAAATTGCATGGGTGGATCTTCCCCATAATCATCATCACACCAGATTAAATCTGCATGTTCTGGTGGTTCTTCTTCTTCATCATAAGTGAAAAATCCTTCAGTGGATACCCATATTTCTTCATGATCTGCATTGGTTCCCCTTTCCCATGATATTGTAATGGTTCCAGATCCAGGGTTCTGCACTTGAATATTTGTGGGGGGGCTAACATCAAGAAATTCTTCATATCTTTCAAAGGGGCCCAGATCCACAGTTCCACCAAAAATTCTTTCCCAGGCTGGATCTTCTGGAAAATGATAATCATCATAATAATCCACTACATAGGTATTGGATCCAGCATTAACCAGATTCCCAGAAGCATTTGGCCAGTATTCCCCTTCATACCATTCACATTCTGGTGGATCTGTGATATTATTAGGGCCATAAACATCTGTATCATCATTATCCCAATACAATCTTATAGGCCCATCTGAAGTGTTATAAAATAAATTATTTGAAAAGGATTTCATATCTGCAAGATCATGATGATCAAAAACCATTCCCTGGTATGCTGAATCCCAAATACAGATATTATTATCCCAAACAAAATCCACCATTTCATCATTATCTTCAGTGCAAATTAAGATCTGTTTTGTTGAATCTTTAAGATCAAAAACATTGTTTACAAAAGTAATGTTTGCCCTGTATCCATTCACATAATCTGGAATGCTTACACCATAAGAAGCCCCTTCCAGTATTACATGGTTATTTGCAAAGGTTATATTTTCAGCCTTGCCCCCTGCTTCCACACCCACTGCAAAAGCAATTCCTTCACCTTCAATCCAATTTTCCAATACTGAAATATTATGATTTTCCCTGGCATAACCATCAACATAAATTCCCAGTTTATTGCTTGTTGGATTATCATTTGTTGGATCCACTGAACACCCCACAATGATCCCATTTCTGGATCCAGATTTTACATCAATGCATTCTTTCCCACAATCATATACTTCACAATTTTCAATTAGAAATCCATCCACCCCTGAAAGTGAAATGCCTTCCTGGGAAGATACACCCTGGCCCACTGGATAAGAATTAACATCAGAACATTGTGAATAGCCAATATAAACATCTTCAATCCAATCTGTTCCATCACTATAAAAATAGATCCCAGCATGAACAGTTTCATTCACTAAAACATGGTGAATAGAAATATTGTTTGTTTCACCACCCTGGAAAGTAATTCCATGCCCTATTGATCCATTCACCCTTAAATAAGAAATATTGATCCATGAAGCATTATCCATTCCAATCACATTCCAGCCACCATTGGCATTGCCATATCCTGAAAGTTGGATATCACCCCAAAAATCACCAGGGCCTTCATCATCTCCTGTTACATTGCCCATTATTGTGATTGGATTTCCTGGGGTTCCACTTGCCAATTCACCACCATATCCAGCCCCATCTTGTGTGATATAACATGTATATACACCAGGATCAATCTTCAATGTATCCCCAGCAGATAATTGTTCCACTGCATAATCAACAGTTTCCCAGGGATCCCCAAAGGCCCCTGTGTTGCCATCATCACCTGTGGCCTGATCAACATAATAAGTTGCTGCTTGAACAGTGGCCATTAAGCCTATTGTGAATAATAATCCTATGATCATGAATATGATCTTATTGTATCTCATAATTGATTACCCCTTAAACAATTCCAGATCTCATGTTTACTTCCACAGTGGATCTTGCAATGATATAAATTACCAGGGCAATCACTGTGATAATAATGATCCAGGAATATTGATACAATGCTGCAAGAATAGATATCTGATCAGCAGTGGATTGGGAAGCATCATCCAATGTATCTGCAACTGCTGAAGCCACATCATCATCTTCAATATCCATTAATACACTTGCTTGATCAATCATATCTTGCCCAGCAGCATAAAATTCTGCATTGATTGTGATAAGCATGGGGGTTGCTATTGCAAATAAAGTGATTAAGGTGAATACAAGAAGGATGAATACAAAGAAGAAGGAAAGGGATCCATGATCATCCTTCTTAAATTTTCTAAATTGTTCTTTTAACATCATTTCTTGATCACCATTCCTTCTTCAATTGTATATTTAGCATCTTTGAATTTTTTCTTCATGTTCTTCTTCCATTTAGGCCCCAGGATCCCCATCATATCATTTTGCAACATCAAATAAAGATCTGGGGATACCATTCTTTTTGTGGCCCTGGGCTGCATGATCATGCTGCTCATAAGATCAGCATATAATTCTGAAGGTGAATCCCTATATTGTTCATGATGTTTGTATAAGGAAGCATATTTGCTTTCCTTTTCACTTTTTGTCAATCTGTAAGATCCCCTCATGTGATTTGATACTGATTCCATTTGATCCTTAAAATGTGCTGCAAGATTCTTTGAATGCTTTTGTGGTTTTGAATCTCTTTTATCAATGTATTCTTTTACTTGCCTTTGTGAAATTGCATGATCAATTGCATGGCCCACTTCATGGGCAATTGTGTGGGAATGCCTTGAAGGATTTTCCCTTTTCTTTGATTCTTTTGAAATATGAATTTCTGGTTTATATGAAATTGTTGGTGTGGAAATTGTATATTCATAAGTGGATCCATCATTTCTTTCAATTTTTCTTTTTTCTTTTTTGAATTTCTTTTTACCCAGTGGATAAAAAGCCCCCATTGTTGATCCTTTTAATTTGTATCTTCCTTCTGTAAAATGATGAAGATCTTTAAATTTTAAAAGTGTATATGCAGCAGCCTTCCCTTTTTTCTTCATGGTGGTTGCTGGAATTGTATCCACCCCAGGATAATCCAATCTGTTTGGATTCCTTAACCATTTTTCTTCATTGGTGGTTAAAGGGGCATTAAATGATTCATCAATGGCCCTGGATCTGGGGGATCTTGCTTGATGAACCTTCTGCATCATTTGAACCACTTCCCCCCTTACAATTGTATTGAAGGGGCTGAATGGGGATCTTTCCCTGGATCTTACTTGCTTGAAAGTTTCATCATTTCCTTTTGATTTGATGGTTTCCAAAATATCTTGATTTGGATTATACATTTATCATCACTTCCTTTTAGATCCATGAACATATACACAATAATCTGGGCCATGCTTGATCACTCTTGTATGCTTCCAAAACATCTTCATGAATTGGGCCCTGGATCTTGCTTCAGTTTTTTTGGATCTTGCAGATTCAAATTCAAATCTTTTGCCATCAATCTTTTTTGTAAGTGGTGGTTCTTCATCCTTCACTTTTGGATTGAATTGAAAAGATCCTTGCATGTTGAAGAAGGTGGGGATCTTCATTGGTTTTTGTTTCTTGATCTGTTTTTGCAGATCTGTAAACATAGGGTTTCCCAGTTTGGCCTGGTTGTTTCCATAGGCCACTGAAAAATCAATATATTTTTTTCCAGCCTTCTTCAGTTTTTCCTTTGTATTTGGATTAAAGATATTAATTTAATCACTTCCTTTTTTTGGGATTGAATGAATTTATTTCTTTGTTAATTTCAAATTTCATGTATCTTAATTCTTCAAGATTGTTTTGCTGGAATGCATAGAATCCTGAAGCCAGGGCATTGTTGATCCTTTCATTCAAGGATCTTAATTCAGCCTTTGATTGTGGCACTTTGCCTTCATTCCATTCTTTGATCAAAGATCTTAATCTTTTTTTCATTTTACATCACCTTCATTAATGATCTGTAAGCAGCCATTCTTTCATCATAGTATTTTCTTCCATCACCAGTTGTTGTTGATCCCCTTCCAGCAGATCCCATTCCACCACCACCAAATGGCATCAGTGGGGGCAATGATCTGGGGATTGTTGAATGCACTACTGTTGGAAATGCAGTGGGCACTGTTACTGGGGTTTCTGTTGGCACATCTGTGGGGGTTGTTGTTGATGGGGTTGGTTTTGGTAATGGCACAACAATTGGGGCTGGGGCTGTTGATGGGGTTGGTTTTGTTGATGGCACTGTGGTTGGTTTTGGTTTGGTTGTTGGGGTTGTATTTGGCACTGTTACTGGGATTGTAGTGGGCACATTGCTGGGCACATTGCTGGGAATATTTGCTGGGGTATTTGGGGAATTGTTGATCACATTCTGAATGCTATTCCAAGCATTGCCCCTTTGTTGATTGATCCAATTGATCATTGAATTTGTGGATCCTTTGCCCTTGCCTTTCATTACCCATTGATTTGTGGCCCCTTGAACATTTGATTTAACCATGTTGATTGTGGCCTGGGCATTTGCATTTGGAATGAAAGTTTTCACTGGGATCCTTTTGGCCCCCCTTTTGATGATCCTTCCACCAAGGAAATCACCCACTGGTTCCAATGGATCCATAAGATAAGCAAATCCAAGCATTCCCTTTGATACTTTTTTAGTTGATTTTTTCATTGAAGTTGCAGCAATTCCACCACCCAGGGTTGTTGCAAACATTCCACCAAATAATGCAGATCCAACAAGGCCCCCTGGCACTGGTAATCCAAAGAAATTTGATTGTTCATATAATTTAAGATCCTTTTGCCTGGCCACCCTATCTTTTGTATATTCAGCAGCCCCTTCCACATTTCCAGCAATCCATAATGAAGATAGAATTGAAGTTGCAGTTCTTCCAGTTTTTTTGAAAGTATATTTGGAAAGTTTTTGGCCAATAAATTCCCCCCCAGTTTCAATTCCAACAGATCCAACAACATCACCAATTGCTTCTGCAAAATTGGATTCACTTGCAAGGTTTCCCATGTGGGTTGCATGTTTATTGGAATATCCATGATCCCTATAATATTTTGAAACATATTTCTTTATATTTTTATCTGAAACAATTTGTGATACACCTGGGATCCAGTTTGCAAATCCCATCATTACATTCCCAGATTTTTCCACTTCAAGATCATTTTGATCCTTTGCATAAGCAATGGCATTTCTGAAATCCTTTGATTGCATGTGTTTTGCATCTTCTGGGGAAGTAATATGCTTTGAAGTTGAATGCACTGATCTTGCCACTTCTGGGGCCATAATTGAAGCCCCTATTCCAGCAGCAGTTTTCACACCAGTTGCAGCAATAGTGGATCCACCAATTGTTGATGGTAATGCAGCAGCAACAACTGGGGCTGCAAATACAGTTCCAGCAGCAGCAGTGGATAAAATAAAAGGTTTAATTGCCAATTCATTTTTTGCAAAATCTACTGCCCCTTTTGATTTTTCCCAGGATTTTTCAATTACTTCTGGGGTTGCAGATACAGAAGAAGTGATCAATGTATAAAATGGAAGTGTATTCCTGGATTCATTTTCTTTTGCCTTTTGAATATTTTTTGGATCATTAACCACTGGCAAGATCTTGTTTATTGTGGATTGTGGCACACTTTGATTTGGTTTGGATCCAGTGATATCAAAAACAGAATTTGTTGGTGGTGGTGGTTGAAAAGTATTTGTTTTTTGAACAGTGGGCACTGGTGGGGGCACTGGCACTGCATTTGGGGTTGGTGGTGGGGAAGATTTCTTGCTGGATGATTTTGAATAGGATCCTGTTTTTGCATAAGTGGTTGCTGGGGCCATTGGGCCTGAAGTAAATCCAGAAGATGAAGATTTCTTGCTGGATGATGATGATTTTTTACTTGAAGATGATGATGAAGATGAAGATTTCTTGCTGGATTCAGCCTTTTTAATAACCTTCAAAACCTTTTGGCCTGAAGAAGTTCTGCTTAAAATATTACTAATTGCTGGGTTAATTGGCATAGATATCAATCAATGTATATCATGATCAATATATTAAGCCCAAAGAAAATAATAGTATTACACTGGCATAGTGGTATCCTTAAATTACACCATGCAATACTTCTGGTTTTTTTGCTTTGATCTTCCTTATGATGAAGCCTATCTTCTGATTGGATCTTTTGGTATCACTGATCAATTTATCAATTTTAGATCCTGGATCTGGATATTGATCTGGAAAGCATTCTTTCATATATTGATCAACTTCATCCTGGGTGAAATAATCCAGATTAATTGCAATGATCACTGCTTGATCAACTTCAAGATTCTTTGCAATCATTCCCACTTCAACATTACCAGATTCCACACCCTTCACCATTGATTTAAGGGCCCTATCTAAAACCACTTTTAAAATGCCTTCAATATCATCTTCATCTGTGAAAATTACTTCATTTGCTTCATTCATTTTGGATCCCCTTCATAACACACTTCAATAAATCTTTTTTCAAAATCCTTCAATTCTTGTGGGGTTAAATCATGGATCTGTTTAAAATCAGATCTGATATGATAATTTGCCCCTTTTCTTATTGTGATCATAGATCTTAATTGATCATTCTTTGAATAGTATTCAATCAATTGGCCAATCTTATCATAGTTTCCATAAAGTTCTTTTGAAATTCTTTTTTCAATTTCTTCAATCTTCCTTTTAAGGATCTCACTTTTCATTTGGAATGAATTATGATCATAATGTTTGCAGATCTCTTTATTTGGAAGTTTCACCACCAGATCCCCCAGGAATACTTTTTTAGTGATCCCAGTATCTTTTTTCATGTATCCCCTTAATGATCTTTCCCTTATTTTGATCTGATCAATATTTCTTTCATCCTTCCAAAATCTTTTGATCTTGATCCTTGTATTTTTTCCCATTGGCCTTGAACATTTCACCCTGTATTGAATGGTTTTTCTTGTGGCCCTATCAATATCTGTAAGATCCTGGGATATCACAATCACCACCAAAGGTTTCACCCCCCTGTGTTGGTTGTTGATATCATTAATTGTTCTATTGATAAAATCATACCATGTTTTACTGGATAATAGATCCCTTGCTTCATCAATCATGATCACATGCAATTTCCTTAAATGTGGATCATAAAGCAATGATTTGATCTTGCTGCTATACTCAAGGGGGGTATAAACAATTGAATGATCCATTGTATCCCTGAAATCAAGATCATAGGATTCTGTAATGATCTTATTAATGGCCATGCCTGTATAGGATTTCCCTTCACCAGATTCCCCTGTAATATACATAAAGCATGGTTTTTTGTTCTTGATCCTATTCACTGTTATATGTTCAATGATAGTGGTTCCCAGATCTTCATTTGAATGGCATTCTGGGATTATGAAATCAATATACTTGCCCATGATCTTCCCAATAAGAATTGGCCTATATATATTATAAAGTATGGAAAAATTAAACAATTTGGATTTCATTCTGCATTCTGGATTAAAACATGAAGCCAACAAGCCACCAGATCCATGCTGCAATTGGCAAGATAAAAACAGATCCAATTGGATTGGAAGCAAAAGCCTTGATCATAATGGCCTATAAAACAAGATTGCCTGGATCCAGGATCCTGAATTTAACCAGTGATCAGATCACTATTATGAAATCTAATATCATAATATATGCTGGATCTAAAAAATTCAAGATCAAGAAGATGGATCCCCTGGGCAAGATCTTATGGGATCATGCAAGATCCATTCCACCCAATCATTACTTGTTTAAAACTTATAGATCTACATCAAAAAGAATTGATTCAAAATACTATTACTGGGTAAAAAAGTGGTTTGGATCCATTTTGCTGCATGTTACCCCCAGGGATTTGATGAAGAAATAATGCTGCAAGATGGGTAAAATAAAAAAAAAGAAGAAGATTTATTCAATCTTCTGGCATGATTTACAATATAGATAGTGGGTTTTTTTCCAGGATCTTTTTGGCAAATTTTCCCTATAATAAAGCCAAATCAATTTGGATCCACATTTGCTGCAATCCATTTAGATCTTCCACCCATTGATCTTAATGTTTCCCTTTTCAGTATCTTCACAGTAAATATCAATTTCAATTACTGATTTGATTTCAGATACTTTGATCCCATCTGAATCCCTAAATGAGAATTGGATCTTCATTTTAAGATCTCCAGAATTTAGCATGAAGGAAATCCTTCACAATCCTTTTGCAATCATCAAGGGATACTTCAAAGAAGATCTTTTTTTCATGAAGCCATTCACTAAATGGATCAATAAGATCTTCAGTGATCACCAGGGGCCCATTCTGGAAGCCATTTGCATACATATCTGTGTAACAGATCCTTTTGAAGTTCATGAATGAAATGGAAAGGGCCACCCCCATTTCACCCAGATTATATTGCTTCTTCAGATCTTCCAGATTTGCACATTTGGAAAAATCATAATTCATTGGCATTAATACACTTCCTGGATATATGCATCATTCATTGGCACTTGCCTAATTGTGATCTGTGGCACATAACTTTCATCATATTCAATGAAATAGATCTTCCAGTGGGCCTTCACTGGATCATCCTGGCACTGGCCAATTAATTTGAATACTCTTTCAAATTTTTGCATTCTTTGTGTGGCCTTCCTAAAAAATCTTACAGTGATCATTTAATAATCACCATCCACAATCCTTTGAAGTTCATCAATGGCACTTTCCAGGATCTCAATGCAGTTTTCCAATTGATCATAGGTGGGGGTTGTATCCAGATTTACATCTTCCAGATTCATTTTCTTTTCTTCTTCAGCAGATCTGATTTCTTCCAGCCTATCTTTGATTCTTGATAATTCCAGCCTTTGTTTTTTATTCATTTGGGATCACTTCTGCATCAAGGAAAAATTCCTTCAGTTTTTCAATTTTTTCAAGGAAATATCCATGTTCAACTGTGGATCCCCTGGCCTTTCTTCCTATTGCAACAGTTATACTTGCCATATAATCATTGCATCTGTGTTCAAATTCTTTTTTGGTTCTTTGCATTTGCATTATCACCAATATAACAATGGTATACCATTATATAAAGGTTTGGTATACCATCAATCTATAAAAATAAGGCCCTTTTTTGGATCTTCATCCATTGCCTTCCACAAACAATGCTTTGCAGTAAAAAATGCAAGATCATATTTGTTTCTGATCCAAAATTCTTTCACTTCCATCTTCATCCAGATCAAAGAACAACAATAAAAAACTTATCAACATAAAACCAAAGATCACATGGATAAAATCTGCAATGGATCCCAGGCCCAGGAAAGTTGTTAAAAAGAAATAAAGTGCAATGATCATTAAATATTTGATCATGCACTGGTTAAGATCTTTAAAATAGATCTGATCTTCCATTTATAGAATCACACCCAGATCTGAAAGTTTTTTCCTATTTTCTTCAATTGCCTTTTCAAAAATTTTGATATCATCTTTATTCAGATTAATTTCCTGTGTTTCATGTTCAAGATGATAAATCACTTCTTTCCATAACCAGATCTCATTCTGCAATTTATGGATCCTTTTGTTTTTATTTATTGTTTCAAGATCTTCAATCATTCTTCCACCTTTTCAATACATAATTTAAAACATTCCCAATGAAGCCTGGCCATAAGATCTTCTTTTGCTTTAAAGAATATTACTGGCACTTCAATTTCATTGATTTTTAGATTGCATAAAGAACATTTGCAATCTGGTTCCCCAGCATCAAGCCAGGAATTAAACCACCTTAATTTATTTTGATATTCCTTCTTCACCTTCATCTTCAATTTTATCACCAAATGTTTTTAAAATTCCCACAATCATTGATATGATAATTATGATCACAAAAATCATGTAATAATACCAATTTGGATTTAATGCATCAACAGTATCCCCAGCAATTGGTTGTGGATCCCATGAAGATATCAAAACAAGCCAAACAAGAAATACTGCAATGGCCACCCCAATGATCAAAGTAATGATTGCAGCAATATCTTGCCTGTTCAAATAACGAGCAATAAATGAACATAGATTTTTGATCATTTTTCTTGATTGCACTTTTGCCCCCCCTTTTTTGAACAAGGATTCCAAGATCTTGCAATTTCACTGATCTTGCCCTTTGATACTTTTTTGATCTTTCCATATTTTGCTTTATATGAAACATGATCATGGATCCAGGAATATGATTTCCCAAGATCCAAATAGATCTGGATCTCATGGATCACTTCATCTGGGATCCTGGATCTTCCCAATTGCTTCCCCTGGGCCCTTGCCCTTTCAAGCCCAGCCTTTGTTCTTTCAGATATTTTTTCCCTTTCCATCTTGCCAATAGTGGCCAATAGAGAAATGATAATATCCTTCCAGGGCCCCAGTGTTGAAAAATTAGGATCTGCATAAGAATGCCACTGGATCCCCAGCAAATCCAATTCATGAAGTTTTTGCAATGTGAATAAAGTTCCAGATCTGCTGAATCTGGTTATATCCCAAAAAATAACAACATCAAAGATCTTTTTATGAGCATCAATAAAAAGTTGATCATATTTGGGCCTGGCATCTTCCTTGCCACTGATCACATCTTCATAGATCTTGAATATCTCATATCCAGATTTTTCACAATAGGCCTTCAATTGCAATTCCTGGTTTAATGCTTCCTGGTTTTTAGTTGATACCCTTGTGTAAATTGCAGCCATCATTGTGTGATCACCCATGCAAACAACATTGCAATGATACAAAAGAATGCAGTGATCAAGGCCCATTTAATGATACATTTTGCTGCTTCATCAAAAGCCTGGATCCTATGCATTCTTGCAATTGATTCACTATCTGGATCATGTTCTGGAAAATCATCCAGGATATCATAAAGATCCATATCATCATTCATATTTCCACCCTTGCCAAAACATCTTCATAAACAAATTTATTTCTTAATGCTTTTTTGATATTGATCTGTTCTTCTGAAAATCTAATTATTTCATCATTGTAAGTAAAAACATATTTTGGTTTTGTTATAACATTTAATACAAATGAAATCCCTTCTGGGGTAATTCGCCAATATCCCATGTTTGGATTCCCATCTTCCTTTTCACCTTCCAATTTTTCAATAAGGGCCCAATATTTTACTTGTTCATAATTCCTGTGAATTGCAGCATATACACCCTTCCTTTTGATATAATCTTCAACATGAACATATTTTTCTGGATTCTTCAGATCATATCCATATAATAAGATCAAAACATAAGCCATTGTTGAAGTGATTGTTTTCCTGTATATCTTGCAATATCTTTCACACACTGGGCAATGATATCCTTCTTTGATCAATTCCTTATGATCTTCTTTCAATTGATGAAGTGATACATATTCATGAAGTGGGATCTGTTCATGATTTTTTTCCTGTTTTTTCATGATTGAATAATTCCCCCTGAATCAATTCACATTTACCAAGATGAAATGCAAGGGTTTTTTTATTCAATTCAAATTGTTTTTTTACTGCTTCTTCACTCATAAATTTATGAATGGGTTCCCTGGGTAATATCACAGTGATTTCAACATAAGTGGATAAAGATCCATCTGGATGAGTATCCACACAATTTTCAATCTTCTGAATAGTTCCCATACATTTGTTCATATTTTTTCCTTCTGTTTTTTTGTTCAATTTTTTCCACTTCCTTTTTTAATTTAAAATAATATTGGATCAGATCATGCCAATCTTTATGATCCATTATTTTCCCCCACAGATTGAATAAAAGATACACCTTCTGCAATCTGTTATGTTGTTTGTATTTCTTCCAAATTTTTCACAATACATTTCTTGCTTTCCCCCAGATAATACTTGATACCATCTTTTGCAAAAATACATGTGTGGATCTTCTTCCATGCATTTCAATACACAACATGGCAATTTTTCATTATATTTGCAAGATTTCATGGATTACTTTCCTGGATCTTCTTCAAGATCCTTTGATGTGATGTTTTTTTATAATGCATTGCTAAAAGCCCAATTGATTTTTCAGATCTGCAAATCCTTTTGCCACATAGGGCACAAACAATGGATTGATCAAGATCCACAGTTCCCACTTTCAGATCTGATTCATTTATGATCTTCATAATTGGATCCTGGATCTTTTGGTTTGGGCTGGGCAATGTTCACACCTTTTAATCTTGCTGATATTTTCTTCAAGGTATCATTATCTACTTCCTTTAATAAATTTGCTAATATATTATGTTTTTTCATTCATCTTCCTTCCTTTTCATTATCTCATTATGTGGTTTTTCCAGCCACTTCCATTTTGGATCATTGATCATGGATTTCACTGCATAGGATTTTTTTCTTTCCTTCAATGCCAGTTTTTCTTGATAATTATCATAATGAAATTCTGTTTTCTGTTCTGTTACACCACAACCACATGAACAAAATGGTTTCCTGTGTTCTATATCCAGCCTTTTTGTTACTGTGTTATTAATCTTGAAGATCTTTCCACATCTGAAGCATTCCCAATATGTTACCATTTACACCACATCAATAAATGTATCACTTTTTTGATCAATTGGTGAACATATCACTTTTTGCAGCAATTCAGTGATCTGTTCTTGTGATCTTTGCAATGATTCAATCAATCCCATCATTCTTACCATATTACTTTCAATTTCATAGATCTTTGATTTTAAGTATTTTATATCTTGATAGGCTGAAGATCTATCTTCCAGATCTGCAATAGTTTTAATGATCTCATAGGAATTTGATTCCAATTCAGCCAATTCATGGGGTTTGCTTGTATCAATCCACACTTCCCCCACCTTGTAATTATCATTCTGGGCTGCATTGATCAGATCTGGATCCCTGATCACCAGGGCATATTCAATCTTCCCAGATTTCTTGATCCCATCCAGATCCAATTTCACCCTGAATTGTTTTTGATACCAGATTGCCAACTTCTTTGCAATTTCTTCAAGGTATTCTTCTGGATTGATTTCAGTGATCACCCAATCAATTCTGGGCAATCTGATCTTCAGCAGATCTGTTTTACTGGAATGATTTCTTATAAATGTTACATGGGCCCCATTCAGTTCCTTGAAGGGATATGTGTATGTATCATGCTGCAATCCATTTGTATTCCAGGATTTATCCCAGGATCCAGGTGGTTTGTGGATCTTCCCCTGGATCTTGCACTTGAAAGTGGCATTCTGGATCTGCAAGATCTTACACCCCCCATGTAATCGTTGTTCTTTTCTTGAAGCCACTTTATATAGTTCTTTAACATTTTTGCATTTGAATGGTTTTTTTGTTGCTGCATAGAATTTTGATCTTCCATGAACAATGCATTGAACATATCCAGCATTTTCAATTTTGGATACTTTTCTGCTTAAATTCCCCTTATCAATCTGTAAAAATTTGCAGATCTGTTTTTGTGAATGGCCAGTGATCAATAATTTATAAATTTCAAAATATAATTTGATACCCCTTGCCTTTTTTGTTTTTGGCAAAGACTATTCCCCCCCACAGTTGTTGTTTAAGTTGTCATTTTTGAAAAAAATGTGGATTGTGGGGGCCTTCATGATGGGTTTGGGATGGGATGATAATGCTTGAAAAGAAAAGCCCCTATATCCCATGCACAATGGCCCCCTGTTTGTTGCTATCCTGGGGGGAAAGCAAACAGAAGGTGAATTGTTTATAAGGATGATGGTTAATATTATAAAGTTTCCTATTTTCCATAGGAAATGGGGGGGGCCCAGTGGCCCTTCCCCCTTGATATCCACCTTCTGATTTCCTCATTATCCCAATGCTTGATAAATGGTTAAAATTGTCTTTTAGGAGAGAAAATTTTTTATCATCAAGCATTACTTACATGTAATAAACCTTCTTTTTTTAAGCCTTTTTGTATTTTTCATCTAAATATATTTAAAGCATGATCAATACTTACATGTATATGAAAGAAAAAACCAAAAGGGCCTTGATATCTGTATTTGTGGCCTTCATTGTTGGATTCCTGGGGGTTAATGTTCTTTTTGGAATCATGGGCATAGATAACTTATCTTTTGGCCTAATAGCCACTGGTATTTTAGCCTGGGGGATCTTTGATATTTGGATGAAGAAAAAACCATCTAAAAATTAAAGATCTTCTTCTTTTTTATTATGTATCCACCAATGCCAATAAATCCAATGGATCCAAAAACAAAAACCAGTGATGGCCAATTCCATCCCCCAGGATCTTCAAGCAAATCCCCTATAACACTAAATGATATTATTGCTGAAGATATTTCCAATGTATCTGGATTTGTATCATTAAACCATGCAGATCTGGAAATATTGATCCATGATCCAGATCCATCAAAATCTGTATAGTTCACCCATTTTGATAAATTACTCATTGTTTCATCTGGATCCCCATTTGCAAGATCATAATCCAGGATTGCAGAAGTATGTTCAAGGGTATCTGGATTTGTATCATTAAACCATGATTCCCTGGATATGTTGATCCAGGATCCCAGGCCATCAAAATCTGAATAATTATACCAGGATTCAAAATTCATTGATTCATCATTATCTGGATCTGCAAGATCATAATCTGTGATCTTTAATGCAGTTTCCAATGTATCTGGATTTGTATCATTAAACCAGGAATCCCATTCCACTGTGATATCAGATCCCAATCCATCAAAATCTGT
>Ga0272443_10004553_pt1 | contig 15008 bp, 7 predicted proteins | sample SSMAcet12_FD_193581 | JGI IMG/M metagenome (GOLD analysis project Ga0272443, IMG submission 193581) | Marine sediment archaeal communities from Little Sippewissett salt marsh, Falmouth, MA, United States - SSM-Acet-12 | ecosystem: Environmental > Aquatic > Marine > Wetlands > Sediment ...
ATAACAGAACGATGAATTCTCGCGTTCTAAGCCCTCATCAAGAACTTTTTCGGGCATAATTACTTCAAAACCCAATTTAGTAAAGAAATTATAGTAAAATGGGTAAATAGTATAAGTATGGAAAGACCTATTCAATCCTACTCTTGGTGCATTTTTGGGAAGCTCCGCCTGTGGAGCATATTTTTTGAATGTTAGATAATGGCGTTTCTTTACGTAATCGAATTCGTCAACATTCACTTTGCTTTTATATCGCAAATTATAGTATTTATTGCAAGCACCACCAAATGGATACTTATTCCCATCTATATTAATCATGCTTACTTCGCAACGGCGATCACATTTTTCTTTACCACCCATGCAGATAAATGGCTTTTCGTACTTCACTTCTCTATCGGTTAGCTCTTTAAGCGAGAAACTGCTTTTTTCCATTATGCCGATATTAATTCTATTCTTTACCTCCAAAGCTACTCCGAAAGCACCCATCAGTCCTGGGTCAGGAGGCACTATAATCTTCTGTCCAGTGAGAGCAGCCATAGCAATAGGTATTGCCTTGTTGTAGCAAACTCCACCTTGCATAAATATCTTATTACCAACAGGGCGATTGCCCTTTACTCTATTTACATAATTTAGGCATATAGAATATACCAAGCCACCAACTATATCTTCGCGTGGTATATCTTCCTGCAATGCTGTTTTAATATCAGAATTAATGAAGGCAGCACATTGATCGCTGAAATTAGGCGGTTTTGTTCCACGCATAGCAATGCCTTCTATCTCCTTCACGTCAATACCCATTGCCTCGTAAGCTGCTTCTTCTATAAAGGAACCAGTCCCTGCCGAACACGCTTCGTTCATCGCATAATCAGAAGGCACTTTATTGACAATATATGTATATTTGGCATCTTGGCCACCAATTTCAAAAATTGTATCCACTTCAGGATCGAAAAAAATAGCGGCTGTTGCATGTGCGATTATCTCATTGATAACTCCATTGGTAAAAGCATGCAAGCCAGTAATCTGCCTACCCGAGCCGGTAGTGCCTATACCTGAAATTTTTATTTGCTCTGGCACTTGTCTTAGCAATTCTTCGTAACATTTACGTGCTGCCTTCACTGGATTGCCATGAGTATATAAATAAACTGATCCAAGTACGGCATTGTCCGATACCCTAAGTATTACAGCTTTTGTGGTAGTCGAGCCGACATCTAAACCTAATATGCACTCATCTCCGTCGTGAGCTTTGCTACCTTCCATCGTCTTAAAATCTACTTTTTTAACAAAATCGGATAGCGGTTTATGGAACACAAATGAACTAGATTGCTCTTTCAAAACACTATCGAATGAAGCAAATTCTTCTGTTTCTTTTTTAATACCATAAATTGCAGCTCCGAGTGCTTCGAAGTAGATAGCTTCATTTGGAACTACTACATCTTCGCCGCTTTTGTGAAGAAAGTCCATAACAGCACTATTCTGTGTAACGCCGCCGACGAGTAACACTTTGCCATTCTTCACTTTCTTGAGCAATTCACGTACTTTGTCGGCCATCATTTGCGATAATCCAGAAGCTACCTCTCCAGCAGGCACACCTTTGTTCAAAGCGTGAGTGCAATCTGATTTGCAGAATACCGAACACCTGCCAGATACCTTGAATGGACGGGCATCCCTTGCTATTTCAACAACTTCATTAACAGATAAATCCATTCTCTTTATCTGTTGTAGGAAAAATTCTCCAGTCCCCGAGGCGCATTGATTCTTAGTTATTACACCAGCAATTTTACCACCTGGTTCTAAGGTGTAAACTACAAAAGTTTCCCCACCAAGACTTGCAATAGCCGTATAATCATCTTTCCCATGTGTTACATATTCGTAAGCGTATTCTGTGGCTTCTGGCTCGGAAATCGTTTGCAGATTAACTACATTTCTAAACTTTCGTCCTGTTACTACCACAGGAAATGCATCTTTATTAATTTCTTGTAAATTATCCGAGAAGCATTGTTTTGGGTTTCCATGATGGTTAAAAGTCCAGGAATCTTTTATAATAATTTTGCCACTCTCCTTAGCTGCTTTAACGAAAGAAACTGAAGAAGCACCGAGGCAAACGCCAATAGCGTAATCTTGTTTATTCATATTTATAATTAATTTTGTTTTAAATAATTTTATTTTGATAGCATTTTAGATGGCTATTATGTGATAAATAGTCATGATTTATATTCAAATATCCAATTCCCTTTGCATTTAAGTAAAAAATACTCAATTATTTCAAATTTGATAAAAAATAATAAAAACAATTAGCAATATAGGTATAATTAATGTTATATCAAATAAGAATTTACTGTTAATCACTATTCGATTAATCATAAACATTTAATTTATAGGCACTTATAATTTGTATGGGTTTTGAGTATAGTAGGGTAGCATGCAAGAAGCAATAGATATAATCATCTATTGTTTAAAATGATACTGCCATTCGGCCAGATATCTCATTTAGTTGACAACAATCAACTTCTTAACAAATACTTCTGAATCATATTCACTTATAACATAATATATCCCACTAATTAGGAATGAAACATCTAATCTCAGTAATAAGACATCGCTTTCTGATGTTGTAAAAGATTCTTGAAATACTTTATCGCCAAATATGTTTACTATTTTCAAATTAACTTTATCGCTATTTATATTTGAAATTTCAGCAATCAGTTCATTTTTTGCGGGGTTTGGATATATCCTTACATCTTTGTATGTTAAGCTAAAATTATCTAAACCCGAGACTCTTTCTGTCTTGAGTATTCCAATATTCCATTGGCTTTCGTTGCTATCGTTTAATGCCCTTACACGATAGAAATATTTAGTGTCCTCATCCAGTGAATAGTTATAGCTTAGTTTTTTGTGTATTACATCGCTTGTCAGCACTGAATCAAAAAGCTCTCCCTTAGAAAATTCTATTATATATCTATCAGCACCATCAACTGTGTCCCATACGATACTGTCATTTACTTTCATTTCAATCACTGTTGAGTCAGGATATACAATTATTGGCGGCTGAAGCTCAGTGTAAAACACTTCGGAATTTGTCCATTCGCTATAACTGCTATCATTATAAGCCATTATATGCCAATAGTACTTAGTATTATAATTTAGTGTATATAACTTAAATATATCAGTCTCAATATCTCTAAAATAATACTTCCTAAATAAAAAATGTGGGTATTGCGAACATTCTAACTTATATACCCCAACTCCATCAATTTTCTTCCATTTGAATTCAACATCTACCGGCACTATTCTGGCAATATCAATAGGATAAACTAATTCAGGTGTATCTAATAGAATAATTGGAACAGTAGTAAATAAGCATGGGTACGACCATTCACTTGTATCTGATTCTGTGAAGTATCGAACTCTCCATAAATATTTTTCATTATTTTTTAGTCCAGAGTATATAAAAATAGTATCAGAAGTTATAAAATCAATAAGTAACGAATCAGGGTTGAAAGAATAATCCGTTATTTGCAACTGATACTTCTCGGCATCTTCTTTCGATTTCCAACAAAATTCTGATTCAATGGGTATTTGTATTGAATTGTAAAATGGATATATTAAATAAACAAAACCCAGTTCCTTATCATCTTTGATCTTAAAACTCCAAACAGAAGACCAGTTGCTACTATCAACAGATGAAAATGCCTTTACTCTCCAATAATAAGTAGAATCTGGTTCAAATTCAGTATATGCAAAATTCGGTTCTTGCAAATAGTACTCCTCTACGATCAACGATTCAAAGTACAATGTTTTTGATACATTCAATTCGTAATAGGAATCATCTTCATTTCTACTCCAAATTAGTTTCCCATTAACTTCGTTATCAGTAGATTCATTTACTGGGCTTAATAAATCTGGGGACCGGACTATATATTCATTGACAGTTGTAAATGCCCAAATTGGCGACCAATCACTTGTATCGGCAAGGAATATAGCTTTAACACGCCAATAGTATTTTGTAGAGTATTCGAGTCCAGAATATAAGTAATAATTATCAGTTAATGAACTATCTGATAAAACAATACTTCTAAATTTAGAATCTTTTGCTATTTCAAAACTATAACTCACTACGGAAGGAATACTTAGCCAGTTAAGAAAGCCACTTAATGGCACATCCAATTCAAGATTATAGGGTGATTGCAGTTTAGGAGCAATGTTGATAGTCTCAAAACTATATATAGTAGACCAATCGCTTGTATCAGTATTGCTATTTGCTCTCACCCTCCAATAGTAGCTCCTCGAATAATTCAATTCGCTTAATTGGTAGAATGTGTTAGTAGTATAAGCATAAATATCTTTATTTTGAAAATCTTTTGATTCAGAGCATTGAATATCATACCCAGTAGCTTTTTCAACCATGCTCCATTTCAAGCTATCGGTTAAACTAATATCTTTGCTATTGTTGAATGGGTGAAGTAACATCGGTTCAGAGAGCTTAGTAGAAAACGTAAAAACTTCTGACCAATCAGAGCTATCTTTGCTATTCATAGCATATACGCGCCAAAAATACTGATGGGATTTTTCTAAATCACTTATAACACAAGAATTTATATTTGTACTAACCTCATGCAGTATGTTCTCAAATGAATCAGAATCAGATACTTGGAATATATACTCTTGCGATCCATTGACTTTGCTCCATACAAAATCTATGTTTGTTGAATTATTATGTGATTCATTATTTGGAAAACTTAGTTCTGGAGTTTCTAAAATGTAAGAACAAATAATGAACTCGCCGAGGTTTTGAAAGGGAGCTACTAGAGTATTTTCATCTGAGTTATAGTATGTTTCTAATTGCTCAAAATTCCCCCTGGTTTCTTCAGTTCTATTGTATATTGATATTTTAAGTGGATCAATTCCGCTTGGAACATCATTTATGTTAATATGAACCATTCCATTCATGCTTCCCAAGGAATCCTTTCTGGCTACCCAGCGATATGGTAATATATTAGAAACTATAGAATCAGAAAAAGTATATGTAGGCGGAGTATAATTATGCTTTTCTATAGAAAGATTACCGTTGTTGTCAAAATCATCAACAGATAGCTTTATACCGGTGTTTTTGTCATCATTATCAAATACAAATTCTCCGTTCCTATCAATGAATTTCATAACCACATCTAATTTTGCAAAAGTCTTGAATGCTCTATAAATAGGTATTTCTTGTAATGACACAGAAAGTGCAATCGAACCATCAGGTCTAACTTCTGTAATATCGCCAAATGCCCAGTTTATTAATGTATTGCCATTGGGTAGGCGTTGGCAATTTCCCATAGAAGCAGTTTGGGTATCCGGGATATGCCTATATTCCCATACTTTAATTGCTGTCTTATGTGCTTCATCAATTTCGTATTCAACAGCACGAGAATAAAAATCTGGGCGCATATTTCCATTATCGAATAATAGTAGATTTCCGTTCTCCAGAATAGCAATTGAATGCTGATGTGAGAATCCAAAGTCATCGCCAATATCGTCATTGATAAATGTAAACTCGTTGTTCTCACAATAAGAGCCGCCCATTCTCCATATTATTTCGCCAGTCTCTTTGTTGATCTTGGTTACTTCATCAAGATTTCTATTTGACAAGTATATGTTACCATCACTTGTTTCTGCGATAGCATTAGGATGTGTGAAATCAATAACTTGTTGTGTAAGATCTACATCATCAGTAACATCTGTAATAGAAAAGTGGTCAAGAGGATTCCATTCCCAATATATTTCCCCTGTATTATCTGTTTCTACGAGCTTTGTTGTTATAATTTCAGCATCGGGGAGACCACCATCAACTATATTACTCAAATCCATAACTACCCGATCAGCACATAGTAGAATATAATGCCCATTTTCGAGATATATAGCTGCATGAAAATCCTTGGTATATTGTGGAGGATATGGTATGGTATCAATAATGTCCATGTTTTGATTATAAACAAAAGTAGTATAACCTTTCAAGCATCCTATTGTTCCATTGCTGAATGGAAAATAATATGAATATTCCTCTGCAATATCTGAGTGTAAGCTCTCAAAATATGGTGCAGTATTATAATTATCAGCGAGAATATAACTATACATATACATATATGGTCTTGGATTATCAATCATTAAATATCCAGCAGCCGGATTATTCACAGAATCTATCTGCCAATAATTATCATTAGCAAGCAACGAAAGATTTGAAAATAGTGTTAAGAAAACAATCATTATAACATTAAATTGTTTCTTTTTTTTCATAATCTCTATATTTATATTATATTTCATAACTATCTCAATTCTATCAAATACTTGCAAATTTCTTAAGAAGAAAATAGATATTATGATTGAATATTCATATAGATTGAAACACTATTCAGTTGTAGTATTTTTTGACTATGCTTGTCATTTTTTTCTATTGTGAAATGTAGTGAATATCTTATGGATATGTAGTTGCAAGTGTTACACTATAAGTATACTTATTGGATTTGAGTTTCTATGTTAATGGAATATAGATGGTTATAAATAGAAGATTTACTTAATAGTAAAAATCATTCATCCGATTTGATGGTTTTGAATCAGATGAATGATCATAATTATAAAGTTAAAACCTTTCCTTTACGAATGATATTAGATGATAATTCTAATAATGTAGTATGATTACTCTTTTTCAGGTTTCATCAGCATCATTTCTTGTGATATCCGATATGCAGATCCAAACACACCAAAACCATCTCCCTGAATACTGCTACTTAATGGATCAAACACACTTCCGCTCCAGTTAGTTTGAACGAACCATTTTAATAAATTAAAATCAGGGACAACAATATCAACATCATGCAATCCAAACCATTTAAAAGCTAACCATACTGTTGGTGTTTTAGTATTAGCAATCACTGTCATAAAAGATTCGTTCTTATAGTAATCGCTGCTTCCTCCGCGATCTGAAAAAAGGTTCTTAATCCTTCTATTTGGTTCATCAGTCGGTGGCTGTAAGTACTTGCCATATTCCAATGTATCCTTGTTAATGGTATATAAAAGATAGAAGTTAGATTTTTCTGCAGAAGTCCATTGTATCTCAAGAGAATCTACTGCTGGCAAACTACCATCTTCTTTCGGATAATAGATTACATTTTTTGGTGGTGTAATCCATGATATTGTATCTGGTGTAGTGGTTTCTGCCCACAGATATTTACCATCAGAAGTATTAATCTCTAATTTATACTTTTTCTGCCTTTCAACAATAAGATTCTCATCTGGATAATAATATCCAGGGTCATCACCATCGCGATAGATAAGTTTATAAGTATTGCCATCAGCATCGGTCAGCGTTACATCAGCATCCTTTTCAATAGCTTGTTCATAATCATATACTTCGCCAATTGGTTGAGTATTAAAAACTTTAATTCCACTTGGACTTTTATCTACAAATAAGTATCCTTCGACGTAATACCTTTGTATGTATATATTAGGTGGCTCGTCCTCACAGGAAACCAAAAAGGCAAAGGATAAAACTATTATTAATAATTTCCCTGCATGATTTTCAAAATTTATTATATTCTTCATTATTATTTCTCCTCTAATTAAAATTTAAGTTCTATGGAAACCGAAGGTATAATTGGCAACAACTCAACATCTTTCACAGTTATAACCTCTTCATCTGTCTCATAATATCTAAAAAGGATGTCCCTACGGGAATAAACGTTAAATATATCCAATATCAATTTGAAAGGCAAACCAAACAAAGTAGTTGTATAAGAAGCACTCATATTGAGTTGATGAGAAGCTGGCAATCTTAGACCATATCTTTGTGTTGGATACACCTGGGTTTTTCCAAAGTTTTGGCTCGGTAAAGAAGCTCTATAAAATGAAGATGCACCTGTATATGACTGTCCTGACTGAAATGTAAAATTAGCACTAAAATTCCAGCTTTCGTCATGCTGATAACTCGTAACAATTTTCAAATCATGTCTGCGATCAAACTTAGGACGGTATTCTTCACCCCCATTAATACTATCGAACCGAGCAACTACGTGACCATAAGCATAACCGATCCAGCCAGCCAGTTTTCCTACTTTCTTTTGCATGAAAACTTCAAAGCCATAAGCTTCGCCATTTCCATTGAAGAATACATCCGTTACTGTGCTGCCTTCCAGACTTTTCTGATTGACTTCGCTAATGTTATTCAAAGTTTTGTAATAAAAATCAAAATTCAAATCAATATCCTCGAATGGTTCGGTCTCGAAACTTAAGATAAAATGATTTGCCTGACTTGGTTGAACAGTTCTATCAGTGGGAAGCCATGTATCAAAAACTGCTAAGTTCTCGTTGCTGGCAAGTCGCAAATACTGATGAAAAATACCCCAAGTTGCTTTGATAGCAAATTCATCTTGCATCTGCCATCTAAAAGCTAAACGAGGATCATAAACAGTTTTTTTGCTAAGATCCCAATAGCTTCCTCTTAATCCTGCTTGTAGGGATAGCAAATCAGTGAATTGATAATTTGCCTGAGCAAAAGCATCATAAGTATGATCATATACAACCAGATCGAGCACACCACCTTCGGCTGTCCCTTCTTCGACTTCATCATCAGATCCCGTAAAGTTTTGCTCGTAGTGGAATCTATAGTTCGATATTGAGAAGCCAGATTTAAGAGTTAGCTCGCTATTTGCAAACCATTCCACACTTCCTTTAAGAGAATAATCATTAATGGAGTTTTTTAATCTTATACTGAATCCGGATAGGTCTTGTTTTGCTTCGTTAAAATAATTACTTCCTGTAAAGTTTATATCAGTAAAGAGATCACTCCCAAAAATATGTGTCCACCTTGCAGATCCAGATGTATTTCCAAGTAGTATATCCAAGTCAAATCCTGATTGATCGAACGTTAGAAAATCCCGACTTACGAATCCGCTCACAAACACTTTATCATTTTCTCCGATGTCTTGAGCTACTTTAGCATTAATATCATAGAATCCAAAATCTGGTATATCTTCTTCGTCGGGAAGAGCGAGCTTGATGATCTCAAAATAAGTTCTCCTGCCTCCAAGGAAGAATGAACCATTTCCGATGGGTCCTTCAAATGATAATTTTGAAGATATCGTTCCCAACGAGAATAATCCATGATATTCATTTTTGTTACCATCCTTTTGAGTAATATTTAAAACAGCTGACATACGGCTGCCAAACTCTGCAGGATATCCACCTTTGATTAACTCAACATCTTTAATTGCTTCACTGTTAAAAGCTGAGAAGAATCCAAAAAGATGAGTTGGGTTATATACTGTTGAGCCATCGAGCAATACCAAGTTTTGATCGGGCGAGCCACCTCGAATATATAATCCGCTGGAAATCTGAGAAGATGCAAGGACACCAGGTAGTAACTGGATCGCTCTGAATACGTCAGATTCACCACCTATACGTATTTCTTTCATTTGTTCAACTGGTATATTTATCTTGCTAACAGAAATCTCTCTCTTTTCGATTTCTCTTTCGGCTTGCACATGAACTTCCTGAGTAAGTATCTCCCCTTTTGACAAAATCACGTCATTTCTCAAAGTTTTATCCTTAGCAATAGAGACGTCTAATACTTTTGTTTCATATCCCACAGAAGAAATGCGTAATTGATAATTGCCAGGTTTTAATCCGGAGATGGAATAAAACCCCAATTTATTGGTATATGCTCCTTTTTTTGTTCCAATTACATAAACAGTAGCACCAACCAAAGTCTCTTCCGATCCATCTTCTTTTACATAGCCATTAATGGCTCCATCACCATTCAACTGAGCAAAAGCCATACTTGATGCAAGAAAACTAACTATTATTATTATCCAAATTAATCTCAATTCAATACCTTTAAAAATTTGATTGAAAAAGCTGATTTTTCCTAAAAAACATAACGATAAACGTAAATACATCACATTTGTTTCATTAGTTTCTTATTAAAAAATGTTAATTTTTGATTAATCCAGGGTTGATTTACCCCCTCACTGCTTGAGGGGGGATGGTCATGTTTTCTATAAAACAGTTATCTTATTTATTTAGAATTGCTCTTATATGCTTTCACTATATCCTTGAAACTCTTTAATAATTCAGGTAATTTCGCTACATCTTTGCCGCCAGCAGTAGCCATGTGGGGCTTGCCACCACCTCCACCACCAAGTTCTTTGGCAGCAAGACCTACTAACTTTCCAGCAGGATATTCTTTGGTTAGATCATCAGTTACGGCACAGACCATCTGAACTTTATCATTAACTAAAGTGGCAAGTAAGCCAATTCCTTTTTTATTCAGAATACTACGTAGATTCTCACCACTATCACGTAGCTGATCCATATTCTCCAAATCAAGCTTTGCAGTAACTACTTTAATACCATATATTTCCTCAGCATTATCAACTAACTCCAGTAGTGTTGATTTTATGTCGCTTACTTTTTGTCCTGATATCTTTTTCTCTAAGGATTTGATTTTATCGAGTAGTTCATTTTCTTTTTCCTTTTCTTTGGCAATGTCTTGATGGAGTTTATAAATATATTGCTGTACGTATTTTCCAGTTATTGCTTCAATACGTCTAATGCCTGCCGCTATTGATGATTCTGATGTTATCTTTAATAGTCCAATTTCGCTTGTATTTTTAACATGAGTACCGCCGCAAAGTTCCTTAGAATACTTGCTGTCCATAGTTATTACCCTAACTCGACTACCATATTTATCACCGAAGAACATTTTTATCTTTGGATCTTTTTGGGCTTCTTCAATATCGAGTTCTTTAATATCAACTTCATTAGCTTCTAATATTTTCTGGTTTACTAAATTCTCTATTTTGCGAATCTCATCATCAGTTACTTTCTCGAAATGATTAAAATCAAATCGGAGATAATCAGGAGCGACAAGCGAACCCTGCTGCTGAACATGGTCGCCAAGCACAATTCTAAGTGCTTCGTGTAACAGGTGTGTAGCTGAGTGATGACGCATAATGTCTTTTCTTCGATCAGCATCCACTTTTGCATAAGCCATAGCACCTGTCAGGTTTTCTACCTCACGATCACAAACATGAATAATGGCATTCCCTGATTTTCTAACATCCTCAACAAAATACTTTTCTCCAGCTAAAACAATTTCACCTGTATCTGACACTTGTCCTCCACTTTCTGCATAAAATGGAGTCTGATCGAGCACTATTTGATTATCTTCAACAAATAGCACTTTCCCTTCGGCTTCTGTTTTGCCATAGCCAATGAATTCCGAATCGGCATCCACTTTTAGCAATTCCACTTCCTGAGATTTTACTTTCCTTGCGTTACGAGATCGTTCTTTTTGAATTTGCATTTGTTGATCAAATTCATCTTTATTTACCATCAAGTCATTCTCGCGGGCAAGCAATTCAGTTAGGTCGTAAGGAAAACCAAAAGTATCGTATAGCTGGAAAGTCTCTCCGCCTGAGATCTTCGTCTCTCCTGTTTCTGACAATTTGATTTTTATTTCTTCAAACTTTTGTAGTCCATTCTCTAAAGTCTGTAAAAAGCTCTCTTCTTCTGCTTTGATTACTCTTTCTATTGTCTTTTGTTGTGCTTCTAATTCAGAGAACTGGTACCCCATTGTTTCAATCAGTGTTGGCAAAAGTTTATAGATAACTGACTGGCGAAATCCCAGATTCCGTGCATAACGTGAGCCACGTCTCAAAATTCTGCGCAATACGTAACCTCTTCCCTCGTTACCTGGCATTGCACCATCAGCTATAGCAAATGACAAGGTCCTTAAGTGGTCAGATATTACTCTCATGGCAATTCCATCAGCATCTTTCAATGATCTCGAATATTTCTTGCCACTGAGTTTCTCGATCTCGTGTATAATCGGCATAAAGATATCAGTATCATAATTTGATTCCTTACCTTGAATAACAGCACATATACGCTCGAACCCCATACCTGTATCCACATGCTTAGCGGTTAGCTCTTCGAGTTCTCCTCCTGGTTTGCGATTATACTGAATAAAAACTAAATTCCATATCTCTATTACTTCAGGAAGACCTGCATTTACTAATTTAGCTCCGGATAAGTCGGGAGTAGCATCATAATGAATCTCGCTACATGGACCGCATGGACCTGTCTCACCCATCTCCCAGAAATTATCCTTTTCATCAAAGCGATGTATTCTGGATTCAGGAAGATATTTTTTCCAAAGATCGTAAGCTTCGTCGTCTGTACGGTACACAGTGGCATGGAGCCGCTCTATATCAAGATTCCATACTTTAGTTAGCAATTCCCAAGCCCACTCTATTGCTTCAGTTTTATAATAATCACCAAAACTCCAATTACCAAGCATTTCAAAAAATGTATGGTGGTATGTATCCACTCCGACCTCTTCCAGATCATTGTGCTTGCCGCTTACACGAATACATTTTTGCGTGTCGGCAGCTCTCTTATAATCTCTTGTACCAACGCCAAGAAATACATCCTTGAACTGGTTCATTCCTGCATTTGTGAAAAGCAATGTGGGATCTCCGTGTGGCACAACGGGTGCACTAGGGACAATTTTATGATCTTTACCTGCGAAAAAATCGAGGAACTCTTGTCTTATTTCTTTCGATGTCATTATTCATATCCTGATAAAATTCAAAATAAACCGAACAACAAAATTATTGCTTTTTTCAAAGAATATAAAATTCTTTCTGATCTTAATTTCGCAAAAAGTTATTTTCTTGGAAAATTGAAAAAAAAGAAACAAAATTCAATTGCTTACGTTTAATGAAGAAATGAGGATAATGAATGATGATATATTTTTTGATAATAATATTTATACTTCTCTTGCTAATGATTTGGCTTTTTTATTCATCAATAAGATTAGTGATTGATAGCGAAGCCAACGAATACTCTCTGTCATTTGGAGAGCAGATAAGAGTTAATTTGATATTCAAAGAAGGACTCCCACTTTTAAAAGCCAAGTTATTTTTTTATGAGAAAGTCATTGATCCATTAGAAAAAATCAAAAAAAGAAAAGATAAAAAGACAAAAGATAAGAAAGAGAAGAAAAAGAAAGCTAAGAAACGCGAGATAGTTGATAAACTTGGCTTTGCTGAGGACGCAACAAGGCAAGGACTGGACATTATCAGAACATTTAAGATCGAAAAATTACATTTGAATATTGATACTAATGACTTCATTGTTAATTCGTATCTTGCTGGAGCGTTCTCATGTATTAACAGAGGCGAGCTTTTATTACAAGCAAATTACATCGGTGATTTTTTTTTAAAATTCACACTTGAAAATAAAATAATTAGAGTATTAATAGTTTCCATTAGGTCTTTTTTTATATTAAAAAAGTATTTTGTTAAAATTAATTAAGGAGTATTATCATGGACATCAACTTTGAAGCATTCTCCAAGAATATGGTAGATCAGCTAAAAAGCTTCGCAAAGACCGAGACAGTAATCGGCGAGCAATTCACACTTGGCAAATACACTTGCGTGCCAGTTATTCGCGTTGGTTTCGGTTTTGGTTCGGGTGGAGCAGGTGGGGATTCACCAAACAAAGGAAAAGCCAGTAGCGGTGGCGGTGGTGGTGGTATGGGCGTCGAGCCAATCGCTTTCCTCGTATCTGACGAAAATGAAGTGAAAATTCTAAATATCGGTAAGAGTACTAACTTCGAGAGCTTAATTGAGAAATTACCAGATATTGCAGATAAAATTTCTAACTTCTCAAGTAAAAAATCTAACGAAAAAGAAGATAGCAAAAGCGAATAATCTATTTGAATGAAGAGTATTATTTCAATATAGAAGTAAAAGGATATTCCCCCTTATTCAACCTTATGAATTGGGGGGATTATCTTGCTTATTTTTTTGCGATTACCATCAATTCAAATTCTTTCACAGATGGCTGAACATCCCTTCTGAAATTACCAGTCTCACATCCGAACACTTCTGCATTCTCAAAACCTAAAGATTTGAGCATCCATGTAAGCTCTGATGGTGCATAGAACCTCTCATTGCTTTTGATAGTGTGCTCGCTGCCGCCGTCATCTGTGAAAGTAAATGATGAATGATAGCGGAAAGTGGATAGATCGAAGTGATCCTCGCCTGTTTCTCCCTGCATTGAAACATTCAAAAGCTCTGAAGTATTATTGTGTATTGGGTATAAGGCATTCAGGCAAGTGAAGATGAATTTTCCATTTGGTCTTAATGCTTTGTATGCACTTTCCAGAATAGCATAATTCATTTCATCAGTTTCCATTAGAGAGAAGCCGCCTTCGCAAAGCATTATAGCAAGATCGAATTCGCTATGAATATCAAGATTACGTGCATCACCGATTCGATATTCGACATTCACACCAGCTTCTCTGGCTTTTCTGCGAGCTTCTTCCAACTGTGCATTACTTAAATCCACGCCCACTACATCGTATCCTCGCTTTGTAAGTTCAATCGAATGCCTGCCAGTTCCACAACCAATATCAAGAATTTTTAAAGATTTATTTGAATCAATCTCTTTCTCAATAAAATCTACTTCCTGCAAAGTGCCTTGCGTAAAGACTTCCTTATCATATTGCTTTGCATAATTTTCAAATAATTTCTCATACCATTGTTTCATATAGTGTTCTCCTTTAAAAAAAAACAAAATATAAAAATAATGGACTATTACAAAACTAAGAAGATAATACTCAGTTAGAGTCATGAAGCTGTCTCAAAAGTTGGATGCTTTTGGAGTGCCCCCTATTCCTAAGAGGGGGTTGGGGGTGTTGTCCTTAAAAATATATCCATTTATCGAAGATAGCTAAGAACTTCAGGAAAAGAGAGCGTAGTTTAACTAATTATTTTATATGACTTTAGCCCCCTCTTCCTAAGAGGGGGTTGGGGGTGTTGTCCATAAAAACATAACCGTTTATCGAAGATAACTAAGAATTTCAGAAAAAGAGGGGGAAGTTTAACTAATTATTTTATATGACTTTAGCCCCCTCTTCCTAAGAGGGGGTTGGGGGTGTTGTCCATAAAAACATAACCGTTTAT
>Ga0272443_10004554_pt1 | contig 15007 bp, 12 predicted proteins | sample SSMAcet12_FD_193581 | JGI IMG/M metagenome (GOLD analysis project Ga0272443, IMG submission 193581) | Marine sediment archaeal communities from Little Sippewissett salt marsh, Falmouth, MA, United States - SSM-Acet-12 | ecosystem: Environmental > Aquatic > Marine > Wetlands > Sediment ...
GGAGAAAAGGAAATTTTTCCTGGAAAACAGTGACCTTTTCGCCAACCTGGGGAGCCAGACAATCCGACCTTTTTTCTCCCGAAGGATTGGCCTGGACTCGCCGGTCATTGCAGGTGCCAGGCTCAGCGGGAATGCAGGAGAAGACTGGAGGATCGGGCTCATGACCATGCAGACAGCCGTCAGGGATCTGAATTCGGCCGACAATTTCAGCGTGGCCATTGTACAGCGCAAGATCCTGAGCCGTTCAAATGTTGGAGTTTTTATGACCAACAAGCAGGTCCTTGTTGCCCCGGAAGATACCGCATATCATTCCTATCAGTTCAACCGGGTTGCGGGAGGAGAATTCAATTTTGCCAGTGCCGATAACAACTGGACCGGGAAGGTGTTTTACCATCATAGCTTTAATCCCGGTCCGGAAGGAAACCGTTCCGCCGCATCCGCCATGATCAATTACTCAACCCGGAAATTCAATGCGGGTTTGAGCCAGGATTATGTGGGTGGGAACTACCTCGCCGAAATGGGATTTATCAGGCGCACCGGTTATCTACGGACCACCCCTTCCATGGGTTATCAGTTCTATCCCAAATCGAAACGGGTGACCAGTCATGGACCATCACTCCGATCAGATCTTTATTTTGAACCCGGCATGACACTCACCGATCGCGAGGTGGACCTGGAGTACTCCCTCACCTGGAGCGACCGAAGTGTCATAAAAGTAGGACTGGAGGAAGGCTACGTGATGCTGCTGGAACCCTTTGATCCAACCAATACCGGGGGTGAGATGATCCCGGCCGGATCCGAGTTCAACTGGACGGAAGCCTATCTCTCCTACCAGTCCACCCAGCGGCGGCTCTTTACTTTCCTGCTGGAGGGACGTTATGGTGGATATTTCGGAGGAACAAGGGCCCAGTTCGAAACCGAGATGAGCTACCGGGTACAGCCATACGGGAGCCTCTCCCTGGCAGCCTCCTACAACCATATCCTGCTTCCTGAACCCTATACCAGCACTGACCTGGTCCTGCTGGGGCCCAAGCTGGATATCACCTTTACGGAAAAACTCTTTTTTACCACCTTTGTCCAGTACAACAACCAGATTGATAATATCAATGTGAACATGCGCTTCCAGTGGCGCTTTGCACCGGTATCCGATCTCTTTATTGTTTATACGGAAAACGCCTATGCCACAGGATGGCAGACAAAGAACAGGGGAATAGTCCTGAAATTTTCTTACTGGTTCAACTGACCGGAAACAGGCCGGTTCTGATACCGCGTAGCCAACAGCCAGCTTGGGTGCCAGTATTTCTTACATATCATGTGAAATTACTTAAACTGGTATAAAACATAATAAAGCTCTTAAACACTATGCTTTTTTTATTACTTTAGGCTGTTTTCTTATAAACGTCCGTATCATTTAATCTAATGAAAGAAATTATTTACTCCATAACCATTAATCTCTTTCTGATCCTGTTTTCCCCTAACCTGTCTGCCTAAAAAACACTTCAAGCATTTCCGCTTAAGACAACCCTGAAAATTGATGGTGTATTCGAAGCTGAAGCCTGGTCAGGAGCAGACAGTGCTTCTGCTTTCATCCAAATGGAGCCTAACCCCGGTGAACCGGCAACTGAACCAACATCAGCATGGTTCGGGTATGATGACAAAAATATCTATGCTGTAATAAAATGTTACCAGCGGACTCCGCTGGTTGCCAAAAACCAGAGCCGTGATGCCCTATCCAAAAATGACGATGCGATCGGCCTGGTTATAGACACTTACAATGATAATCGCACAGAGTACGGATTCGTAATTAATCCCCTGGGTACCCAGATCGATTTCAAGATAAATGATGACGGGAACAATATAGATCTGAACTGGGACACTGAATGGAAATGTGCCGTAGCTGAATTTGATGGCGGATGGTGCGCTGAGTTCATGATCCCCCTTTCCAGCCTGAAGTTTAAAAACAAGCTGGATACATGGGGCGTCAACTTCGGAAGGGTCATTCGTTCTAATCTTGAAACATCTTACTGGACCGGACCTCTTTCCAATGACTTCAGGATATCCCAGGGTGGTAAGTTGACCGGGCTTAATACTAAAGGCCGGGGAATGCAGCTTACCCTGTTCCCGTACCTGTCGGTATTTAAAACCACAGATGAAAAAATTAAAGCTGATGGCGGGGGTGATATCAGGTGGCAAATCTCTCCTAATGTATCTCTGAACGGAACAGTAAATCCTGATTTTTCGACCGTCGAAGCCGACCAGGTGAAGATTAATCTTACAAGATATGAGCTCAGATACCCGGAAAAGCGTCTTTTCTTCCAGGAAGGAAATGAAATGTACAACACCCGTTTCAGGACCTTCTATTCGCGTAGAATACAGGATATAGATTTTGGCGGGAGACTTAACGGGAAAATAGATCGCTACCAGTTCAACGTCGTAAATGTTAGAACTCCCAGGATGCCTGAAGATGATGCATATTATTACTTTACTGCAGCAAGCGTCAGGCGTGATATACTGAAATCTTCGAGCATCGGCCTTATTGTAGTGGATAAAAGCGGAAATAATACATTTTCCAGATCCTTCAGTCTCGATTACAGCCTGAACCTCGGCAAGACATGGTATCTGACAGGGCAGTTCGTCGCAAGTGCCCCCGGTGATTTATGGTCGCACAGTGCCTGGTATGTACGGTTCGCCAGGAAAATTATATTTACCATTACCATGTAAGGTACAATAATGTAGGAGACAATTTTCGTGAGAATGTAAATCAGACAGGATTTATTACTGATGACAACCGCAGGGAGATTGATTTTGAAGGTACATACAAGTTCTGGATCAGGAATAAAGTTTTCGAATATATTAATATACGATCGAATAATAATGTCTTCTGGAGCCAGACAGGAGAGCTTCGAAGCTGGAACACAGACAATTCGGTTGATGCTTATTTCAGCAACCGCATCAGTGCAGGATACAATTATAATAATGAGTACAAGCTTTATGAGAAGGGCTTCTATAATCACAGGCATGAGTTTACCCTGGGTTACAATACTGAGGAGTGGAGCCATGTTAAAACAGGATTCTCAACAGGAAGAAATTTTGACAGGGATTTCTACCTGTACAGTGGCGGCTTCAGGATAAAGCCTGTAAAGAACCTTTCACTTGAGTACAGCACATCTTATCTAAGGTTCGATCCTGATCCCGATTCAAACACAACATTCATCAATGTTCTGACCGCAAATTATAATTTCACTAATGACCTGTGGGTAAAGTTATTTGCCCAGAACAACAGCAGTGATGAAAGGATCTATGTCTATGGACTTTTCGGATGGCGCTTCAAGCCCCCTTTCGGTGCATTATATCTTATTTATTCTCATGACAGCTATTCACTTGCAGGGAATAATTTACGCACTGACAGTTTCTTTTTGAAACTGACAGTACCTGTTGCTCTTGTACGATAGAGAAACAAGAAGTACAAAAATATTCTATTTTGATGTAAGATTTTCTTCGAAAATAAGTGCCGGTTTACCAGGACGAACTCAACGAAGTGAATTGGCATCTTATTCCGGCCATCCTTTCTTTCTGATAATTTCGCCAACTTCTCTTAATGACCGGATATCTTGTTTATCAATAGCACCATCAGGCATTGGCGCTGTATTGAGTAAAAGGTTCGCATTATATCTTTTTGCATATTTTAAATTCTCCAGAATTGAATCTGTACCCCGGTGCCGGCCGTCATTTTCTTTATTGTATCCCCATCCTGCAATATTCGCACATATCTCTATGGGTTTTCCTGCTTCAGTCATCTGTTCCGTTCTTTCAGGATTTCTTTCCAGCCAGTGATACTCGGGAGCAAAATAATCTTCAGTCCCAAGATATCCCCATTTAGAAGAGATTAATGATGCAGGTTGCAGTTTTCTGATTAAGTGATATGTTTCTTCAATCCTGAATTCTTCGATTGGCCCGTTAGCCGGAACGCCATATCCATCCAGCCAGATACTGGCAACCGGCCCGTAGTTCGTCAATAGCTCGGTCAGTTGCTCATGCATATACTCAATATATATATTCAGGTCATGGTCTTCCCCATACTTATAATACGTTTCCGCGATTTCATATTCCGGGCGGGCATTACCTCCCCAGCGGTCGTTATTGGGTGCATGCGGATGGCGCCAATCTCTTCCATGCGAATAGTAGAAACACAAACCCAATCCTTTCTTTGCACAAGCATTGGCCAGTTCTTCTACAAGATCCCGTTTCGCAGGTGAATTAACGCTGTTGAACCGTGTGGTTTTAGTATTAAATAAACAGAAACTGTCGTGGTGGCGTGTTGTGATATTAACATATTTCATTTCTGCCTCAATGGCAAGGTCAGTAATAAATTCCGCATCGAAATTCTCTGCAGTGAAATCATTAATTAATTTTTCATATTCCAGCACTGGAATTTTATCATTGTACTGGACCCATTCACCTTTACCAGGTAAACTGTAAACCCCGTAATGAAGGAATAATCCAAATTTAGCATCCTGGAACCACCTGATTGCTGTTCCCAGCGGATCTTTTGAGTAAGTATCTGAATAATCTGTCAGGTATGCTGGTGTTATTGATTTTGTATTGCATGAACTAATTGGGACCATCATAACGGATGATAATCCCATACCGGTGATTTTGATGAATCTTCTTCTTTCCATATAGCGTTCTTTATATTGAATGTATTAATACTTTACAACCTTTGGCAATAAGAAACCTGAATACCAGCCTGTTACTTATAAGAGGCCACTTGATAAAAGTTGTAAAGTTCAAATTTAGCACTTTCTGACGTTTGTTATTAATCGCATTTTGTACGCCGGCTTCTATAACTCTTACATAGCTGCTACGAACCTGCAAAAACTTCCCGAACGGCATTTATTGCAGCTGAAGCAAGACCACAGAGTGGGCCGGCACTTCAACATGTAATTTGCCGTTCTTTACCTTTTCAACCTTAAAATCTGAAATAAAAACTTTCGCATCTTTACCAAAATCATTATAATCTGTAATTTCTTTACCGGTGACAATTTTTCCGGTTGCTGATTTTAAATCCTTTCCCAGATGGCAGTCAACAGGAATTGCCTTATTCGGATTGGCATTGGTTATAGTAATATTTATTAAACCATCTTTTTCAGAAGCAGATGCAGTCAAAGCCGGAATAAACTCATCGTTATATTCATAATTTTCAGTTTCAAGTTTTACCGGGATAAGCCTGGCATCCTGATGGACATTATACATTTTAAATATAAAGTAAGTAGGAGTCTTAACCATTTCATAACCTTTGGTCAGAATAACAGATTGTAATACATTAACTATCTGAGCAATATTTGCCATACTAATTCGATTGGCATTATTGTTAAAAATATTCAGGTTAATGCCTGCAACAAGGGCGTCTCTGACAGTATTCTGTTGTTGTAAAAAGCCATCTTTGGTTCCAGGTAATTTATCGTACCAGGTACCCCATTCATCAACAATTAATTTCATCTTTCTCTCCGGGTCGAATTTATCCATTATAGCCAGATGCTGTTTGATATAGTCTTTTACATACATGGTATTACGCAATGTGGCAAACCACATCTCTTCGTCGAAATCGGTTGATGAACCTTTCCGTCTCCAATTGGCAGTGGGTAAGGTATAATAGTGCATTGAAACACCCTGGGCGAGGTGGTTCTTGCCTTCCAGCCCTGAAAGAATAGTCTCAGTCCATATAGTATCATTGCCCGAAGGACCACATATTACTTTCTGAAAACCGTAACCACGAATATAAGAAGAGTAATTTCTGAAGATATTTGCATAGTATCCGGGAGCCATATCGCCACCACACCCCCAGTTTTCATTCCCAATACCCCAGAACTTAACATTCCATGGCTTTTCACGCCCGTTTTTCTTGCGCAGCTTTGTCATTGGGCTCTGATTACTCGACGTAACATACTCTACCCATTCTCTGGCTTCCTGCACAGTTCCGGATCCAACATTAATGCTTAAATATGGTTCGGCACCAATTAATTCGCAAAAGTTTAAAAACTCATGTGTCCCAAAACTGTTATCTTCTGTAACTCCACCCCAGAAAACATTTACTATTGAAGGACGGCTCTCTTTAGGGCCAATTCCATCTTTCCAGTGATAGGTGTCTGCAAAACAACCTCCCGGCCATCTCAGCACCGGGACTTTCAGTTCTTTTAAAGCTTCTACAACATCTTTTCTATATCCATTAATATTTGGGATGTCAGAATCTTCACCAACGTAAATTCCTTCATAAATACATGTACCTAGATGCTCGGAAAAATGACCGTAAATTTCTTTCCTGATTTTTGTGTCTGATGAATCCGGTTTCAGTTCCAGCTTGTTCTGGGCAAATAGATTCACAGTCAAGAATAAACTAATAATAATAACCTTTGTTTTCATTACAGGGGTATGTTTTTTTATGTAAATGATTTTATTGTCACTTTGGAATTTTGCCTGAAATTTAATGGTGCACAACTTGTTTTATGCTAAACAAAACTTATCATAAACACAATATGCTAGATATTGGTTATTAGATTATAATAACACCTGATGCAATTTAAGAAAAGTTACTGAATTGTAAATTCCACAATCCCTGGTTGAGACCCTGAGATCTGTTTTTCATTCCATTTTTTCAACCGGCTAATTTACCGGTTGGTATCTTTACCGGATCATTGAATTCTTCAAAGGAAATGCAACCGGGTATGATTCTGCAGTCTTCCTCTGACAACATAATCATACATGAATCTTCAGTATATACATGGATTTATACATGAAAGGGGCAACGACGCCCTGAACGACTATTTCTTTTTACGATATGTTAATTTTTAAGCTCAAGTATATTTTCTAAGTTGTATACCTGAATTTTTTTCTCCTGTATCATTATCTTGAAGTTACCTCAAACCATTGTAGTATATCTTTCCGGATTTCTATATAGTGCTTCATTTCGTTGGCATTGTATTTAATGTCTTTATAGAAAAACTCCTGATAGATTTCTTCAGATTCGTAAATATCACCGCCCTCAAGGTATGCTTTTACCCGGCAGATAACAATGAGCTTGTCTTTGGTGTTGTCAAATTTGTATTGATATGGCTGTGGCAGGACAAAAACGCCAGTGTTATCTTCATTGAAAGATTCAGCACTTACGTAAATTGTGGGATTATAAGTGAAATTACCACTTTCTTTTCCACTGCAGTATATTTTACGGATACTGCCAGTTATCAATAATCTTTCTGGTGTATTATATTCAATCATAGCTTGAGGGAAAGGAATAATTACCTTAAGATATATGACAGGTTCCTGTGGGGCATCCATTTTTGTTGCATCACAATCATTATCCTCTTTTAAAAGCTCACAGGAACATAAAATGGCAGATAGAACTATAAATACTGACAGGGAAATACCGGATATTTTCTTCATAATTATAAGATTGAATGATTAATTGATTCAGGTTATTAAAATAATAAATAAATTAAAAAAAAAAGATTGATCCGTCGATCAATCCTTTTTTCAAACTGAATGAAACTATCCTATTACAAAGCAGAAATGTCAATAGGCATATTAGTAGTTTTTCTGCTTTCTACCACAACATCCTCAATAATACCCAGTACTTCCTGGAATTCACCATCAATAGAAGATGTTACAACCAGGTCATATACCATTGGAGCAAGGAAAGAAAGATGATAACAGTCGGTATCGCAAAGCATACTGCTTGTTACGGCATTCGGGAAGCGAGGTGTTTCTTCATCTGCCGGATCGTCTGCCTCAGCCTCAGTGTAGGTTCCGTCTTCATAGGCATATACAACAATGTCAACTCCTTCAGGTATATTTGTTACTCCGCCTGCTATCTGCCCTGCCTGGTCGTCAATAATTAACCTGATGGTTGGCTTCAGGGTATGCCTTCCGGCACCGGTTTCAAAGACGGATTTCCTTGCATCAAAATCGGCTGTTACTGATACTTCCCCGTTCGATGGAACCACAAACTGGCCTACTGCCTTCCATCCCGTCTCATGTCCGCTTGGAACAAACAGGGGTGCGGTGCTTGCATCTTTAAACTCTATATAACATCCGGGATTTGAAATGTCAGGACCACCAAATTCGGGTGCATCCAGGATGAACCTTAACTGAGTATAAATACCTGCTTCCATCTCAAAGCTTCCCAGCAGGGCAGATTCGCCATTGGTAAGCTCAAGTATGTTGAACTCCTGGGGCCCTACAAACTCCTCAAAAGTCATCCATTCGCCATCGTTCATGTGGTACTGTATCTCAGTGATGGTGAGCCATATTCCTTCAACATCTGAAAGATCAACAGGCGCATCCGTTATTGACAGGTTCAATGTTCCGGTGTTCTTGTTATTTTTTTCACATCCGGTAAAAATGAATACTGCAACGAGAGAGAGCACAGTTAGTCTAAATAAGTTTTTCATTGTTATTTGATTTTAAGATTTATTCGTTTTTTATTGTTTATTTCCAAGACGAAGATCAGGGCAAAAGGGTTGGAACTTTATATTATTTTATCAGGTATTTTAGAGAGACAGTGATATTGACCGAAGCATTGTTTGTCACATTCATATAATCCGGGATATATCCATCTCCCGAATATATATTATTTAAACCGTAGTATGCCCTTACTCCTGTTCCCATTCCCAGATGGCCATAGAGTGGAAAAATATATTCATAACCCACCATCAGGCCATAGTCTATATTGTTGTAGCTGTCTGAAATATAAAGTGTCTGGTCATCAATGTTTTGATAGGCATTATGCAGGTATGCCAGGTAAGCGCCAAAATTTATACCGTGCTCACCTTCCATGAAGTTGTAAGAATTAATATAGTAACGCAATGAAAGTGCCAGCTGGGAGTAGTCTAATTTTAATTTACTGCTTACGTATTGGCCATTGAGATATTCATTATAATCCTGGTTATTCTGTGCCAGTATGTTTAAATCGGCCTGCAGGTCAAGCCTGTTGAGGAGATTAGTTCCTGCGTATAATCCGAAATTAGACCCGAAGGTAGCATTTGTGGAAACAAGACTCGCACTTTTGAAGCCACTTATTGTTTTCTGGTTCACCAGCCAGGTGTTAGCCAGCTGCCCCCTTGTGCCTACATAGAATTTCCGGAATGCCCTCCTTTCCTTTCCTGCCGGGTTTTGATAAGACCTTCCTGGATCGATAATTTTATTAACGCTGATCCCGGGGGTCTGCCCCGCAAGGTATATATCTTCAATTGCCTGCTTTTGTAAGGCCCCTCCATCTCTTTCAGTGATATAGCCCATTGTGCCTATATCATTGAGTTCTTCATCTCGTAACTCCTTTCCATTTATCGTAGCCAACGTTACAGAATTATTCAGTTCTTCAGGAATTACCTTTGTATTATATACCATAATTTCAGAAGGAACATCTTTTTTCTGAATTAAATTGCCGGTCGGTTCCTTCATAATATTATCCGTTCTTTCCGCAGGTTCTACTGCTGCAGCTATCTGCTCCTGACGAATATCTTTGTTTACAGAGGCAAAGTATATCCAGGCTGCACCTGCCATTATAAGGACCATAAGGCTTGCTGCGGCTGAAATTCTGTATCTTATTGCCAGCCTTGCCCTTGCATTTAAATAATTATCAATTGCCTTCCAGGAATTGTCAATATCAAGCTGATCCTGGATATTATCCCAGGTATTAACAGGTGGATCCAGTTCATTTGATTCAATTTTTTTCTTATACCAACTAACAAAATCCATTTTCAGGCACTGTTTTTATTCAACAGGGAAATCAGCATTTTCCTTGCACGGTTAAATTGAGACTTTGATGTTCCTGCACTAATATTCATCTTTGCTGCTATCTCTTTATGACTGAATCCCTCCAGGGCATAAAGGTTGAAGATCATCCTTGCCCCGTCAGGTAATTTTGCCACCAGGTTCAACAGGTCCTGCGTTTTCAGGTTTTCAATGGCGTCAGGTTCGTATACCTGTTCTTTTACCTCCTCTTTATCCAGTAAATAAGCCTGTTCCCTTGCCTGCTTTCTCAGGTGATCAATTGCCGTGTTTGTTACAATTTTTCTTATCCATCCCTCCAGGGAACCTTCACTTTTATAATGTTTAATTTTCTTAAAGACTTTAATGAAAGAGTCCTGGAGCATATCCTGGGCCAGATCCCTGTCACAGGCATAGCTCATGCATATCCCGTACATTTTCTTCGCATATTTGCGGTAGAGGATTTCCTGGTATTGCCTTCTGTTCTTTCTGCAACCTTTCAGTATATCTTCTTCACTGTATAGGTCAACCTGCATTGCTTATTCAAAAATCACCTGTATAGACTTGTCAAGCCTTGTGGCCAGTAAGTTAAAAATGTCTGTGTTCTTTTCGCTGTTTATTATTATTGTTTCTTTTCCTTCAAACGAAAATTGCTCGGCATTTCTTATCATTGCCATATTAAATAGCTGGAACATAAAGGGAACATCAAATATAATGGTTGCCGTGCCCGGTATGTCCTTTCTCAATACAACCTGCCTGTTACCTTCTTTGTTCATTGCCTTTACCCTTATCTCTTCCCTGAATGAATATTCAAAGAGTACTGGCACATCTTCAAGCGGCCCTTTGTGAAACCTGCCGCGCAACATTAGTGCCGTTTCTGTTCCATCTCCCATAATCAGATCCATTTCAATCATATTATAGATACCCTGTGGAATATCAAATGACACATCCTGGTTTGTGAGCCCGGTATGCATTTCTGCCTGAAGAGGGTTATCAAATTCACGGGTAAAGAAGTAATCTTCACCCTGTTCCCTTTTGCCGTCAAACTCAATAGAGCTCAGAACGATATAAGCCTCATCTACAGCAAATTGTTGTGCCGCCTTTGCGTTTTCCTCCAGGTTGAATGACTTCATGTCAAAAGCAAGTTCAACCTCGGCGGGCAGTTTAAGATCATCTTTTTCGCATGACCATAGCGCAATGCAGATTATACATGATAAAAAGAATATCTTCTTCATAGCTATACAAGTTACCTCTACTTCTTCAGACGAAATAAACAGCAGAAAGGTTGTATTATTCCACCTTTATCTTTCTTACATCCCTTGATACTTCAACCACAGGCCGTCGTTCTATATTGAGAAAATCGGCCAGTGGATCAGGCATGCGGCGGTAATACAATACAGCGGTCAGTTTGTAATAACCATCCGGAAGGTTAATAGGAACGGTGAAAGAATAGTGTTCCATCCTTTCCTCAAGGGGTTCAAGCCTGTTTTCTATCACTTCAACCGTCAACCATTGTGCATAGGTAAATTCCCCTTCAGAATCGAGGAAGGCACTGTGGTAGATCCTGTCGCCTTCGGCCAGGCCATCCCTTTCTATTGGTACGGAAAGGGTACTGTGAGATGGATAGGCAACCTTTGCATTACTTGTAATGAAATATTTGTCGCTAGGATCGTTAGGGTTAGCTGGCACCGGGATATGCAGTACCTCTTCACCCTCTGCATTGTTCAGGCTTACATGCAACCATACGTCACGTTCCTCTACCGACCCGGTAGGGAAGTTATGTCCTGTGGCAAGTGCCTTGACCATAATTGAAAAATCTATTTGCTCGCCCTTCGACAGGTTGCCGAAGTCTTCCTGGAAATAAACACCTGCTGCTCCTTCTACAAACTCGGCAAATCCTCCGCCCCACCAGTGGTCGGTATTATGAGGTCTGATCATTCCCATCTTGGCCGGCTTTCCCTGCATGGGCTGCATATGACACGACTGGCACGGGATCCCCCTGTCAGGGTACACGCTCTCTGCATATTCATGCTCTGTGGCCTTTACCCATACTCCATAGGGATTTAATTCGTTATGACAGGTAGCACATATTTGTTCAGCCTCATATATCTCAGACATCTGTGTCTCATGGTGTGGCGACCAGGGAAAGGCAAGGTCGGCACGCTTGGGATCAACTTCAGCCGTGGCATGCGATATGTAATCGTGGTTAAAGGGAGGATCATTCCTGAAACGGTCAAGGGTATGGCAGAAATCACAGAAAATACCACGGTCAGCCCTTGTCTTGGTATACCCTGCCGCCTTCCAGTGATTATCCGGGTCTGACACCCTGGGCGGAGCCATATCGCCCGACAGGTAGGCGGAGGGAGAATGGCATCCAATACAGTCTTCATTGGCATTTACTGATTTTTCATCCAGTGAAAGAGATGGAAGAACGAGGTCATAAAACTGTGCCTGGAAAAAATCACCGGTAAATCCTTTTGAATGCTGGGATACACTCCACCTGTTGAATCTGTCCCAGTGACAGCCCGAGCATTCAATGGGGTCTTCAAAATAATAATACTGTTTGTTCTGGCTCTCCCTGTTGTTAAGCAGAACCATGCCTGTTAGCATAATTAATACAGATGTTATCAGGAAGGTGAATATAATCTTTTGAGTCTTCATAGGCTGATGATTTGTTTACTGTTAAAAGAATTCCCAGGAGAGGATGCTTTTTATTATTATATTATCTGCAGGATCAGTAAGTCCGAAGCCAACACCTGCATGCCACCTGAACTGGGCATATTTCCCAAAAAAGAGATCAAACGAGGGGAATATATAATTTCTCTGGTCACCGTAAATGTCCAGATCATATAATTCACCCATTTTTGAGTAATACTCAATCCTTGGCTGAAACCTGAGGCTTTGTATAAAAGTATACGCCCCATTCAGTGCAAACTCCACGCCTTCTTCTACATCAGGGCCGCTGATCTTCTTTTCAAAAGTGGGGTTGAGAATAAAACGGTGTGACCCGAAGTCCTTTTCCATGATAAGTTTGAATTCGATCTCTTCGGAGACACCATAGTCTTTCCTTGGCAATTTATATTCCCCGTAAAGTGCCAGATCAACTGGTAGCTGCCCTTTTTCAAAAAGAGCATAATGAAACATAACGGCTTTAGTCCTTACCCATCTGAAGCTTTCTCCAGCAGGTTGTTCAAAATCCATGTAGAAGGCTACTGTCCAGGCAGGACTTAACCCATATTCAAATTCAACTGAATGGGCCAGTAGCCCTTCCCTGTTTACCTCATCGCCAAAGAATGAATAGGTATGATCAGAAGAAGGGATATAGGATGTCCAATATACAAGCTCTTTTTCGCTTGGGTCAAGAGTAGTATATCCATATACCTGGTAAAACTGCGACCTGGCCGTACCAGCTATAGAAAGGGAAAATAAGCAGAATAGAATTGTTAAGTTGTGATTTCTCATCTTGTATTACCGGTTAGCTTAATCTTGGTTCCTCCAAAGTAATAAATATTTCTTAATATTGGATTAATGATCATTTGATCTGGCCTGAAGTAGAGACCTTGCATGCAACGTCTCTACTCGTCTCCCTCTTTTGTTTCGCAATCTCAGGTTCATCGGTTCCATTATTCAATTTAAAGATAGGGATAAACGTGTAAGAACCGGTCTATACAACAGATACAAATAAGGTATAGAAAATGATGAATATGCGTAAATTCTTATTGGCCATCACCGGTCTTATCATATTAGGCATTGTATTAATTCCGTGTACACAGGCGCAGGATAACACCAGGGCTGGTCTGAGAAAATACACTGATCCTGACTCGATAAATCCATCTGAAATAGATATCAGTGATTTTATTGCAGAGGATATGGGAGCATTAAAATTTGCAGCTGACATGGCATACAGGAAAGAGGAATACCTCGAAGCTGCAGGGATATATCTTTATATGGTCAACAGGAACACAGATGATTCCGATAGTTACTATAAAATTGCAGCCTGTTATTCATACCTGGGGATGTTTGATTATGCCATAAATTTCCTGGTCCTGGCAGTGAATGCTGGTTACGTTGACTTTGACATGATTAAAGAAGATGAAGCTTTCAGCGCTTTGAAGAATAATTCAATAACGAAATACAGGTTCAGGGAACTGATCGCATACGGGGATAATTTCGGAGAAACAAAATATTTTAAGGTTACCAAACTTGAAAAATGCCTTTTATTCCTGCCACCTGGCTATGATCCGGACAGGGAGTACCCACTGGTAATAGGCCTGCATGGCAACGGCAGCAATCCTTATCTCTTTTCTGAATTATGGAAACACATTAAAGATGAAGGAGTAATATATGTGGTACCACAGAGCCCCTATAACTATGCCACACGCGGAGGTACTCTTACACAACAATATTCGTGGAGTATTATTTCGCGTGAAAGAACTCTGTGGGAAATTGCCGATCCGTTTATTACTGACTATTTAAGTGAAATAGCCCTTGGAATATGTGAAGAATATAATGTCGGTAAAAAAATTCTGTTTGGCTTTTCACAGGGTGCCGGGTTTGGGTATGCCGGAGGCATCAGGTATCATGAAATATTCGACGGGTTAATTTGTTTTGGCGGACGGCTTCCCGACCCCGAAGAATATCCCTGGTTTCTCAGCTCACATGACCTGGAAGCAAACAACGACCTGAAAGTATTTATTGCACATGGCACAAACGACCAGGCCATAGGTGTATCGGAGGCGCGTAAGTCAAACCGCATTCTCAGGAAAAATGGTTATACAACCCGGCTGGAGATTTTCGAAGGTGGGCACCACGTGCCCGGAGATGTATTAAGGGAAGGAATCAGGTGGATACTTGAAGATTAAAACTATACAAGGCACATAAGCAGTAAGGTCTGTATTAAAATAACTGGCGACTACTTTTACGTACATTATTATAAAAAAAATGCCCCGACAGGCGGGGCATTCTTTCTTATAAAGAGCTTAAATTTCTATATATATCCGCGGTTCTGAACCATGTTCGGGTTTGCATCCATTTCACCAAGTGGGATGGGGAATGCAAAGTTATATGAACCATATGTAGGTCCTCCATGTGTCTGGTTAAAAACATCAACCAGAGGGATATCCCTTCCTGTACGCGCCAGGTCGTGGAACCTCAAGCCTTCGAAGCAGAATTCCCTTCTTCTCTCAAGGAGGATATTATCCTCGGTGACCTCTGTGTAGAGCAGGGCATTCCTCTCTGAAGGAAT
>Ga0272443_10004555_pt1 | contig 15005 bp, 16 predicted proteins | sample SSMAcet12_FD_193581 | JGI IMG/M metagenome (GOLD analysis project Ga0272443, IMG submission 193581) | Marine sediment archaeal communities from Little Sippewissett salt marsh, Falmouth, MA, United States - SSM-Acet-12 | ecosystem: Environmental > Aquatic > Marine > Wetlands > Sediment ...
GATGCCCTGAAGACCTGCATGCGGCCCGGGCCGCCTGCCGCCTGCCGGTGCTCCGAAAGGATTTTATCCTCGAGCCGTACCAGGTCGTCGAGTCCAAGGCCATGGGCGCCGATGCCGTGCTGCTGATCGTTCGCATCCTTTCTACTGAGCGCCTGGCAACGCTGCTCGATCTGTGCCGCCGGCTGAGTCTGGATGCGCTGGTGGAAATCCACAGCCAAGAGGAGCTGACGGCGGCGACCCGGGCCGGGGCCAGGATCGTCGGGATCAACAACCGGGATCTGCGCACCTTTGAAACCGATATCGAACGCGCCGTTGCCCTGGCACCGGAGTTCAAGCCGGACCAGATTCCGGTGGCGGCCAGCGGAATCGCAAGCCGCGAAGATGTCAAAAGGAATCTGGCGGCGGGGATCCGGTGCTTTCTGATCGGCGAATCCCTGGTGAGGGACGACGATCCGGAAGCCCGCCTGCGGGTTCTGATCGGAGAAGATCTGTGAGTCCATTTGCCGTAAAATGCGAGCGGCCCCAGGTAAAGATCTGCGGCCTGACCCGGGCAGACGAAGCCGCCGCCTGCGAGGCGGCCGGCGCTGATGCCATCGGCTGCGTTTTTTTCCCCAAAAGCCCCCGGTGCACCACGGCGCCCCAGGCGGCAGAGATCCGAAGAGGCCTGAAGAGATCGACAGCCCTGGTCGGGGTGTTCGTCGACGCCCCGGCCTCCGATATTCTGCGCATCCGGGACCGGACCGGCATCGACTGCGTCCAGCTTCATGGAAATGAGCCCCCGGAACTGATCGAGCAGCTTGTCGCCGAAGGACTTACCGTGATCAAGACCCTTTTTACCAACGCCTTTCCCGCGATGAGCGAAGCCGATCGGTTTCCGGCCCATGCCTTTCTCGTGGAATGCGCCGGCGGGCCGCTTCCCGGTGGAAACGCCCTGGCATGGGACTGGTCCCAGGCAAAGGCGCTTGGCGCAAAATATCCGTTGGTCATCGCCGGAGGACTTACGCCGGCCACCGTCTGCCGGGCTTTGCAATCTTCTTTTGCCGACGCAGTGGATGTCAGCTCCGGGGTGGAGTTCAAGCCCGGGCGCAAGAACCTGGACCAGGTGGCCGCCTTCATCGACGAACTGGCCCGGTGCGCTGCGGATCTTCCTGAAACCCGAAACCGTCCCAGGAGAATATTTCCATGAGCCATGAACGTTTGACCCGACCCCGGTCCGAGGGTCCGGATGCCGGCGGCCATTTCGGGCCTTACGGCGGCCGCTACATCTCAGAAACGCTGATGCCGGCGGTGCTGGAACTCGAACGGGCCTACAAGCGCATCTCAAAGGAGCCCGAGTTTACGGCCCAGCTCGCGGATCTGCTGCGCGACTACGCCGGACGTCCGACCCCCCTGTTTCACGCCCGCCGATTGAGCCGCCACCTTGGCGGCGGCGAGATCTACCTGAAACGGGAGGACCTGACCCACACCGGCGCCCACAAAATCAACAACACCCTGGGCCAGGCCCTTCTGGCCCACTGGATGGGAAAGAAGAAAATCATCGCCGAAACCGGCGCCGGACAGCACGGTGTGGCCACTGCCACGGCGGCCGCGCTTTTCGGCATGGAATGCAAAATCTTCATGGGGGTCGAAGACATCGAGCGCCAGGCGCCCAATGTGCGCCGAATGGAGCTTCTGGGTGCGGAGGTGCACCCGGTCGATTCGGGCACCGGCACTCTCAAGGATGCCATGAACGAAGCGCTGCGCTACTGGGTGGGGGCGGTGGAAGACACCTTTTATGTGATCGGTTCGGTGGCCGGTCCCCACCCGTACCCGATGCTGGTCAGGGATTTTCAGAAGGTGATCGGCGAAGAGGCCCGGGGGCAGATCCTCGCCGCCGCCGGCCGGCTCCCGGACCTGCTGATCGCCTGCGTCGGCGGCGGTAGCAATGCCATGGGACTGTTCTACCCCTTTTTGGACGATCCGGTGGAAATGATCGGGGTGGAGGCCGCCGGTAAGGGGCTTTCTTCCGGCAAGCACGCCGCCACCCTGTGCAGTGGATCGATCGGCGTGCTTCATGGGTCCAAATCCTACCTGCTTCAGGACGCAGACGGCCAGATTACAGAAGCACACTCCATTTCAGCGGGCCTCGATTACCCGGGCGTCGGTCCGGAGCACGCCCTGCTCAAAGACCTCGGCCGGACCCGGTACGTCGCTGTCGACGACAATGCGGCCCTGGAGGCTTTCCACGCGCTGTGCGCCCTGGAAGGCATCATACCGGCTCTGGAAAGCGCCCATGCCCTGGCCTATGCCATGGTCGAGGCAAGGAAGGGCCCGGCCGACCGGGTCATCGTCGTAAACCTTTCCGGCCGGGGAGACAAGGATCTGGGCATCGTGTCGTCGGTCATGGAGGAAAAAAGCCGATCATGAATCGCATCGAACATACATTCGCAGAATTGAGGCACCGCGAAGAAAAGGCTCTGGTCGGTTTTGTCACCGCCGGGGACCCGGATCCGGAGCGGTCCTTTCAGATCGTACGGTCCATGTGCCGGGCCGGTCTGGACATCCTGGAACTCGGCATCCCCTTTTCGGATCCGACGGCCGACGGCCCGGTGATCCAACGATCGTCGGCCCGCGCCCTGAAGAGCAAGACGCGGCTTTCCCTGATCATGGAGATGACCGCCCGGCTGCGAAAGGAAACAGACATTCCGATCATTCTGTTCTCCTATTACAATCCCATCCTGGCTTATGGGGCGGATCACTTCTACGAAGAGGCCGTCGCGTCCGGGGCCGACGGCGCCCTCGTCGTCGACCTGCCCCCCGAGGAATCGGCCGAGCTTGTCGCCGGATGGGATTTTGCCCGGTTTGCGCTGATTCGACTCATCGCCCCGACCACGCCTCAGCAACGAATGAAAACCATCGCCGACGACGCGGCCGGATTTTTGTATCTGGTGTCCAAAACCGGCGTCACGGGAAGCGCCGGACTCGACACGAGTCTGGTCGGAGGCCAGATCGACCGCCTTCGGGAGGTTACCGCTCTTCCGATCTGCGTCGGCTTTGGGGTTTCGACCCCCGAGGATGTGGCGGCCCTTTCCAGGATATCCGACGGGGTCGTGATCGGCAGCGCTTTTGAACGGCTCATCGAGGAAAACATCGACAGCCCGGACCTTCCGGAAATGGTCGGGGACCAGACCCGGATCTACAAGAACGCCACCAAATCCGCTGACGCGGATTTGTAGAAAGCGGCTTCGCCGCTTTTGATTGACAACGCCGGCAATTTTCGATATCATTGATTTCAACAATTCGGCCCCTTTTGTAAGGTTATGTCAGGCTCTTTCCTCTGGCGAAAAGCCATCCCGACCTCGGGATGGCTTTTCTGCTTTCTATAGGCGTTTCATGACCGTCAAGATCACCATCTTGATTGCCTATTTTCTCATGGTGCTGGCCGTCGGCTTCATTGCCCGGACCCGATGGAAATCGCCGGCGGAAACCTATTTTCTGGCCGACCGGAAGCTCGGGACGATGGTTCTTCTCGGCACCATGGTGGCAACCAACTTTTCGGCATTTACGGTGTTCGGCACCTCCGGGGCCGGCTATCGAGACGGATACGCTTTTTTCCCCATCATGGGCTTCGGCACCGGCTTCATGGCTCTGACTTTCTGGGTTCTGGGTCGTCGGATCTGGAGACGGGGCCGGGACCGGGGGCTTGTCACCCCGCCGGAACTGGTCACCGACATATACAACAGTCCTATGCTTTCCTTTCTGTTTTCCCTGGTCATGATCGTCTTTACCATCCCTTATCTGGCCCTGCAGCCCATGGCCGCTGGCTACGTGCTCGAAGAACTCGTCGGGCTTCCCTATTTCGGCGGCTGTCTGCTGGTCACAGGGATCATCCTCGTCTACACCCTTCGAGGCGGAATGCGCGCCGTTGCCTGGACCGACGTGTTTCAGGGTGCGTTGATGTTTTTGCTGTTGCTTGCCTCCCTGGTTCTGGTGGCTGCACACCACGGCGGCTTCGTGGCTGCCCACCAGAAGGTGTTGGCCGCCTCTCCCGACCTTTTCTCCCGGCCCGGAGGATCGGGAAGATACACCCTCGGCATCTGGTTCAGCTACATGCTGCTGTGGTTTTTTTGCGACCCGATGTTCCCGCAGCTCTTTCAGCGCTTTTTTTCGGCCAGGGATGAACGCAGCCTGTCAAAAATCATGCTGTTTTATCCCCTGGTCTGCACCGTGGTATTTTTCCTGCCTATCGCCGTCGGGGTCATGGGAACATTGTCTTTTCCCGATCTGCTCGGCAGAGAAGCCGACCGGATCCTGCCCATGGTGCTGACCCGGATTTCCGGAGATGCCATGGCTGCGCTGGTCATGGCGGCTGGACTGGCGGCCCTGATGTCGACCATGGATTCCCAGCTGCTGACCCTTTCGTCCATCTTCAGCCGAGATATCGCCCCGATGACCGGGGCGGAAAAAGCAAACGACAGTATCGTCGGGAGAATTTTCGTCATTTTCCTGAGCCTTGCCGGGCTTGCCCTGGCCTGGAATCCCCCGGCGACGATTCTTCAGATCGCCACCCAGACCTTCACCGGCCTTGCCGTGCTGTTCCCCACGGTGATTTTCGGGCTCTATCTGCACCGCGTCTATCCGGCGGCGGCGATCACGTCGATTTTGTGCGGCGAGGGGCTGCTCCTGCTCTTTTATTTCAAGAAGCTCTCTGCTGGCCCGTTTTTGCCGGTGATCTGGGTCATGGCGACAGCTTTTGCCGTCTACCTGGCGGTACACGGACTCATGGCGTACAAGGAAGACCGGCTGAAGATCCGAATCCCGGATTGGCTCCAAAGCCCCTATCTTTATCTGTTGGCCGGGATTTTTGTACTCGCGATCGACTTTTGGGCGTGGGGAAAAACCGGGCCGACGATAGGGGGAATCCCGGGATGGATCTTTTACTTCATCCTGCTGTCCGGGTTTCAAACGGCGGTGATGGTGTTTTGGGTGAAAACAGATGCCTCTGACAGTTGATCCTGCTGGGCTTCGGTTGGCAGGGTGGTCTTTGGCAGAAATGCCTAAAATGCCGAAAATGAGCTAAAATGCCGAAAATTGAGGGGCGCTCCACCCCGGCTTTTTCAACCAATCAACCAGTCCACCAATCACCCTTGATTCGTTCGCAAAAAGTCAGCTTTTATGCGGCTTTGTAAAAAGTTTGAGATCAAGGCGCCCGAATCCTTAAGGAATGAGGCGTACGAAAAGTACGCCGCAATGAGGAGGGATGAAGGAAAACTCCGATATCGGATTTTTTACGAAGTCGTCAACCTTTTTTCTTTTCCCGAAAGATCTCCCCTTCCCCCGGAAACACCCGGCGTTCGTTTAGCGGCGTCGGCCTTTGGACTTCCGGCCACCGGCCGGGTCGGGGGTCCGGACCTTCCTGGGCGCATGGTGTGGGGCGGCTGTCTTTCATTACCGGGTCGGCGCGGAGGTCCACCTCCGGCATCGGCACTGAAAATTCGATGGCGATGTTGTTTGGATCGAAGGTGTAAATGGAGTGGATAAAACCGTGATCGATCGGCTCCGACACCCAGAAACCGGCAGCCTCCAACTTGTCCCGAAGCGCCCACAAGTCGTTGCTGCTTTCCACCTCGAAAGAGACGTGGTCGAAGGCAACGGGGCCGGACACCGGCACGCCGTGGTCTTTTTCATCAATCGGCTCCGCATCGGGCCATTCGAAAAAGGCGATCATGTCATGGGGGGAGACCTCGAAAAAATAGTGCCGGTAGCCCGGCTTTCCCAGGCCGGCAATCAGGCGCATACCGAGCAGGTCCCGCCAGAAGCCGATGGTGGCGTCCATATCTCCTGTCACCATCGCCAGGTGGTTGATCCCAGTGTATTTTACCATCTTTTCTTCCGCTAAATCAGAGTGCGCTCCCGGCTTTTTGGGAGCGCACTCTGATTTATTTGATCATTATGAGGAGCATCTTGAACTGCTCCTTTGCCTGAAGCGCATGGGGCACGTTGGCCGGCATGATGATCATGTTGCCGGCATCGACTGTTCGATCTTCTCCTCCGATCCGGACCTCGGCGCTGCCGTCGAGCACCTGGACGATGGCGTCAAACGGCGCCGTGTGCTCGGACAGTCCCTGTCCCCGGGCGAAGGAAAAGAGGGTTACATTCCCGCTTTCTTTTTTCAGAATCGTTTTGCTCACCACCGAATCTTCGGCGTAGGCAATCCCGTCTGTGAGATGAAAGGGCGTTCCCTTGCTGATGGTGCTGTTGTTTTTCGTCATGGCGCCTCCCGATCAGGCTTGTCAGAGGTCAGCCCCGCCGCTGGTCGGCAGGACATTCAGAAGGAGCCTATCTCTGAAAATGCCGTGGCAACTGAAACGGAACGGAATGCTGACAATCCCCATAATAAGTTGATTTTTTTACCATAAAATCAATGAAAACAATAACCACTCCGGCAAGGCTGTCAATTTTGCATCATGTCGGCACGGATGCCTTGTACAGCGTTCCGTTGCCGGTGATGCGGTAGGCCGGGGCCGCCGCCGGAACGAGAAAAGACGCTCCGCGTGTCACCATCGATTGATGCCCGCCTTCCTCGTGCAGGTTCAGCAGGCCTGCCGTACACAGCAAAATTTCGGCGCTGCGGTCCTTTTGGCCTTCGTGCGTGTCGCCGTCCTTCACATCGATCACCGAAAGAAGGAACTCCTCCGCCCTTGACGGGAAAACTCTCTCGCTTGGGCCCACCGGTTCCGCCTCCAGGATGTCGAGCTGCCGTGATTCGAAATTGAGCACCCGCAGCAGTTCGGGCACATCCACGTGTTTAGATGTCAGCCCTCCCCGAAGGACATTGTCGGAACTGGCCATCAATTCGATTCCGGTTCCTTCCAAATATGCATGAAGCTCTCCTGCTTCCAGAAACATCGCCTGGCCGGGCCTAAGGCAGACAAGGTTCAGGAAAATCGGGGCGAGAATGCCGATATCTCCGGGATATCTTCGCTTCAGAGAACTGATCCAGCGAAACACCGGATCGTCGGCCTCTGCGACCCGCGCAAGGTCTCCAATCTCGGCAGTCACCCGTTTTTTCCGTGCCGCGTCCATGGTCATCAGGGATTCGAAAAACGTCTTCAAGTCCCCCCTTCGCAAAAGGGCTTGCTCCTCGTCCAGGCTGCTGACCTCCAGCCTGGCAAAATAGTCGAGCATATCCTCGATGTCGCGAAACCCGTTGAGCCCCCAGAACCGCGTCAAGGCACAAAGACACTCCGGCTTGTGGTTGTCGTCTCTGTAATTGCGCTCGGGGGCATCCAGAGCAATTCCCATCCTGTTCTCTCTTTCAAACCCCTGCCTTGCCTGGTTCCGATTGGGGTGGGCCTGTATCGAAAGCGGTTCGGCCGCCGCCAGGACCTTGAACAGGTAAGGCAAACGACCGCCGAACCGCTTTGCTGCAGCGGTGCCGAGAATCTGGTCCGGATATCGGCCGATTAGATCCGACAGGGCAAGGGGCTTGCCCTCCCAGACCACGGTAGACGATGCCTTGGGATGAGCGCCCATCCACAGTTCGGCCTGGGGGCTTACCGAAGGACTGGATTCGCCTAAAAGTTCGGCAATGGCCGTTTTCGAACCCCAGGCATAGTCGAGGACCGGGTTTTTCAAAAAGAGAATTCGTTTCATAACGCGGCCTTTTGACTCTTTTTTGGTGTTTCAACTAGGCAGACATCTACCGTCAAAGACGGATGATTTGCAAGGAATTTTGCCCCGCCGGTTGGCTCCCAGACAAGCCCTATCGAGTGAAACAGCGATCCAATCGAAAAGACGGCAGGATCGGCCGGCCACCGCCGCGCTGCGGGAATCGAGACCTCGAAGTCCTCTGGCATTGACTCCGGCTGCCGGATCAGGGTACAGTCTGCGCGCTATAGGGATTGTTATTTCCATTCCATTTGAAAGCGCTTGATATGCAATGGCGCCCCGCGAACTCAATGTCCTAGTTCGGCTGTTTGACAATCCCTATATGTAAAATAAAAACCACGCAGAACGCTTGCGGTGCGGCTTATAGATGGGAATCGATGCGCTGAATCAAGCGTCACCCCTTGATATCTGAACGTTATTTTGGCAAGCGCTCTAAAAGCAATAAGCATTTTCCGGCCCCGGCCGATTTCAGCAGCCAGGAAAAAGACCATGGACCTGGATCATCTGGCGAATGCTGTCGTAAGTTTTTATTATGCAAACAAAATCGGTGTGATCATCGGCGTTGTGGTGCTGATCATTTTGATTCTTCTCAAGCCCAAACCGATGCTCAAGGCCATCGGCATTCTGCTTGCCCTCGCCGTCGCGGTCTACATCGTCATGCTGATCATCGATGTGACCTTTTCAGGGGTGGAAGTGAAAGAAAAAATGATTCACAAATCCGAATAGCACCCGCTGCAGACTGTCCGGTCGAAAACGCCGGAACGCTGCGGACGGGATGTGAAGGGGAAAAGCACCGACATGGGTCTTCTCGATGCGCTTGAGCAAATGCTGCTTCGCTACAAAAGGGGAAAAGAGCAGGTCGATCTCAAGGAGATCTTCTGCAAACGCAGCGACGATCAATACATCGAACGGTTCAGAACGGCGGCGGTCGGTGTGGAATACAGCAACATCGATGGAAGCGACCGCCAGGAAGCCTTGAAAAAGCTCAAGGTCGGGGAAAAGGTCCGGCTGATATGGGATGGGGGCGGTCAGGGCGGCAAGGACACGGTCTATCTGGTCAGAAAAGGGCTCAGCCATGAACTGGCCATGGCGGACTGCTTCGGCCGGCTAAACGACAAGGCGGCGGCCGATGTCATCCGGCGCCTCACCAAGGAAAACGTGGTCACTGCGGCAAAGGTGGCCAAGATCCAAGGCGGCACCCGAAAGCGGCCCAAGCTGAGCTGCGTACTGGAGCTCAGTACCTATCCGGGGCCTAAAAAAAAGACGGCCAATTGAAGCTCAGCCACAAAGAATTCGAGCGGATCGTGGAGGGGGCGCTTGCCAGGATCCCCCAATTGATCCGCGACCATCTGCAAAATCTGGCTATCTCCATCGAAAAGCGGCCGGACGCCGAGCTTCTCGAAGAGATGGGGATTCCCCCCGGGGAAACCCTGTTCGGAGTATATACTGGAATCCCCCTGCCGGAGCGCTCTGCCATCGAACCGCCCCTCTACCCTGACACCATTCTGATCTTCAAAGAGCCGCTTGAACGCTACTGCGAAACCATCGAAGAGCTTCGAGAAGAGATCGAAATCACCGTGGTCCACGAAGTGGCTCATTACCTGGGAATCGACGACGATGCGCTTTTCGACCTCGGCTACGAGTGAAACCGGATGAAACGGCTGGCCGCCATCTTTTTCCTTGCTGCGGGAGTTTTCACCTGGCTGGCGTTCAAGAGCGAAAGCCCGGGCCGGAGAAAGCGTCTCGCTGCCGCGGCCGCCGTATGCTGGATAATCGTCGTCGTCGGATTTCTGGTGTGATTAAATCCCGTTCCGGATTTGATCACGAATCCACTCCGGGAAAATCCCTTCACAGACCCCATATCAACCTTATAATTATAGTTAGGGCTGTGTTCGTTTAACCCTTGACGGAGCGCCGATATGAAAAAAATTCCCATTCTTTCGAATCAGGATAAAGATAATTGCTGCCTCGGAAACGAATATCTCCCCCTCGATTACATGGGCGAATTTTCGCTGCTGGGATTTCGGGTGCAGGATGTGTCCGAGGCCGTCCAGCTTCTGGCAGGGCAACAATACCCGGTAAAACCGACCGACTGCGGGGCAGAAATCACCGTAAACGACGCCCGGCAGCTTTCAGAAATTATCGGAGTCTTTCAAAAACACGGCATCGATTTTTCCCTGACCGACGTCGCCGATCAGATCTACCGGGGGTGATAACCGCCAAACCGCTCCGGTGGAGGCGGAATTTTTCTGGAGTTTGCCATGAAGTTGAAAATCCTCGGCCTTTGGATGATTTGCTCCGTGATGGCCGGTGCCGGCTGCGTGGGACCTCCTTCAGGAATCAAGCCGGTCGAAGGTTTCGACCTCAACCGATACCTGGGAAAGTGGTACGAAATCGCCCGCCTCGACCACCGGTTCGAACGGGGGATGACCAATGTATCCGCCATTTACACGAAAAGGGAAGACGATGGGATTGCTGTGGTCAACCGGGGGTTTGTGCCAAAGACCGGGGAATGGAAAACCGTGGAAGGAAAAGCACGATTTGTCGAGGACCCCCGGAAAGGGAGTCTGAAGGTCTCCTTCTTCGGCCCGTTTTACGGCGGATATCACGTGTTGGCGCTGGACCGGGAATCCTATCAGTATGCCATGGTCTGTGGGCCGAACCGGTCCTATTTGTGGATCCTTGCCCGGCAGAGGACTCTTTCCGCCCCGACCCTCGACCGGCTGACGGAAAAGGCCCGGGAACTGGGATTTGCTGTGGACGAACTGATCTATGTGGTCCACGACCGGATGGACGGATAGGCGTTTTATTCCTTCATCATTCATGTACTTTTATGCCTGCTCCTGGACCCGCTGGGATGCTGGGAAGCGGGTAAGCTTGGAAGCTGGGAGGCTTGGAGGCTTGGAAGCTTCCGCTACAGATGTCGGATGTCAGCCGCACCGCTGGCTGGGGGGATTGAGAAAAATAATGAAATCCCCCGATCTAGGTCAGGACAGACTTGTCAAGCCGGGAATGACGGACCGGGAACATGAAGTTTCATGCGAAATGCCCGGGGTCCGAGATCCGAAAAGGATCCGAAGACTGCGTTTTTTTGCTGACATCGGGCATCTGAAGGCACTTGATCTTTACGCCTTCAAGCATCCCAGCCTCCCAGCTTTCCAGCGTCATAGCGTCCCAGCTTCCCAGCCTTCTAGAAATAGTACGCCAGCCACCCGTACATGCTGTCGGCGGCGGGGGTGGTGTAAGGGGTACCGGGAATGGAAATCCCGCCGTATTCGCTCCCCTTCGCCCCCCAAAGGACATTCCCCCCCACCAGAAGCTGCAGGTCTCCGGTGATGTCCCAGGTCAACCGGGGCTGGATCAAGCCCGATGGGTCTTCCACATTGGTGATTGCCGTGAAGAGCAGGTGGATCAGGGGATGGACCTCGATCCTGAGATGGCCGGCAAGATAGGATCGGCCCAGGGTGAAGAGTTCGCCCCTGGCGATGCGGGTGGCGATTGTCGGGTCGGACAAGGCCTCTTGGTAATCGTCTTTCCCCACCCCGCTGTAGAAAAACTCGGCAAATCCGTAAACGTTTTTCTTCCACCAGATCCATGAATAGTCGATGTTCGCCACAAAGGAAGGGTAATCCCTGTCCGGGTTGTCCTGCGCCAGGTGGGTCCAGGTGAAGTCGGCCCGCCATGCGGCATCTCCGATGGTGCCGGCGCCGCCGAGCCCGAACACATAATCCTGGTAGTGCTTGGCCGCCATCAGGTCGAACTCTTCGGAACCCTTGAACAGATGGCCTTTCAGCGCAAGGGAGGATTCGTCCCAGGTCACGTCGCCGGCACCCGGATCCCTTCGCGGCACGTAGAGCATCTGAACGCTGCCGATTGCAGACGCCGGCACTTGGACGAACAGCATGTCGTCTCCGAGTTTGTAGTCCCTCTCGATGTCTGTGGGGGAAAATGGGTTGAACAGGTCCATCGGGTTGAACAGAAAACCGTTTCCCCAGGTGAGGGCCTGACGCCCCGCGGTGACCGTTCCCCAGTCGGGGGATGCGGTCAGGGCCAATCGGTCCAGGCGATGATAGAGGACAAAACCGTCATCCTCCTTGATCACGCTGGTCAGATCCATGAGGCGCCGGTCGTCTGAGGGAACGCCGCCAGGGGCCACTCCGTCGGGCACCGAACCGCCAAAGAGCACCGCCAAATCGTCCCGGGCCTCTTGGGTGTCTCCTCCCGAGGCCACCATTTCATAATGGGTTTCGAACCGGAGGCGGCGCTTCCAGAAAAGCGTGTTTTTCAGCCGGCCCTCCAGACTTCCGCCCAGGTAGTTTTCCGGTCCGACGGCGCGGTAGACGGAGCCGGCCGGCTGGAAGGACGCCTTGCCAGTGGCCTTCAGATACCCACCCCAATCGGCCTCGATCGGAGCAGCTTTTTCTCCGCCCCCAGCCGATGTGCCCCCGGCGGAAAATCCAAAAATTCCGGAAAAAGAAAAAAGAACAAGGAAAAGATAGATCCTCGCTCTTGGAGATTCACCCCACAAGGCAGAAGCAGCGAATCGAACATCGGAATCCATCATTTTGAATCCCGCCGAAAAAAAATCCTTTGGCCTCCAGCATCCGACACCCGATTGTGTCGGGTGCAGAAATTACTTCTTTGTCTCTTGTGTCTTCATTCGCTTGGCTGCGGCATAGCCGCTTTCATAAAATCGCGCAGCGACTTTATTTTCTGGTGTCTTCGGCCACGGTTCCGTCGTGGAGAACGACCAGACGCCGCGCATAGTCCATGACCATCGCGTCGTGGGTCGAGAAGATGAAAGTGACCCCCTTTTTATCGTTCATCTCCCGCATCAGGTGCAGCAGGCCTTCTCCGGTTTTGGAGTCGAGGTTGGCGGTGGGTTCGTCCGCCAGCACGATAGCCGGGTTCGACACGATGGCCCGGGCCACAGCCACCCGCTGCTGCTGCCCCCCGGAAAGTTCGGCCGGGCGCCGGTCGTACTTGCCTGCCAGCCCTACGTCGTCCAGCACGCCTTGTGCCCTTTTTCTTCTTTCGGCAGCGGGGACCCCCTGGAGCAGCATCCCGAACTCCACGTTTTCCATCGCCGACAAGACCGGGATCAAGTTGTAGGATTGAAACACGAAGCCCACCTTGTAAAGCCGGAGCTTGGCCAGCGCCGACTGGCTCATTTGGTTCAGGAGCCTGCCGTCGACCGACACCGCCCCTGCATCAGGGACGTCAAGACCGCCGAAAATGTTCAACAGGGTTGTTTTTCCAGAACCGGAGGGGCCGGCGACGGCGATAAACGCCCCCTTTTCGATTTCCAGACTCACCCCGTTCAGGGCGGTCACCTTCACCCGGCCCTGGTCGTAGATTTTCGTAACATCCCTGCATTCGACGATGTTCACCGGCATTCGTCCACTCCAGAAGCTGTCAAGCGTGATTTGCTTTTCCTGCAACGCCAGGCGGTGCTTCATTTTTTTCTTTTATCTTCCCGCGCAGCGGAAACACTGATGAAATCGCGAAAGCGATTTCATCAGTTGTAGGCCATCGCCGCCACGGGATTGATCCGGGCCGCCTTGATGGCCGGATAGAGGCTGACCGCCAACCCCAAGATCAATACGGTCGCATTGGCCACTGCGATATCCCGGGGCACCAGGACCGGAAAAACGATCCTGGACATTCCGGCGAATTCCATTCCTTCGGAAAAGGCGGAAAGATCGATGCCTTTGACCGACAGGGCCCATACGCTGAGCAGACCGAGCAGGTTTCCTGCCGCCAGGCCAAGGACCAGGAGGAAAAACGATTCGGACAACACCTCGGCCACCACCAGGCGGGACCGCATCCCCAGGGAGCGCATCAGCCCGAACTCCCGGATTCTCTCGAACACGGCCATGAGGATGGTGTTCACCAACCCGAAGCCCATAGCGATGAACACGGCCAGGAACCATATGAAAATAAAGTAATCGTAGATTTCGAGCGTTTCCCGCACGATGGGAAGAAGCTCTTTCCAGGTTTCGACGGAATAAGTGTGTTCCGGCAGGTGCTGCCGCAGGGCTTTGGCCGCCGACTCTACCTGCCGATGGGAGTCAAGCACCACGGCCACCTCGCAGATGTCGTCACCGACCCCGAGCATTTTCCGGGAAGCGGCGATATGAACGAAGGCAAACTGCTTCTCGGTGCTTTCCAGCTCCGCACTAAAGATTCCGACGATGCGGAATGCCCGGGATGCGATCTCGCCATTTGCATCCTGGGACATGAGCACCAGCTTGTTGCCGAGCCTGGTTTCGAACTTGCGGACAAACGCCTCCCCGATGAGAATGCCCAACGGATCCTCTGGCTCGAGGTACCGGCCCTGGTGGACGGCATTCCCGATAAAGGAAACAGCGGCCTCCCTGCCAGGATCGATCCCGACCAGGGTGATGCCGGCAGAATGCCGGGCATTGCTGGCAACGGCATTGACCCGGATCCGCGGGGTCCACCGGGCTCCTTCCGGAAGAAATTCCAGGGCATCGAGAACCGCTGCCGAAGAAGTGATCCGGTTTTCGATGACCGGGTCGTTTCGAAATCCGGAACGATGAATCTGAATGTGACCGGTGAGGGTGGCGATCCCGTTTTGACGCATCCTGTCGGAAAAACCGCGCATCAGTGCCCCTAGAAAGATCATGGACCAGACGCCGATGATCACCGCCGTCAAAATCACGGCGGTCCGCCGCTTGTTGCGCCAGATGTTTCGCCACCCCATCTGGAGGATCATCGGATCCCTCCTTGATCAAACAAACCCCCTCGGCGTCAGCAGCGGGGCTGGAATTTGGAACGCTCAAGCCGCCGTCAACGCCTCCAGCGGCTTCAGCCTCCTCACCTTGAATGCCGGATAGGAGGCCGTGGCCAGGGTGATCAGCAGCACGATGCCCGCACCGATGGCCACGGAAAGCATCGAGAGCTGCGGGTAGATCCGCTCGGGGAGTCCAAACTCCCGGGCGATTTCTTCGGTACCTGGAATCAGGATGCCGTGCGCCTGAAAATAGGCGGTCAAAAGACTTCCGGCGAGGATGCCCACCGCCGTGCCGATCACTGTCATCGCCGCAGACTCGTAAATAAGCAGCCGTGTGAGACGGGCGGGGGTCGTGCCCATGGCCATCATCACCCCGAATTCCCGCTTTCTTTCGAAGATCGCCATCAAAAACGTGTTCAGGATAGAAAAGGCCACCACTACGATCAGAATCAGGTAAAAAATGAAGCCGACGATCAGATCCATTTTGATGGCCTGAAGAAGGCCCGGGACCAGTTCCTTCCAACCGAGGACCGCAAGGGACCGGCCCTCTGCGATATTTCCCAACGCCCTGGAGATCTCTTTTTTGGCTGGAGGAACG
>Ga0272443_10004557_pt1 | contig 15001 bp, 6 predicted proteins | sample SSMAcet12_FD_193581 | JGI IMG/M metagenome (GOLD analysis project Ga0272443, IMG submission 193581) | Marine sediment archaeal communities from Little Sippewissett salt marsh, Falmouth, MA, United States - SSM-Acet-12 | ecosystem: Environmental > Aquatic > Marine > Wetlands > Sediment ...
GTAAGGAATGGCTCCGCGCAACTCCGAAACCGGAAGCATGGCCAGGATAAAGGTTACCAGCTCCGCAGGCAGCATGTTGAGACGTCCAATTATGCCCGAGATAAGCAATTCTTTCATTTTCCCCCTGTGGTATAACCGATTTATTATCCAGAATTATAACATGCCTTCCCCTTCAGGGCAACCGCCATTCCTGAGATTCTTCATTTGCAAATCCCCGTTTCCCCTCACCTTTTATTCCTCTCCCCGTGGGGGAGAGGGTTGGGGCGAGGGGGATATTTCCGCCATCTTTTGTGCCTGCCGTTTTGGCGGCGGGCATGAGGGTTTCATTTGTAAAGGCATCTGATATAAAGTATAATATAACGCCATGGGGAGAAAATATGCCTGAACATTCCAAACCGAATATCGTGATAAGCAAATGCTTTGTAGAACCAGTAAGGTATAACGGCGCAAGAATATCCAACTCCCTTGTAAACCGGCTTAAACCCCTTGCCAACCTGGTACCTGTATGTCCTGAAATGGCAATAGGGCTGAGCTCTCCCAGGATTCCCGTAAGGCTTGTCCGGAGAGGAGAGTCCCTTTGCATGATACAACTGGAAACAGGAGAAGACCTGACGGAAAAAATGAGGGCCTTCGGGAAAAACTTCCTGAAAGATTTGAAAGAAATTGACGGGTTTATCCTGAAATCCAGGTCTCCCTCCTGCGGACTATCTGGCGTGAAGATATATTCTTCCACCGAAAAAAAACCGGCAACAGGCAGAGGCAGCGGACTCTTCGGGGCAATGGCGAAAGATGAATTTCCGTTTTTGCCTTTGGAGAGCGAAAGCAGGATAATGGACCCTGATATCGGGGAGAGCTTCCTGGCAGGCATATTTGCCCTGTCCGATTTGCGCAGCAGCCTCCCAAAAATCAGGAAACCGGGACACCTCGTAAATTTCCATACCCGTTTTAAGCTCATGGCAATGGCTTTTTCTCAAAAACACGCATCCGCGCTGGGAAAAATAGTTGCAAACCATGAAAAGCTCCCTTTTGAAGCTGTGATGCAAAAATATGTCCCGGCTTTCAGGGAAGCTTTTTCAAGAAGGACGACAAGAAAAACCCATATTAACGTTCTCATGCACGTTTTCGGCTACTTTTCGCCGGACATCACGGGAGAAGAAAGAAAAAGGTACCTGTACCTGGTCGAAAGGTACAGAAACGGAGATATCCCTTTCAACCTTCTTGTGGAAATATCGAGGGTTTATATATCAAGAACCGATAAAAAATACCTGAAAGACCAGAAGTATTTCAACCCTTACCCCGAGGAACTCCGCTATAAAAGTTTAACAGCCATATGAATACATGGAGAAAATTATGACGGGAAAAATTAAATCTGGAATCGCCTTTTCCCTGCTTTTGGCCCTCGGCCTGGAAGCGGGAACAGCGGCGGACAACGCATGGGAAAAAAGAAAAGAAGCATTGAAGCAGGACGAAAGCGTGGTGAGATACTATACCTTTGAAGAGGTGGAAAACAGCAAAAGCGCTGTAAAAGATTTGAAGGGAAGCGGGGCAGACCTGACATTCAAGGCCTATAGGGACCGGAAGACAAAAGAGATGATGGACGACCTGGAGATTATAGAGGGAAGACAGCCAGGCAAGCCCGCAGTAAGGCTTAACAGGGGTTGGTACCAGGGAGCGGCCGCAAACGTAGAAAACAGGCAGTTTACAGCAACGGTATGGTTCCGCAGGAACGGACCCGGTTTTCACAAGCACTCTTTTACCGGAAGCAAGGAGAGGAAAGACGGCGCCATATTGGCAAACGGAAACGGGTATTCAAAAGGCTGGCGGTTGGTTACCGTGTACGACCAGAGGCAAAGCCTTGAGTTTTTCCTCGGCGGCAGCGAACCCCTGGCTGAAGCAAGGGCGCGCTCTCTCCTGTCGGTACCTGACGGCGTATGGCACCACCTTGCCGCTACGTGGAACGGAGAAGAGATGAAGCTCTATCTCAACGGAATTCCTGCCGGCAGCAAGAAGTACAGCGGCAGGTATGTACCCTCGGGAGAAAACGATTTTTTAAAGATAGGATACATAATGGCAGGCGTAGGCAGCGTTATCCTTGATGTAGACGAAGTAGTTATCTACAACAGGGTTTTAAGCGAAAGGGAGATAAGCGAGGCAGGCAGGGAACAGACCGCCGGAATAGAAGAGATACTCGATTTGGCCGACAGATACCTGAAAAAAGGCGATTACGAGAGAGCAAGGGCTGAATACGGGAAGGTAAAAAAGGTTTCTGGGATAGACTACGGGATACCCATGGCTCTCTTCAACATAGCCGAAAGCTACCGTTTAGAGAAGGATTATGCAAATACCCATAAGACATACCGGGAAATTTTCGGTTTGCCGGAACTTTCCACCTACTACCGCATATACGGTTTATTCCGCCAGGCGGAAGCCTGCCTTGAACAGGAGGATTACGGGCAGGCAAGACAAGTTTACGAAAAGGTGATGAAAACAGGGGGCGCCCTGGAACAACACGTTTTTACCGCCCGCCTGAAAACCGCAGACACTTACAGGGCAGAGAAGAAATATGCCGTTGCAAGAAATTTATACGAGAAACTGCTTACAGAAGAGGAAGCTTGCGCCCAGCCTCACGAGGTTCACAGGCTTGATTTGAGGGACAGGCTGGAAGAGATAAACGGGCTGGCAGACGGAACCGCCATAAAAAGCATGCAGGAGAAAAGGGCCGGGTGGGTCAACCTGCCGGAAAAAGCCCTTTACGTATCCCCGCAAGGCAGTGACGCCAACCCTGGAACAAAAGCCGCTCCCTTTGCCACAATCCGAAGGGCGCAGGAAGAGGCCAGGAAGATTAAAGAGAAAGGTCTGCCCGCAGGCGGCATGGCGGTATACCTGAGAAACGGAAATTATTTTCTCGCAGAAAGCCTTTCCTTCGAAACAGTAGATTCGGGAAGCGAAACCGCTCCCGTAGTCTACAGAAGCTATCCCGGCGAAAAGGTGCGCATCATAGGAGGCAGGCAACTGAAAGCCTTTTCTCCCGTCCGGGACAAGAAGATACTGGAACAACTTTCCGCGGAAGCCCGCGGCAAGGTATGGGAAGCCGACCTTAAAGAGGCGGGAATCAACGATTACGGAGAGCTGTTAAACAGGGGGGGGCATAATCCTCCCACGGTGGCAAGACAGGGAGCGATGGAAGTCATCTTCAACGGCAAGGCCCTTCAACTGGCGCGCTGGCCCAACAAAGGATACGAAAGAATAGCGGGTTTACCCGACCCGGCGGGAGACGGGTCTTTTAGAAATAAAGCCTTTCAGAGAAACAGGTTCGTATACCCCGGAAACAGGCCGGCAAGGTGGAAGGAGGAAAAAGAGGTATGGATTAAGGGGTACCTTGCGGAAACAATGCCTTTCCAGATGATTCACGTAAAAATGGTATCTCTCGACACGGAAAAAAAGATTATAGAAACCGCTCCCGATGCCCGATGGGGAGAAAGGTACAGCCTGTACAATACGCCTTACCAGAAAGGCGGCCCTTTTTATGCTTACAACCTTTTAAGCGAGATAGACAGCCCCGGAGAATGGTACATAGACAGGGATACCGGCAAGCTGTACATCTGGCCCCCCGAAGATATAGAGAAAAGCGAAGTGATAGTTACAACTCTTGAAAAGCCCGTTATCACCTTTAATAAAGCTTCGCATATGGTCCTCTCAGGACTAACCATCGAAGGAACATGGACCCATGCCGTTGACATACAAGGCGGCAGAAATATCCTTGTAGCGGGAAACACCATGCGCAACACCGGCCAGTACGCAGTCAACGTAAAAGGCGGATGGAACCACTCGGTTTTCGGGTGCGACATATACGATACGGGGGAAGGAGGCGTAATCCTTGACGGCGGCGACCATGTAAAGCTCATACCTTCAGGCCACACCATTGAAAACAACCATATACACCGTTTCAACCGCTTCTGCGGAGGATACAGACCCGCAGCGCTTCTTCTCGGCACGGGACACAGGGTTTCCCGGAACCTCATACACGATGCCCCCATGCACGCTATATACCTGCACGGCTCCAGCGGCAGATACAAAAGCAGCACCAACGACCACGTAATAGAGTTCAACGAGTTTCACGACGTACCCTACGAAGCCCGGGAATTCGGGGCAATATACATCTACTCCGATGCATGGCAATGGACAAACAGGGGCAATATCATCCGGAACAACTTCTTCCACCACATAAGCTACCACTCTTCACCCAACATGTCCCAGGGGCTTAACGCCATACATATAGATTCGCACAACAGCGGTTTTGCCGTTACGGATAACTTCTTTTACCTTGTTCCAAACGGGATTTCGAACCCACAACCTGAAAACCGCCTCGAAAATAACATCTTTATCGACCCGGAAAACAGGGCCATAAGCCAGGGCAACAGGTGGCACCTTCTTCACAACGAAGACGAAACGCCCATTATGAACAGGATACTTAGATTTGAAAACCAGCTCAAAACGGTTAATTATAAACAGCCCACCTGGAGCCACAGGTATCCCCAGCTGGTAAACTCATTATCCGGGAATACGCCTTTCGGCTGGGCAAAAGACAACGTGATAGAGCGCAACGTGAATACAGGCGGACCTTTTATAAGCATTGCGCGGGGCATAAGGAAAGACAATATCATCCGGAACAACTGGGAAGAAGGCGACCCGCTGTTCGTGAACAGGAAAGAGATGGACTTTTGTCTCCGAACAGGCTCTCCCGTCTTCGGAAACACGGGATACATGCCCGTTTCAATGGAAAAAATTGGGGTTTACAGAGACAAACTGAGAGCAAGCTGGCCGCCCGACAGGACAAAAGAGGATATCGGCAAATATTATATCACCGAATGGAAAGCAATCGACCAGATTGCATCCAGGATAATACCGCAGAAAAGGGTCAGTAAGACTCTCAATTACAGGATTATGCGAACAGGTTCCCCCGTAAAAATCGACGGCACGCTTAACAGGGAAGAATGGTTGGGGCTTGACAGGAATAAGGCCATGGTAATAGAGCAATATTATACGGGAGAAAAGAAAAAAGGCCCAAAAAGCTACGTATGGATGCTTTACGACGATAAATACCTCTACGTGGCCTCAATGCATGAGCCTGACCCTTACGTGGAAGGCATGCCTCCCAGGATGAAAGACCACCTGCCCGTCCTCGAGATGTCTATAGAGACCCATCACGGTATACACAGCCGGGACTGGTGGGTAGACGATATGCCTACCGGCCCCATATATATCTTCTGGGGAAATGCCGGAGGCAAAGTGGAATTCAAAAACAACTTCGGCATGCCACACGCCAGGGCGCAGGAAATAGGAAAATCTCTCGAATATGCGTCAACAATGCTGGACAAGGAAAACCTCTCCTGGGTATCCGAATTGAAAATACCCTTTGCAAGCATAGGGCTCAAGCCGGAAGATGCCCAACAGCTTGCATTTAACGCGGGGGTATACAAGAGAGGCGGCTGGTTTACATGGGTAGCGACAGGCACAAACGTCTGGAGAATTGAAAACGCGGGGTTTATAAGGTTTGAATAATAATCCCGAAAAATATAATATTATTACGCTTTTTCCCGGCCCCGGGGGAAAGAGGTTTTTCTTCCCGGGGCAAAACTTTAATTTATAAATGGACCATTCCCTTTCGCTTATTTTCGTTCTCTTAATTTTCGGGCTGGTACTCTTTTTTTCGCGGAAAATGGACCTGGGCTACTCCCTTTTCATAGGAACCGCTCTTATGGGGATAGCCTTCAGGATGGCGCCCCATGATTTTTTCCGAAGCATCCTTGAAGCCTCCATTGACCCGACAACACTGACACTGCTGGCATCCATTTTTCTCATACTGGTACTCAACGAAACGCTGAAAGCCAGCGGGCGCATGGAGATTCTTGTAAGCACATCGGTAAAGCTCCTGCACGATATCCGCCTGACCACCTTTTTTCTGCCCGCACTGATAGGCACCCTGCCCATGCCGGGAGGGGCATACTTTTCAGCGCCCATGGTCGATTCAACGCTGAAAAACACAGATATATCTCCCGAAAAGAAGCTCTTCGCAAATTACTGGTTCAGGCACACGGGAGAATACATAAACCCGATGTATCCCGGTATAGTCACCACGGCCGCTCTCACAGGTTTATCTTTTCAGTCTATCGTAAAAGCAAACATATGGTTGACTCTCACAGCCATAGCAGCCGGGGCAATTATCCTTTTCGGTAAAAAAAGGCAGAATTTCAACCTTGAAAAAACAGGGTATAAAGGAAGCTTCTCCGAAATGAAAATTTTCCTGAAGGGTGTTTTCCCCCTTCTGGTGATAATAATACTGGTGATATTTTTCGGTTTGCATATTGTTACAGCTTTATCCGCAGGCACAATAGTTCTCTTTATCAGCTGCCGGCTGCCGGCAAAAGAAACCCTGAAGGTCTTACGCAAAGCTCTTTCATGGCAAATGTTTTGCATGATTCTCGGGATAGTATTCTTTCAAAAGGTCCTTGCCGAAAGCGGAGCCGTAGAACAAATAACCGCATTCCTTAAAGCAAGCAACATCGGCCTCTTTCCCGTAATAACAATAGTTCCCTTTTTAAGCGGTTTCGTAACGGGCATTACCCTGGCAGCCATGGGGTTGAGCCTGCCGCTTCTCCTGCCGCTTCTTCCGGAAATCAACTCAGGCAACATAATGTTTATCTTCGCCTGCGGATTTGCCGGGGTTCTTCTTTCTCCCGTCCATCTTTGCCTTCTTATCACCTGCCAGTATTTTAAAGTCCGTCTGATTTCCATATACAGGTATATCATCCCCTCTACCTTTGCTGTAGTCGCAGTGGGATTTATCGGCTACATCGTTTCGCTGCGCTGAAGTTTTTCACAAGGCTCCGATGTTACTGCCGCCTGAACCCTTTCCCAGGGCGGGACTGCCCGGACCCGGCCTGAAATCCCCGTTTTCAGGGTCGATAAAAAGCGGGTCTGCCGCCATGCTGTTACTGTCCTGCCCGCTGTTTTTTCTCCATTCTTCAAGTGTTGAGCCGGAAACATCCGCCTCCCATGTGGTTTCCGCCTGGTTGTAAATATTTATTTCGGCAATCTTGCCTATTATCGTCTTGCCCCTCAGGGGCAGATGGAAAAGATTATAGTCGCTTTCAACGGCGGCATTGCCTGTTCTGAACATCAGCCCGGGATTTCTGGCAACCGAAGTTGGCGCAGAAAAGATATTATTAATGAACCTTGCCTCCATTTCGTTGTTTATTAAAACGCTGTACACGGAGCCGTGAACGAAAGTATTATTCTTTACAAGAAGGCCCGGGCTTGTAGACGCAACTAAATGATACCGGGTCCCCCATACCACGTTGCCCTCAAAGCGAAGGTTTGGAGAAGCATACACTGTTACGCCCTTGGTAAAAAGGTCTCTCAGAGACTCCTTCCCTCCTATCCGGCAGTTGAGAATCTCTATATCGGAAGAATTCCGAATCACGGCAACGTTGGCTATGGAATCAACCGCGTTGGTAAATGTAAAACCGTCCACGGTAACATATCCGGTTGAATCCAGCATCAACAGGGGCCCCATTACCCTGTGTCCGTTAACGGCAACCTTTCCTTCCCCGTACCTCCTGTACGTTATCCTTCTCTCTTCAGTGCCTCCCGCAAGAGGAGCGACCGGATGTTCGTACTCCCCCGGGGCCACCAGGATAGTATCTCCGGGTCCTGCCTCAACGTTTGCCTTGCGTATGCTCTTCCACGCTGCCTCAGGAGCCCTCCCGTCGGAACTGTCGTCGCCGCCAGGCCTAACGTAAAAGACACCGGGTTCAGGAGGGCTTCCTGCGGTCTTGAAAAGAAAGACAGGACTTTCCGCCTTACCTCCCCTGCGTCCCAAAGCCTCCACCTTCATTTCATACTCTTTTCCGGCCTCCAGCCCGGACAGGCCGGCAGAGTGGACAGTCCCCTGTAAAAACCCCCGGGTCTCCACGACTTCCCACGGTTGACTTCCCTTAGGACGGTAATATACTCTTCCCGTAGTGTCATCAAGCGGGGTGTTCCAGGTAACGGAAACGCCCGTATCCCTCACGTTGGTTATTTCCACGCCTTCTATGCCGGGCAACCGGGCAACCGCAGGGAAAGCCCCGGCCGCTTCCGAGTATATGCCGAGACAGGCGGCAGGACTCCCCTGCATAACCCTGTAGTCCCCTTTTTCTTCGTCCATGAACCCCAGGTCCCCTGTCACGCTGCCCCACTCACCGGCAGGAGGATTCTTTTCCGAAACGTGGTAAGCGTTATGGCTGGACATGTAGCCTGGACGCGAACCCTCGTCAATCATGACGGAATATACCGCGTTGCCCGCGAAAATGTTGTCCCGAACAGACGCTCCGGCAGACCCGCCGTGCAGATGTATGCCTATCCTGTTGTTAACCAGGGTACAGTTGCGTATACTCAGGTTCCTGGCGCCGCCTGCGTTTATACCGGCACCTCCGTTGCCCGCCAGCAGGCATCGCTTCAAGGCAGCGCCATCTCCCTTCACGGCAATCCCGTCTCCCGGAGCACCGGTAACGGTAAGACCCTCAGCTGAAACGTAACTGCCGTTAAGTATTATTCCGGGCAGAACAACCTCCCTGCGCCCGTAAGCCCTCAGTTTTATGTTATTCTCAGGGTTTCCCGAAGAGTTTACAACCAGGGGTTCAGCATACCTGCCTTCAGATATGTAAAGGGTATCCCCCGCCCGAAGCTCTTCCACCGCCCTTGCCAGCGTCCTGAAGGCGAGCCTTTCGGAAGTACCGGCAGCTGAATCGCTGCCTCCAGGTGAAACGTATAAAATACGCCCTTTCTGCCTGTAATAAGCCCCCGCATTGCCTCCTCCCGGGGCCTGGCCGGCAAACGGACTGTCGGACTGGAGCCGGTAATCGAGGTATTCCGGGTCCGCAAAACAGGCCTCTTCAATCTTTTCCAGGTCATTGTTGAAGACCATGTTGTTGAAAAACGCGATATCCTCGGCCGCCCAGTTTCCTGACGGACCCGAGGGGTCCATGGAAAAAACCTTGGTTGAGGCGCCTCCCAGGATTGTATTATTCCTTACCACTATCCTTTCACTCCCGTCTTCGGCAAACTTGCCGTACCAGTTGAGTGCATTGAAATATCCCGTAAGAACGTTACCCTGGAACATGCTCCCAGGCGAGGCCCCCCTCCACCGGAAAGAACCGCCTCCCGGCTCGTTCAATATGTTGCTTACAACATGATTGCGATGTCCGGGCCAGCCGTAGCTCCTTATGGAGAAATATACGGGAACCCCCGCCGTTCTCTGCGTCGGCGCGGAAGAATCCAGATGATTGCCAATAATAAGGGTGTCGGAATCCACGTTCTTCGGCCTTCCCGTCTTGTCCATGATAATGTTGCCGCGCAAGCCGTTTCTCACGCCATAATTGTTTTTCACAAGGTTGCGGTTCGACCTCCTCCACAAAATCAGGCCTCCGTAATCCGTGGCAAAAAAGCTGCAGTCCTCGATTGTGTTATTATCCCCTTCAAAAACCGCAAGGGCGGCAAAGCCTCCGCGGAAATGAATACCCCGCAAGTGAACGTAACTGCCAACGAGCTCCACGCCCGCCCTGCCCGGCTGCCCGTATATATCCCTCCTGCCAACAACAGGCTGGGTGGAAAAAGCGATACGGTTTGCTTCCGGCCCCCTGCTGTCGGAAAAACGGACGTAAATCCTGCCTTTCTTCTCGTCGTAGTAAAAAGTCCCGGGAAGTTCATCCACCCGCTTGAGCGTTCCGGCATTTTCAAGCTTTATGAAAGCCGGCTCCTCCCATACTCCGGCATTTTCCGGAGGAGTTCGCGCAGGAAGCTTATGCTCCACTTCGCAAGTGAAGAGAGTTCCGGGAGTCCTTTTTACGGGACCGGGACGGGCAAACCCCGTGACCAAAACCCTGTGCCCCGGTGCGGCCGATATCGTTACCGGCCTGCCTTTCTCCCCCGAACAGCCTATAACCATCTTGGGCTCGGCATACTCGCCCTCTCCGATAAGCAGGGTATCTCCCGGTCCGAGCCTTGAAACTGCATGTTTCAGATTCCGCCACGAAGTCTCCCACGTCAGGCCGTCGGCCCCGTCGCTGCCTTTAACAGACACGTGATACGTCCTGCCCGGCTCCAGCAGGGGACCGCTGCCGTATTCAGACTCGTCTATCTCCACCGGCTGTGCAAGCTGAAGCGCGTTGGCAGAAACTTCGCCGGCAAAAAAAGGACCCGCCGCCATTGCCGTAAAAAATAAAAACGCAGGGGTCATGCCCCCCGCAAGGCAGATTTCATATAATCTCATTTTTTTTCCTCCTTTAAACATATTATATATGGTTTCAGAAAACTCTGCAACCCCGGCATGTCAACGGTTTCCAGATGAGCTCTTTTGAATTGCGCATCATAAATATCTCAAAGCGAAACCTGAATTATAACCTGCCCGCCGTTTGTTCGGCTTTTCCCTTCGCATGGCAGGGGAAAAAGTGCTTGACGGGAAAAACAAACCGTCGTAGAATATGCATGCGATGGATGAATTGTTATACAAGTAATACTAATCTGAGGGAGGGGCAATGAACAAATCTCCGAAGTTTTACGGAAAGGTTCCTGTCGGCACCAAGGGGCAAATTGTCATACCGGCGGAAGCGAGAAAAGCAATGAATATCGGTCCGGGAGACAAGGTCATTATCATGTCCGGGCCGCATCGCCAGAACAGGGTGATAAATATCATTCCGGAAGATGAGTTCAACAAATTCCTGAAGCTCTTTGAGAAGCATTTAACGGACATGAAAAAAGCAGTTATGCGTTGAAAAACATGGAATTACACTCCATTGCGCCCATGGAAGCAGGATGTAAACATAATTATTTTCCGCACTAAACGCATAGAGGATGAGAACCGTCGAAAAAAATTGAAAGGTATTATACAAACCGGGAGATTTAAGATGAGGAAAAATATTATCATAATAGTTGTCCTGGGAATTGCAGCCCTATCCGGCCTCCAGGTATACAGGAGAATTGCAAAATCGTCAAAAGCGCCTTCCCGCCGGCAGCAGCAGGCTGTTGCGGTTGAAATAGCTCCCGTAGAAAAAAAGGATATACTCGATATAAAGGAGTTTACAGGTTCACTTGCCCCACAGTCGATGTTTCTCTTAGCGCCGAAGGTGCCGGGGCGTCTTGAAAAACTTCTTGTCAATATGGGCGACACTGTTAAGAAAGGCCAGTTGGTTGCCTTGATTGACAGTGAAGAATACAGGCAGGCCGTTGAGCAATCGAGGGCGGCACTGGATGTGGCAGCCGCAAATTTAGCCGCAGCGGAAACAGCCCTGGATTTGGCAAAAAAAGAGTTTGAGAGAATAAAGACTCTTCGCGAAAAAAAGATAGCGTCCGAATCCGAACTCGACGCGGCAGAAGCCCATTACAAAACCGGCGAAACAAAATACAAGGTTGCCGCCGCCCAGCTGGAACAGGCAAAATCCGCTTTGAAAACCGCTGAGATACGTTTGTCGTACACCCGGATAAAGGCATCCTGGGAAGGCGGCAGTGAAAGGAGGATTATAGGAGAGAAGTACGTGGACGAAGGAGCAATGCTGGCAGCCAATACCCCGATTGTCTCTGTTCTGGATATCAACACCCTCAAGGCCGTAATAAATGTAACCGAAGAGGACTATCCCAAAGTAAATGCTGGAGACTCCGTAATGCTTGCAACCGCTGCGTATCCCGGAAGAAATTTCGCGGGCAGGGTCATACGCAAGTCGCCGGCCCTGAACGACGCCTCCCGAACGGTAGCAGTGGAAGCAGAAGTCTCTAACCCGGCACACCTGCTTAAACCCGGCATGTTTGTAATCGCTGAAATTGAACTGGCGCGCCGCGAGAGAGTTACCGCCGTCCCTTTCGAGGCACTGACGGGAAGAGAGGGAAAGCAGGGAGTGTTCCTCCTTGAAGAAAAAGACAGAAAGGTCCGTTTTGTCCAGGTTGAAACGGGCATTATAACTGCCGAATCAGCCGAAATTATCAATCCCCCACTGAAAGGGCATGTAGTAACTCTCGGACAGCATCTGCTTGCTGACGGAACCTCAGTGATTATACCAAAATCCGACGGCGGTTCAGAAAAAAGAAAAAATAATCGTTCGGATTTTCACAACGAAATAAAGAAGCCTGAAGGAGACCGGCCATGAAGATATCAGAATTCTCGGTTAACCATCCCAAGCTGACAATGATGGTAGTTTTGATTACTGTTATCATAGGCGGCATATCGCTCAGGCGGCTTCCCATTGACATGATGCCCGACATCTCGTACCCTACTCTGAACATATCTGCAACCTATGAAAATGCCAGTCCCCAGGAGGTTGAAGAGCTGGTAACCCGCCGCATTGAAGAGGCCATGAGCGCGGTCCCCGGCGTTGAAGAGATTTCTTCGGTATCTTCCGAAGGCAGCAGCCGTGTGACCGTCTCCTTTTCATGGGGAACAAACCTGGATGCCGCAGCCAACGATGTGCGTGACCGGCTTGACAGGGTAATCCGAAGGTTGCCCGAAGAAGTGGAAAGACCCACCCTCTGGAAATTCGACCCTGCAAGCATGCCGATTTTAATCCTGGGGGCTTCCAGCGAACTGGATGCGATTCAACTACGCAAGATAATAGATGAACAGGTCAAGTACCGGATTGAGCGCGTTCCGGGGGTAGCTTCGCTGGATATCAGGGGAGGACTTGAAAGAGAGATTCATGTTAAACTGCACAGAGACAGGATAAAAGCGCTCAGAATTTCACTGGACCAGGTCCTGGCTTCCATAAAAGCCGGCAACATAACCCAGCCGGCAGGAACAGTGGAACGCGGCCGGCATGAAATAATACTTCGAACCCCGGGGGAATTCAGAAGCGTAGAACAGATTCGCAAGACAATGGTTGCAAACTTTGACGGTGTACCTGTTAAACTGGAAGATATCGCTTCTGTTGAAGACTCCTCTCAAAAGGTTACCCGTATTGTTCGTGTCAACCAAAAGCCGGGTGTTACTCTTTCGGTAACAAAGCAGTCAGGAACGAATACCGTGGAAATAGCGCGGAAAGTCATGCAGGAAGTTGAAAGAATCAACCAGGATTTAAGACAGATAGAACTCATCCCCATTATAGATTCTTCGGATTACATCCAACGCTCCATATCCTCGGTCAGCTCTTCCCTTTTTTACGGAGGGCTTTTTGCCATTATAGTATTGCTCTTTTTCCTGAGAAGCGTCAGCAGTACAGCCATTATTTCGGCAGCCATTCCGATTTCAATCATCGCCGCCTTCGCTCTCATGTACTTCTCGGGATTTACCCTGAATATTATGACCCTCGGAGGCCTTGCGCTGGGCATAGGAATGCTTGTTGATAACTCAATTGTAATACTGGAAAATATTTACCGCCTGAGGGAAAGCGGAGTGGATGCCTGCCAATCCGCGGTAAACGGAAGCCAGGAGGTTGCCGGTGCGGTTGTCGCAAGCACCTTGACAACCATCGTGGTATTCCTTCCGCTGATATTCATGGAAGGCATGGCAGGCGTGATGTTTAAACAGCTGGCACTCGTGGTAAGTTTTGCATTGCTATGTTCGCTTTTCGTATCGCTCACGTTAATTCCCATGCTCGCTTCAAAATATCTGCATATCGTCAATCCCGAATATTTCGAAGGGGAGAAATTTTCCCATAAGCTTTTCAGGGTCAGCAACAACATGTTTCTCAAATTGGAAGACGCTTACAAAAAAATACTTCACGCCGTTCTTTTACACCGGGCAAGGATCCTGGCAGCAACGTTTATGCTTCTCATTGTCAGCCTCCTTTTGATACCTCTGGTGGGCGTGGAACTTATGCCTCAGAGCGATGAAGGAGAAGTCCGCGTGGACGTTGAGATGGATGTAGGCACCAAGCTTTCCCTGCTTGAAGAAAAAATGCTTCCCATAGAATCTACGGTTGTGAGGGAAGTGCCGGAAATAAAAAGCATGGTAACCCAGATAGGAGGCACGTGGAGAGGTTCGGGAGGACATACAGGTATGCTGCGCATCGCCCTCAAACCCCTGGCGGAAAGACAACGTTCAAGCGAACAGATTATGGCGGACCTTCGCCGCAAACTGGCAAATATCCCGGGAGTAATCGCCCGCACGAGGACCGGAACGGGCATGTTTACAAGAATGCTGGTAAGAACTATCGGGGGAGGAGGCGAAAGAATCCAGGTTGAAATCAGGGGACACGACCTTGAGACAGCCGATTCACTCGCACAACAGATAAAGCAGGCGGTGGAAAAGGTGGAAGGCGTTACCGACGCACTGGTAAGCAGGGAAACCGGCAGCCCCGAGGAGATTGTAGTTATAAACAGGTTAAAAGCTGCAGACATGAACCTCACCGTTTCCCAAATCTCGCAAATGCTCAGCACCGCCCTGGGCGGCAGCAGCGCTGGATACTACCGCGAGGGAGGAAGTGAATACCGCATATTTGTCCAGTTGAAGGGTGCCGAGAAAATGACCATGGACGAGATACTCAACCTCGCAGTGACAAATTCATCAGGAGAATCCATAATGCTGCGCAACGTGGTAGAAATGAAGCCTTACAGCGGACCCGTGAGGATAGAGAGGAAAGACCAGGAACGTATAGTTGCCGTGTCCGCAAATATTTCGGAAGACAGGGATTTGGGTTCAATTCTCAGCGATATAAGGAATACCATCAATACAATACCCGTTCCTGAAGGCTTTACCGTGGGATTCGCAGGAGAATACGAGCAGCAGCAGGAGACGTTCAGGGAACTCGCACTCGTTTTCATACTGGCGCTCCTGCTTGTTTACATGGTCATGGTATCCCTTTACGAATCGCTGCGGGACCCTTTCGTCGTAATGTTCTCGGTTCCTCCCGCCTTTATAGGCGTAATATGGATACTCTTTTTCACCGGAACCACTTTCAACATGCAATCCTTCATCGGGTGTATCATGCTCGGAGGAATAGTGGTCAATAACGCTATCGTGCTCGTACACTACATA
>Ga0272443_10004558_pt1 | contig 15001 bp, 12 predicted proteins | sample SSMAcet12_FD_193581 | JGI IMG/M metagenome (GOLD analysis project Ga0272443, IMG submission 193581) | Marine sediment archaeal communities from Little Sippewissett salt marsh, Falmouth, MA, United States - SSM-Acet-12 | ecosystem: Environmental > Aquatic > Marine > Wetlands > Sediment ...
CGATGATCGCCTGGAACGGAGAAGAAGAAATACTCCTTCTTACAACAGATATGAAAGCTTCCGATTCAACCGAAGTTCTCGAAGTCCTTCCTTTACCGAACGAACCTGCCGTTAAAAAAGGTGATACAGAAACGTTCAAAAGAGCTACCGATCTCATAAATAAAAAAATACGCCGCTCAACGATATTGATGTCTAAGCGAAACGGCGGAAAAGAGAGGAAGACTCAACCGGCGGGAGAAATTACGTTTCATAAAAAAATCGGCGCACATGATATTTCGGTCGCGCATGTTTTGAATAAAGATGGTTTTATTATATGGGTTGAAAACCATTTAAACTCTCTGGGAGTTGAAAACCCCGATATACCCGAAGGGCTTAGGAATGTTGTAGATGAATATCTGGAAGAAAAATTCACATGGTTTGTTTTCGATATCGTATCTCTGGATAAGGAATTAAAAACTAATGATGCCATACAATACAGATTTAAAACGGACTTTTTATATTATCCCATAAAGATAATGAGTACAGAAGAAGGATATACATCGATGGATTTTCTGATACTTACACCAATGTTACTGGCTAACTTCCCCGGAATACCTATAGAAAAAATTAAACTTAAACATCAACCTATATCGGTAACTTCTGATGAAGTTAAAAATTTAAATAAAGAAATGAGCGAAATTTTAGAAAACAGAGAAGAGATGAAGTTGCGAATATGGGAAATAAAAGGCGAAATTTCTTCCTTTACAGAAGATTTAATAGCCAGGTGATTTTAAGGAGTAAAAATGCAGAGAAGCAAAATAGGTGAAGTTTTAATTCTTTTTTCAAGCATAATTATCTGTCAACTTGCAGGCATTATAGGTTCTATATTCACAACTCCCGCTATACCCACTTGGTATGCTAATATAAACAAGCCAACATTTAGACCTCCCAACTGGGTTTTTGCTCCGGTATGGACGACTTTGTTCTTACTCATGGGAATCGCTTTATTTCTTATTTGGCGAAAAGGATTGAATGAGAAAGATATAAAAATAGCTATTGCTGTTTTTGCTTTTCAACTTGTCTTAAATACACTGTGGTCTTTTTTGTTTTTCGGTCTGGAATCGCCCTTTGCAGCTTTTATCGAAATAATATTCCTATGGGTCGCGATATTGGCATCGATTATTCTTTTCTTCCGTATATCACGTCTGGCAGGAGCTTTATTGATACCTTATATTCTATGGGTAAGCTTCGCTTCGATACTTAATTTTTCTATATGGAGATTGAATATTTAGAATAAACTTCAAGCTTAATTTAACCACAAAGAACACAGAGAGCACAAAGCTTTTTTGTTGTTTAAAACCCTTCCCAACCCAAATATTCACATGTAGAACATGTAGAAAATGTAGTTGTTTTAACTTCCCAACCCCCTAACTTTCTAACTGCAAAACAGCCACTGATTTTCACGGATACACACTGATTTTTTATTTGTTTTAAGTTGAACCCGATAAACTCAAAAGACTCAGAACTCGGCACACGATACTCCGCACTTCATTAAACCCTATACTTTAACAGTTTTAAAAACATCGTTGCTATAATTGTTTACATTGGTATATTAAACCGACTATGATGCGAATGAAAATAAAAACAAATGATTTTGATTTTTTAAAAACTTTTAATTCGGGACTTTTTTACTTTTTTTATGAAAAGACACCTATAAGAAAAGTTTATTTTAATAATAAAACTATTGAACTTTCATTTAAACAGGAAAAAGAAAATTTAATAATAGACTCGTCCCATGATTTAGACAAAAGAGAAAAAGAGTTTCTTAAGCAAAGAATTATTTACTGTTTCGGACTGCATGAGAACTTAGAAGATTTCTACATTCTTTGCGAAAATGACAAGGTTTTAAAAGAGTATCTTCCTAAAATAAAGAAAACAAGGATTGTTTCAGCGTTTTCCGATTTTGAAGCGCTTGTAGGCGCAATAGTTTCTCAAAACAATTCTTACAGAAATTACCGGAATCAGATGGGCAGAATTTACAAAAAAATCAATTTTGTCAAATCAAATTATAGAGAAAAAAACATGGAAAATCTACGAATAGGTTACAAACTATCTTACATAATTGAACTTACCAAAAACTTTGAAAAGTCAAAGATCAAAGATATCAAAGGGATAGGTAACTATTCCATAAATCTTTTTAATATTTTCCAGAAAAGAGACTACAATTCATTTTATGTCGATTGCCTTACCGAAAAAATAATGAAAGAAAACTACGGAATTCCTAAATCTTTTGAAAAAGAAAGCACAAAAATCTGGGGCAGCTACAGAGGACTCGCGGAAGCTTACCTTCAAAGGTTTTTTGAGAAAAAATAAATTTTTATTTCTTTTCTAATTTATCCAGTCTGCTGTCTATCTGGTCGAGTTTACCCTCTATTTCTTTCAGCTTATAGTATATACTATCCAGCTTTTCTATTTTATCTTTGAATTCGTCTATTCCGTCTTTTGCCTTCAGACGGCTGCCCTCTTCCACCGTTTTCAATTTATTGGTTATCTCTGTAATTTTATTTTGTATTCTCTCTATCTCATCAGACTGAGGTCCTTTGCAACCAATAAAAGATAAAAGGAAAAGGATAATTGCTATTTTTTTCATAGTATCCTCCTCGTTTTCCGGAAATTTACACTAAAGTCAATTAATATCAAATCTATAAATTAGTCTTTTTTTGCGGCAGCGCCATTTCATACCTTGAGATGATTTTATCTATCATTTTGTCTTCTTTTTCGTCTACAATCTGCCTGGAAGAGTCAGCGTTGTACCAGCTAATAATTTCCTGCGCGCCCGTAAAAAAGGGTATATGAGCGGTATAATCGGGAACAAACTGTTTTATCTTAGAGTTATCGAATATCATGCTGTGAGCTTTATCTCCCAGAAGACTTGCTCCCCACTCGGAATCAAAAGAAGCGATAAATTCTGAAGGAATATGAACAATTTTGGCCTCAGTTCCGGCGGTGTAGGCTATAATCTCGTAAATCTGGTTCCAGGATAAAAGTTCATCAGAAGTAATATGGAATGATTCTCCTATAGCCAGAGAGTTTCCCATCAAACCCACAAAACCCCGTGCAAAATCTCTATGGTGAGTCATAACCCACAGGGAAGTTCCGTCTCCGTGCACGATTACTTTTTTACCTTTACGCATCCTATCCAATAAAGTATATTTATTATGCATGGGCAGGAGAGTACAATCATAGGTATGAGAAGGGCGCACAATTGTAACCGGGAAACGACCTTTACGGTAAGCGTGCAGAAGACGTCTCTCGCAGGCAATTTTATTCTGCGAATACTCCCAGAAATTATTGGATAAAGGAGTATTCTCCGTTACGGGAAGTTTTTTAGGCGGAGTTTGATAAACAGAGGCGGAACTTATAAAGATATACTGTCCAACTCTACCACCAAACAATTCGAGGTCTCTTTTGATATGATCGGGAGTAAAAGCGATCCAGTTCACTACCACATCGAATGTCATGTTTCCCAGGGCTGTCTCGGCTGAAGATCTATCCCTGATATCTCCCCGTAAAATATGCGCTTTCGCGGGAACGGGTCTTTTAGTAATACCTCTATTCAAAAGATAAAGATCAAACCCTTTCTCGACCGCCAGCTCACTGCAAGCCGAGCTTATAACTCCTGTCCCCCCAATAAACAAAATCTTCATTTATTCTTCTCCTGCGGAATTATATTTATACCCTATAATTTTCCGCTACTTTATATTTAAATTTACAAACATAACGCAAAATATCAAGAGGATAGGTGTATTTGGGGAATAAAGAAGCTGCCAGCTGACGGCCGAAAATTCTACACATTCTCTGTATTGAATTTTCAATGGTTGACAAGTACCGAAAAAATAATTACGATATTAATAGAAGTGAACAAAGTAATAAAAGTTAACGATAGAATATATTTTTATCTCAGGAAAACGCCCTCTTCCAATACCACACTAATAAAGGGAAACGTAAATATATTGATAGATCCGGGGTACAATCCGGTCAGGAAGATTAAATCTCTCGACCCTTTGACAAAAGAGGCAGGAATCCAGATAAAAAATATCGATGAAATATGGTTTACGCACAGCCATCCCGATCACACGGGACTGTCATATTACCTTATTCAGGAAAAAGAAATGAAGATTGTTTGTCATCCATCGGCAAAAGATTTTATAAAAATAGAACCTCCTATACGCGGTCTTCTCGAAAAAGAAAAAATAGACGAAAAGATTCTAAAAAGATTATATCCGGCAAACCCCGAAAAGAGAAAAAAAATCGATGCTCTGGTTCGATGGATCGTCAAATTTTACGGAAGTTCCCTTTACATTGGCAGCCATGCTATAAAAGCCGATGATTGTTTCTCCGACGGGGAACTTAGAAATGGCATCAAGGTTTTTTTTCTTCCCGGACATACAAATGATGAAGTAGGATTCTCTCTTGAAAACATTCTCATTACCGGCGATCTTATAGCCACTTTTTCTTTCTTGCGACCCGCGGTATTAAATGTCCCGTCATCAGACATCGACGACGCAATTTCTTCTCTGGAGAAAATTTTAAAAATTTCTCCCGACTTGATTCTGCCCGGACACGGAAATTGTTCAAAAATCGATATAAATCTGGTAAAAGAAATTCATACTCAGACGGTTAATTTAAGAGAAAGAGGTATTTCATTAATAAATACAACCCACTCTTTTATCCCCTACTTCCTGAACCTTCAAAAAATTCTCCCCCTCTTTACTCTGCGGATTCAAGAACGACTGGCTCTTCTCTATATCATTTATAAAAGTTACATTAAAACTGAGAACTAAAATAATTTTGAATTAAAACAATAAAAAAAATATAAAATAAGGTAATTCGTGCTATCTGTCTGATTTGTTGTTTCTTAATTTAGTTGGTGCGTAGAAGCGTTAGAGCGTTGGAAACAGGTCTTAGGTCCTGGGTTTTAGGTATTAGAAAAAACAACAAAGAAATTCCTGTGTTCTCCGTGTGAGATTGTTTAATGTTGGGGATGAACCCCAACGCTACTATTGGTTTTGAGATTGTTTCGCTAGAGCATAGCAGGAAGGGGAACTCGCAATGTCAAATCTTTCGAGTGTTTTTGTGGCAAAAAACTACAATTACTACATGTTCTATATGTGAAATGTTGCTTTGGTTCGTTGAGTTCATTGGGTTTAGCCGAAAGCCGACAGCGGTAAGCGGTTAGCCGATTTTTCTCTGTGTACTCTGTGGGAAAAAATAGGTAGCACGGAGGCGAATTTTTTAGCTTGACATAATGAATTTTATACTTAGATTTCAATAAATCAACCATAAATAAAGGAAATATAGGAGGCTTAATGAGTAAGTTTATATTGAATTTTTTTCTTAGTTTTTTTTGCCTGTTTTTTGTAATGTGCGCTTCTAATGCTAAATCCTCCAAAACATCCGAAGAATTTAAAATAAAAAGAGGCGTCAATGTAAGTCACTGGTTGTCGCAGAGTAAAAAAAGAGGAGAAGAAAGAAAAAATTATATCACAAAGGCAGACTTCGACACAATCGCCTCTGTAGGATTCGACCACGTTCGAATTCCTATCGACGAAGAGCAAATGTGGGATGAAAAAGGGAATAAAGAAAAAGAAGCGTTTGGATTACTTCATAACGCAATAAAGTGGGCTCTCGCGGCAAATTTAAGGGTAATTGTGGATTTGCATATCATCCGTTCTCATTATTTTCTGGCTGAAAACAATCCTTTATGGACCGACCCCGCCGAACAGGAAAAGTTAATATATTTATGGCAACAGCTTTCAGAGGAATTAAAAAAATACCCGATTAATATGGTAGCATATGAAATCTTAAACGAGGTTGTCGCGGATGATCCCGACGACTGGAACAATCTCATCTCGAAAGCTATCGCGAAAATAAGGCTTAATGAACCGGAAAGAACAATAGTGGTCGGCTCGAATAGATGGCAGATTGCTTCGACCTTCCCCGACTTGAAAATTCCTGAGGGTGATACCAATATCATTCTTAGTTTTCATTTTTATAATCCTATTGCGCTTACTCATCACATGGCACCATGGTCTGTTGTGGGAGAATACAAAGGAGACGTTAACTATCCGGGACAAATCTTAGACACCACACACTATAAGGAGCTTTCAGCAGAAGCTGTTACCGCAATGAGGGAACACGCAAACGGATATTTCACAAAAGACACTCTGGCAAAAATTATGTCTCCCGCTATAGAAGTCGCGAAAGAGAAAAAACTGCCACTTTACTGCGGTGAATTCGGAATTTATCCCACGATACCCGAAGAAATTGCTCTGCGCTGGTACAAAGATATCTGTGATATCTACAACTCGAACAATATCGCTTACTCTCACTGGTGTTATAAGGGTGATTTTCCCATTGTCGACGAGAATAGCAAACCAAACAGAAAGCTTGTTTCTGTTCTGACTTCAAAGTAAAAGAATGAAAATGTTTATTTTAAACTCTAAAAAAGGAGGTATAGTATGAAAAGGTTTATGTCGGTAGCGTTAATGATTTTATTAGTAGTTTTCCTGACCGCCGGCTGCGGAGGTAAAGGAGATGAAACGTCGGGAGAGACAAGTAGCGAGAAAAAAATTGAGAAAGAAGAGGAAGCAGAGAATCTTTACTTAACAGAAAAAGAGGTAAAAGCTTTTATAAAGGCTTACCCTTCGTTTGTCGAAATTACCGAGAAAACAACAAAAGATATCGAACCTTTAGCCGACAAAGAAGATTTGATAAGTGGTATGAGGATTACTTCAGAATTTAAAAAATACAAAGAAGAAATCGACGCGGCTTTAAAGGATTACGGCTTCACTCTCGAAACTTTCGGCGCGGCGTATGGTAAAATCATGGCCGCTTATGCTTATGGGCAGATGGCAGGCGCCGCCGGAGAAATGATGAAGAAGATGCTCGAGAACCCGAATGTACCCGAAGAACAAAAAGAAGAAATAAGAAAAAGCATGAAAGAAGCAGAGGAGTCTGAAGAGATGCAGGCGAGTAAGGCAAACTGGGAAATTGTAAAGAAATATCAAGAAGAAATAGAAAACTTACTCAAAGAACAATAAATATTTTTAATCGGCTTTTTGCTTAATAGCAAAAAATAATCTTATATGCAGAGCCTGCAGTCAATGTAAAAAGAAAAGCATTAAAACTTCAGGCTTTGTATTTATAAATCTCAAAAAAAAGATTCTTTATCCCTGTTTATCCGTGAAAATCAGCGGCTGTTTTGCAGTTAGAAAGTTAGGGGGTTGGGAAGTTAAAACAACTACATTTTCTACATGTTCTACATGTGAGAAAAAGGGCTTACGGCTTTTGGCTATCGGCTCACGGCAAAAAATATTTGTGTGATTCGTTGTTTCTCTTTGTTTTGGTAGGGATGGAAGGAGTTTTAAACAAACAAAATTTTAGTTCTTTTCTTTGTGGTCTCTGTGTTCTCTGTGGTTCAGTTTTTTACTCGTATCGTAGTGCCTTAACGGGATCCATCTTCGAAGCCTTATTGGCTGGATACATACCGAAGAATACACCTACAACAACAGCAAAAAAGAAAGCCAGTAAAATCGAACCGGGGGTCACGACAGATCCTCCGCCCTGGCTTAAAAATCGTGGCCCTATAGCGCCGGCGCCCACCATTATATTGCCGACTGTATTAGCAAAAACAAAACCGAAAAAGACACCTAAAAAACCTCCACTCAAACTCACTATCACCGATTCTATAAGAAATTGAATAAGAATATCTATTCTCTTTGCGCCTATTGCTTTTCTTATGCCAATCTCCCTGGTTCTTTCAGTAACCGAAACCAGCATTATGTTCATTATACCGATACCCCCTACAATAAGCGATATAGCGGCAATACCGGAAAGCATAATTTTAAAGGTACTGGCTGTTTTCTCCACCGTCTCTCTAAATTCTTCACGGTTTCTTATCCTGAAATCCTCAACCTGATTATGTCTTTCAAGAAGTAGCTCTCTGACCCTTTCTTCGGTTACATCAGTCGGAAGCAGACCCGTAGTCTGAGCATCGATAGATCGAACGACATTATCTTCACCGGTAATTCTTTTCTGAGCGGTAAAAAGAGGTATGAAGATACGGTCGTCAAAATCATTCCATCCGACAGATCCTTTTTCTTCCATAATACCTATTACGGTAAAACGCATATTTCTTATCTTGATTTCTTTTCCTATTGGATCTTCATTCCCGAAAAGTTCATCTTTAACGGTTTTCCCTATAACACATACTTTTGCCCACGATCTCAATTCGTCTTCCGTGAAAAACCGCCCGTCTTCAATTTGATGATTGTTAACAGTTTGATAAGAAGGCAAAACCCCTATAACTTGAGTATCCCAATCCCTGTCCTGATATTTTGCCGTAATATCACTTCTTACCTGGGGGTCCACATCTGTTATAAAAAACAACTCTTTTTTCATGGCGATTGCATCTTCGTAAGTAAGTCCTTCGGAACGTCCCCTCCACAGAAGAGCCTGATCTTTACTGTCCGGTCTTCTATAGTATACGCTGATAACGTTAGCCCCCAGTTTCTCAATCTGAGAGGTAATATTACGTTTTGCCCCTTCCCCAACACCCATAACGCCTATAACCGCTCCCACTCCGATAATTATTCCGAGAACTGTAAGAAAAGAACGAAGTTTGTTGGCTAAAAGTCCTTTATAACCAGAAAAAAATCCTGAAATCACACTGCCGAGAAGACTGGCATCTCCTTTTTTATCATCGATTATTGGAGTTTCCTTTTTTGATGATTTTATTCTAACTTTCTCTTCATCTATCCTGCCGTCCTTTATTTTTATACTTCTTTCCGCATAGTCGGCAACCGTAGCATCGTGAGTGACCATTATTATAGTTTTACCCTCCTGATGTAATTTCTCGAATAGAGACATGATTTCTTTCCCGGTTTTTGAATCGAGATTCCCTGTGGGTTCATCCGCGAATATTATGGAAGGGTTATTTATAAGAGCCCTGGCGATAGCTACTCTCTGCTGTTCCCCGCCGGAAAGCTCATTCGGGTCGTGATAAGCGCGCTTTTCAAGCCCAACCCTACTAAGAACACTCATTGCCTTTTCCCTGCGTTCTGTTTCGCCTACACCGGAATAAAGAAGAGGAAGTTCAACATTATCTAATGCACTTGTTCTGGAGATAAGATTAAAAGTCTGAAAAACGAATCCGATTTTATTCTTTCTAATATCTGATAACTCATCATCGCTTAGTTTACTAACATCACGGCTTCCCAGAAAATAACTCCCGGAAGTCGGTCTGGAAAGGCATCCTAATATATCCATCAGGGTAGTCTTCCCCGAACCGGAAGGGCCTATAATCGACAAAAACTCTCCGCTATATACACTAAGGGAAACGCCCCGAAGAGCATTAACTTCTACATTGCCCCTGTAATAAATCTTGGTAATATTTTTAGCTTCTATTAAAGGCATAATTCACCTTATCTTCTGGCTCTCCCTCCAGGCGACCCGAAACCCGCGGGATTAAATCCACCCTGCTCTCTGGATATAAGTACTGTATCACCTTCTTCCAATCCTTTTTTTATTTCCGTCTTAATTTCATCAGAGATTCCCGTAATAACGGGTTTTGGAACAACCTTTCCCCGTTCTTTTACGAGAACCATACTTTGTCCATCTTTACTCATAACAGCCTGTTTGGGTATGGAGAGTACGTTATCGGCTTCTTCTATAATTATGTCGAGGTCGGCTGTCATACCAGGACGAATTCTATCATCCGGACTCAAAATCTCGACTTCGACGGGATAAACCACGAGATTATCCTCTTCGGCACCGGAAGGAGAAATCCTTCTGACTTTACCCCGATATACAATACCCCTAATAGCGTCGAACCCTATTTTGACATCCTGATCTTTTTTTAGTTTTACAATATCGACTTCGTTTATGCTTGCTTTTACCAGCATTTTACTCAAATCCGCAACTGTCATAATCGCGGTTCCTCCCCCGCCTATCGCCTGAGTTCCTGAAGTTATCTTTTCTCCTTCCTCCACATTGACACTCGTTACAACTCCATTTATAGATGAAGTAAGGGTAATATTTTCATTCCCTGCAAGATCGATATTTTCAACATCTACATTACCTTCTCCACCCAACATTGCCCATAACTGTTTTTCAGCGAGCTGAAGCTGTATTCTACTGTTTTCATATTGCTTTCGCGCGTCTTCGACATCCTGCTCGGCAATAAAACCCTTTTCAAAAAGTGTTTCCTTTCGTTTTAGATCTCTTTGTGCTTCTTCAAGATCCAATTGTTTACTCTTTATGGAAGCCTTCGCCTGAGCCACTTTTTGCGCTTCGTCGGGCTCGGGACGTATCAAAACCAATTTCTGTCCTTTCTTCACACTTTCTCCTTCTTCCACAAAAAATCCTATCACCTCCCCTGCGAGCTCGGATTTTATGTCTATCGAAATAACTGGTTCTACCGTACCACTTTCCGTAACTTTTTGTATAATTTTGTCCCTGCTCACAACGGTTGTCTGCGAACCTGACACTTTATTTCTCTTTCCTCTAACTAACCTATTACCTATAATCGCGATAATTACCGTTATGAGTACTATTCCTCCAATAACCATATATTTTTTTTTATTTTTCATTAAATTTCTCCTCATCGTATAGAATTCCGGCTACTTTTTTTAACAGCGCTTCGGCTTCAAAAAAACCGTATTTAGAACCTATAAAATTGACCTGCCCTTGTGTAAAAGCAACCTCAGCGTCTATAACTTCTGTTATCGGAGCGAGACCGTTTTTATACCTCCCCAAGGCAGCTTCGTAACTCTCTCTTGCACTCGCAACCTGCCTACGGGTCAGCTCGATTTTCTCCAGCGCGTTTTCCAGATTTATATAGGCTGATTTAACCTCGAGCCTAACCTGTCTTTTTAAATCTTCATACTCAAGTCTGGCGTTATTTAAGTCTATATTTGCTTTCCTTATAGCCCTCGATTTTACCCCTCCGTCGAATATGGGAAAACTCAAAGTTAGCCCAACACTCCAATCCGAGTTATCATCCAGATTGGATCCATTTACAGGGAAATTCTCAAAAGCGAACCTTTCCGCATTAAGGCTGTACCCTCCGCTCAGAGTAAGAGTGGGCAATCTGTTAATCCAGGCTATTTTCATATTATAGTCACTGGCGGCAACTATAGCTTCCTGCTGTTTCAAGTCGGGTCTCTTTCTGTAAGCCATACTTAATACGCTGTCAAATCCAGGAAGTTCCGATTCCTCCAAATCGACATCTTTAATTATCAGGGAAGAATCCAGATCCAGTCCCATCGCTTCGTTGAGTTCCGCTCTCCTGATTAAAAGTTCCCCGTTAGCCTCATGTAAATCTACCCTGGCCGCTTCAAAATCCGCTCTGGTTTTAAGCGTATCGGCCCTGGGGACCATTCCCAATTCGAATTGAGCTTTTGAGAATTCAAGTTGATATTTTTTTTGCTCGAGTGCTCTTTCTCTAAGATCCAACATCTGAAACGCGTTAAGTAGACCATAATATCTGCTTATCACTTCCATAATAAGATTCATTCGTGTAAGCCGGTACCCTTCTCTTGTCGAAATAAGACCCTTATGGGTTCTTTCGACATTAAGATAGGTTCTTCCGCTGTTAAAGGGTTGAATGGAAGCGGAAAGATTAAGATCATAATAATGCTGATCCCATCCGAATTCGTTGTACGTCTTGTCAACATAATACCCCCCTGAAAGTTCGACCTCGGGGAGCAAATCCGCTCTTGCGTCACTGACATCCAGTTCGCTTTTTTTAACTCTTCCTTCCGCTATGGCGATCAAAGGGGAATTCTTTAAAGCGATTCCAATACAACGATCTACGGAAAGAGTATCCTCTATTATTATATTTCCGCTGTCAACCGGTGAAGCTAACGCAATAACAGAGAAATTAACAAACAAAAAAAACGATCCTATTCCCCACCCTCTCTTTAATTCCTTTTTTATCATAAAAAAATCTCTCCTACTTTTACTTCTATCTACCCAAACAGTAAAATAAGGGGCGAGACTATATAATATATAGCCTCACCCCTCAGGAATCAAGAAGGGTAGCTTATTTTCCTACGGGACATCCCGGTCTTCCCCTCCCATCAAATCTTCCAGAACCTTTATGTCTCTTCCCTGAAAATCTATGAAAAAAAACTCTTTTCGCTTCTTCTTTTTTGTCGTCCGGAATAAGTTTATACATTTCCATCTTTTGCTCCAATCTCTGCCTGGATATCTTCTGTCTCAAATTAGCTATTTCATCATTAATGGAGAGAAGTTTCTTGAAATCAATCTTTTTTTCAATCAAAACTTTTTCCATTTCCAATTCCTTCTTTTCAATCTGATTTTTCAAATCGATAATTTTTTCCTTGTTTTTTAATCTCATTTCCCGCATTTTCAGTAAAACGTCCTCATCGAGATCCAAAGAAGAGAACCGGTTATGGTGCCATCCTCCCATTTTTGCTGCCTCACCCTTCATATCTCTATCGCGCATTCCTCTTTCAGCCTTTAGATTTGCCGGCAAGACCAGCATCATACTCATAAAAATTGAAAACATAATCATTTTGTACTTTTGCATATTTTCCTCCGATTTATAGATATGACCCAATTAAACTTAAATCGGTTCCATCAAAATGTAAAATTTAAACATCAAAATTTAAAATTACAAATAAAAGTTCAAAAATGTATCTAACTGTAAAGAAAAAAAGATTTTTTTGCTTTTATTAAGACCTAACTTAACCACCAAGACACTAAGGCATAAGGATTTTAAATTTGTTTTTTAACTTGAACCCTGGAAACCTTGAGCCCTTGAATCCTGAACTTTAAATAACAACAAACAGCACAAATTGTTTTAAAGAATTTAACCACAGATTACAAAGATTATCACAGATTTTTTTACTAATACCTATAACCCAGGACCTAAGACCTTTTTCCAACGCTCCAACGCCTCTACGCATTTACGCACCAACATTATCTATTTTTCCCACTGCTTACTGCTCACCACTCCCTACTTACTATTTTAACTAGACATACATAAAAAAATAAAAAAGCCGGTTCGTACGAGCCGGCTTTTTGTAAGCGTTCAGGTCTTTTTATCTCAAAACCGTAACTTTACGAACCTCAGTTTCGTTATCCTCATCTGCCCGAATACGCAGGAAATATACACCCGACACAAATCGACCAAGATTTACATTTTCTCTTCCCCTTTTGAGATTAAGGCTTTTCTTCTCTACAACCCTACCAACAATATCGATCAGTTCTACACTTGCTTTCCTGTCATAATTGGAAGAAACATTCAAAATGATATTTCCCGTTATTATAGGAAAAGAAAGTTTGATGTAGTTCTCGTATATCTCTTTATCCTCGGTAGTCTCAAAAGACGAAGGCTCGGGTTCCATATCAGATATAACAAGATATCCCACAACTTCAGTTCTAGTATGCCTGACCTCATCATCTTTTGACTGCTCTTCTTCCACCTTTACCTGTACGCTTGAACTACTGAGATTCCTATATCGAAGTACAGACGTATTGTTGCCATCCTCTGTACTCATATTCGCGAGTATTAAAGGTGAATCCAAAGACTGACCGAAATTTATTGTATACCATTCATGTGTTACAGATTTAGGGGTTTCAGAAGAAATAAAGTCCTTTCCGTCTATCTGACCCGTACCCGGAGAAACAGCTATATAATGCACAGTCTCATAGGGATGTTCTCCGTCAGCCGCCTCTTCTTCCTGTAACTTCACCTTAAAACTACTCTCTTCTAAGCTATCAATTCTCGTACACACCGCCGCACTGCCGTTATAAGTAACAACCTGGGTTAACAAAGTCTGATCGCTTCCAAAACTGCAGTCGAATTCTTTTAAGGTGTAATCATGATTAACGTTTTCTACCTTCCCGGCTTCCCAGGTCACGTCACCAATCAAGTGAACTCCTGCTTCCATAACAAAGTAAGAAATCGTCTCAGTATTATGACTTCCATCAAGATAATTCCATTCATCCAGCTGGAATTTGAACCCATTCGAATCTATATCTTTCACTCTTACAGTAGTTGGATCCGTGTCTTCGTAAGAAGGAGGTCCCATTACCACTATGGGGTCGGTATAATTATGAGAAAACTCAACCGTATGCCACTGGTATTTGTCGGTTTGGGCTACCGAAACTCTTCCCGTTTCAATACAGTTTTGATTTCCAACAACTATTTCTCCTTCATAGGGCAGCATATTTTCTTTAGTGATCGTAACACTCATTAATCCTGCTGTGGTGGGGGTGACTGTCAGACTTAAATCCCCGTTTGCATTCGTATAACCGCGTTCATACACTTCATTTTCTGTCCACAGACAAACATATGCATTTTCAACTGGGACAGAGGAATTTTTTTCTTTTACATTTATATCCACGATTGTCGTTTCGACATTTATAATTTCATCGTAAGTGACTTCCATTTCCACGGGAACATCCGTCCAGACAGGCATCTCAGGATCGCCGAATAAGGTCCAGGAATAAAGAATTGTATTTCCTATTATATGGGCATAAGCATTTTTTGCAGCACTCACCAATTCTCCAAGACGGTATTCGGATGAGTTGAATAATTCCCTGTGAAATTCCACAGATAGTTTACCAGAGGGACCAAGAGCTCCTTCAAAATCATCGGACCCTAAACCGTACCAGGTATTCATAACCGTGGCTACTCCAGCGTGCTTGTTTTCGTTTACGATCCGCTCCGCAAGGCAATCATAATCATACTCCACATCATCTTCTAGGTGTACCGCGCCCGCGAAGCAGGCAATAGAGGAAATGATCGAGGCTTTAGTAGAGTCGTTTGTGTTATTCGGCGGATCAGTGGTAAAATAGTATGGTTCACAAGGCCATTCTTCACAATCATAATGTACTCCTTGCCAACTTCCGTGGCCCACCCAGTGTTGAAGATTAAATCCGCTGTTCATGGAATCATTTACCATTTGCTGACTGATATAAGGCGGAA
>Ga0272443_10004559_pt1 | contig 14998 bp, 14 predicted proteins | sample SSMAcet12_FD_193581 | JGI IMG/M metagenome (GOLD analysis project Ga0272443, IMG submission 193581) | Marine sediment archaeal communities from Little Sippewissett salt marsh, Falmouth, MA, United States - SSM-Acet-12 | ecosystem: Environmental > Aquatic > Marine > Wetlands > Sediment ...
AACAAAGACGTCTCCAGAAACTACCACAACAAAGACGTCTCCAGAAACTACCACAACAAAGACGTCTCCAGAAACTACCACAACAAAGACGTCTCCAGAAACTACCACAACAAAGACGTCTCCAGAAACTACCACAACAAAGACGTCTCCAGAAGCTGCAACAACGCTCTCCAAGATGCCTGCCACAGCCAAGACGTCTCCAGAAGCTGCAACAACGCTCTCCAAGATGCCTGCCACAGCCAAGACGTCTCCAGAAGCTGCAACAACGCTCTCCAAGATGCCTGCCACAGCCAAGACGTCTCCGGAAAGCGTGGCGTCCAAATTCACCAAGGTGCCTGCCGCATCCGAGCTATCTCCGGAAAATGTAGCATCCAAATTCACCAAGATGCCTGCCGCATCCGAGCTATCTCCGGAAAATGTAGCATCCAAATTCACCAAGATGCCTGCCGCATCCGAGTTATCTCCAGAAAATGTGGCATCCAAATTCACCAAGGTGCCTGCCGCATCCGAGCTATCTCCAGAAAATATGGTATCCAAAGATCCTCAAGTGTCCAGTGATCTTCAGAAGACCTCAAGCATAAAGGACTTGCATACTGCAGTCGAGTTTGCCGAGAGTGAGACGATATACAAATCAAAGTCAGATAAGCAGGTGCCAGAATATTCGGTGACGGACTTATCACCTGAATCCCCAAGTTTTGAGAAACCCTCCGAAAGCGGAGAGGTAAACGACGCCATGGAACCCAAGAACGATGGTATAATTTCCGGGTCGGAAAACACAGCTTTGAAGCCAATTTCTGTGAAGAATATAGGGGATTTTGAGAACTTCGACATAGCGTCAGAAGTCGGCAAAAAACTGGGTAATCAGAACGGCGTCGTTGGAGATGGAAGCGTCAGCATTGTTGACTCCGGTGAAAATGAGCCCAACAGCTCAGACACGGTGGGAGGATTCACGGAATCCAGCACGAATGCTACACCAGAGACGTCAAATGATATATCCAATCTCGAGAAAAGTCTCGATCTGAAATCTGAGTTCAAAAATTTCAAAAGATTCGATGCGTCGAAAAATTTCGGTGAATTTGGCAAGGATTCCCCATCTTTGAACCTAACTGCGAATTCCGAGCCAGGGAACGCCACTGAGAAGTCAGACCCCCTCATTTTATCAGGAACTTGAACGCTTTGATATGAAATCCGAAGCAAGACGTGTAGGTTGTGGTCAGCACTTATAGTCGAGGACCGATTAGATGGAACTAGTTGGTTCTCGCAAGAATTGTGCTCGACGATACAAATATGCCAAAATATCGAGCTCATGAATCAAACTCATGAAAGTTCGATAATTGGCCAAAAGGTATCGTTAAGCAATATAAATTGCCACACCCTAAAAGAGGTTCGAAGAGAAGAGTCACTTTGAGGACAGCTAGATGATAAAGGATATCTGAAAACATTCGGGAATGCCAAGAAAACAGATATCCGATGAACTCATCTCCTGAGAAAGCCCGAAGGAAGGAGAAGCTCATGCCCAAAGACATCCGAAAAAAGCTGAAGTTATATTTGCAGGCGGCCTTCTTTGTCACACTCGTCTGTGTACCATCGGCTCAGGGAGAGGAATACACTTCCAGCTACTGGGCAGAAAAAGGCGACGCCTTGGCCAACATGGGAAATTACGAAGAAGCAGTCAGTTGCTATGACAATTCACTGAAGATTCGCTCTATCTATGGAAATGTTTGGTACAACAAGGGTCTCGCCCTGAGCAACCTTGGAAGGTACAGCGAGGCCATTTCTTGTTATGAGACTGCTATTAAAATCGATCCCGGCGATGGTGAAGCTTGGCGAAACAAAGGATTCGCCCTGTTCAATACAGACCAATATGATGAGGCCATCCGCTGCTACGAGAAGGCAGTTGCGATCAACTCGGAAGACGAGGATTCCTGGAACTACAAAGGCATCGCTTTGGGCAAAACGGGAAATTATCAAGAGGCACTGAGTTGTTACGATCACGTTTTGGAGATTAATCCAAGTAACGCAGAAACCTGGAACAACAAGGGCATAACCTTCAACGAGATAGGAGAATATCAAAGATCTCTGAACTGTTACGAGAACGCGTTAAAGCTTTCCCCAAATAACGCAGACTTCTGGAACAACAAGGGTGTCGTTCTTCAAGAGCTCGGGAACTACAAAGAGGCTGTAGATAGCTATGAAAGGGCAATTCAATTAGATCCTCTCCACAAATATGCTTGGCACAACAAAGCCCTTTTTGTCCCGAACCTAAATTCCGAAACCAAGGCGACCTTTGCCATAGCAAGGGAGAAGATGTACAAAGAACCTGAACAAGACAAAACATCCCAAGATATTCTATCATCACCATCATCGCCAGACTCTGAGAACGGCGAAGAGAACCTGCCAGGATTGGGGCCCGCTTTGATAATTTGGGATGTTCTGATTGCATCATTTATTCTGAGAAAAATGAGGGGCTACGACCGAATATGACACTCATGTGCAAGGACGAGAACGACTTTCTAAGGCAGGGGTCGATGAGTGCGTTATGGACGAGAACCGGACTGATTTTGGTGCTGTTTTTGACCCTGGCAGGATCTGCCTCGGCTGCACCTGGAGAAGCTAGCGGCATCGTTGTCCAAGTAGAAAGCGGAGATACGTTCCAAGTAGAGTTATTGAAGACGGACTCCACAACTGGCGGCGAAATCGAAAAGGTAAGGCTGGCTGACGTCGATTCGCCCGATATAGATACGACAGCAGGCCAAGCCTCAAAGGAGTTCTCTGAGGCGATGCTCCTGGGCCACCAGATCTGGCTAGATATTGATAACAAAAGTGAAGGGGGACGAGGTCCATTTGGAAGGCTCATCTGCGTCATTTACCTGGAAAACCCCAACGGAACAATCAACTTCACATACCCCTTCAACAGGATTCTGGTAGACACAGGACATGCCATTGTGAACGACTTCGATACCAACGAATTCGATCCAGATGATTGGTGGCCTGATTCTCAAACCACTTTCGTTGATGGTATGGTCATAAACGAGGTAGAACTCAACCCTTCAGGCTACGATGAGGATAACGAGTGGGTTGAACTTTACAACAAAGGAAACGAGAGCATTGACATAGGCGGCTGGAAACTATCCAACTCTCAAGATATCACGTTGACCATCCCTCACGAAATATCGATACCGCCAAAAGGATTTTACGTGGTGACCAGCGAGGGATATTGGCTACGCAACAGCGATGAAGAGGTCATTTTGAGCACAGAAAGAGGAATCGAAGTGGATCGAACACCGATCCTAAGCGATGACAAGAACAACGATTTGTCCTGGTCCAGATATCCTGACGGAGGAGACAAATGGGAGTACATCCCATCAAGCAAAAATTCGACCGCGCCGTCTGCAGCTCTTTCCGAAAACGGGATCGCCGATTATGAAGATGAAGACTTTGAAGACGAGGATGATGAAGATGAGGAAGATGAGGACGAAGATAACTGGCTCGGTTGCTGCAGCGACGGTTATCACGACATAGACCCCATAAACAGGTTGGTGTGGGACGTATCTGAATTTCTGCGCTAGAGGGGAGCTCCACCCTTTAGGGCGGGGTAGTTGACAAGAGGGGTGATTGAAATGACGGCCATTATGAGAGGCATCAGCTTTAACATATGGTTATTTAGACAAAAGACGAGGGACGATCCCGTCGGCCATCTGGGACGGGATGCTTGTGAAGAGGACGAAAAAGGAAAATGGCCCGAACGGGGGACCATGCAACAGTATCTAGATCATTTGAGAGATGAAGGTTCCGACGAGTCTTCTATGAAGGCTTTAGAACAGGCTTGGTTCGAGTATGTTGATATCCAGATCAGAGACAAAGCTCAGTTCATGGTGTTAGAAGAAATCGCAGAGGTTATTGAGAGAGATCTTAGAATGGCTACGCATACATTGGACGAGTCAGGGTACGTAATTCCTGAAAATAGGGCAGAAATTTTACAAAAGCTGATGCAAAAGTTGAAAAGACTTTGAGAATTTTATAATTTGGAGCCTTATCACTATTCTTGGTGAAAATCATGAAGAGACGAGTCGAATTCTACATGTGGCTATTCGAACAGAGAGGACGAAAAGACGATGTGGGGGCCTTGGCCCGAGATGTTTACGAACATCGAGACGAAGACGTTGAACGCTTCAGCAGGACTATGCATGATTATAAAGATTACCTGAAGAAACGCCGTGCTCCCGAGGCCGTCCAGAAGGCTTTAGAGCAGGCTTGGTGGGAATATGTGGACGTTTTAACCGAAGAAAAAGCTAGGCGGGAGATTTTAAAGGAGATCGCAGCAGTTGTAGACAGAGGGCTCGAAAGCATCGAAGACTCAGAAAAAGGGGTCCTGCACGTAATCGACAACGATCATGTGAACCTTCTGAAGAGGCTGTTGCAAAGATTGAACGAGATTTGATGGACTTTCATCTGTCCAATGCCTCCAAGGCCACGAGCTATCGAAGCTGTTGCAGAAGTTTAATAGGGCACCTTTGGAAAACCCAATTTCAGATCTGAAATCAGCGACAACGGCGATCTGTGACACGAGATCGAAAAATTAGAAGATGAAGTGCAATCTGCATTGCACACATTAAAGGAAGGCCATCTTGTTCAGAGGGAGGGGAACGCCTATCGCTATTCCGCCCTTGGTGTAAAAGAGATCCACCTCGCCGTTGTGGGCCCAATACCAGTTGGGGTAGTACAGAGTCAAAGCCGGCAAATCCAGGGCATAGAGCTCCTGAGCTTCATCGATAATATCGCCACGATTGTCTCTGTCCATCTCAAACTGTTGCTCTTCTAAAAGGTCAATTAGATCATCGTCCTCATAATATCTGACGCTGTTTAGGATATCGTCCAGAGTCATCCTCCTCAAGACATCGGGGTCGCCTCCAAGGCCGCCATGACCTAACAAAGCAAGATCAAAGTCCCATTCCACGACTTTCGTGTCCAGAGTGGCCCCATCCAGAGATCGCATGGTGACATCCAATCCGACTGCTTCTAACTGTTGTTCAACCTTCTCAGCAACGCGTTCGCCAGGCCATCCCGTGGTTCCCCGTTCTGCAAAGATTAGCTCCACTTCCTCGCCTTCGTAGCCCAGATCAGAGATTATCTCTTCTGCAAGCTCGGGATCGTAATCGTATTGTTCCACTTCAGAGTTGTACCATATGCCATCTTGAGGGATCATTCCAGGACTTCCGACCTCTGCAAGACCCCTTTGAGTTATCTCCACGAGATTCTCACGATCGATGGCATAAGCCAGAGCACGCCTGAAATCTGGGTCTGAAAAGGGCTCTTTCTGGTGGTTGATCATCAGTTTAGCGTTCCAGTCGTGAGACGCTTTCACGACTTCAAGTCCGGAGCCTTCCAGCTGGCTCACAGCTTCCGGCGGCACAGAAGCTGCACTCACGCTTCTTCCAAGGGCCGCAGGAGTCGTTTGGTCAGGCATCTTGACGAATTTCAGCCTGTTCACCCGAGGTGCGCCCTGGTAGTAATCTTCGTTCGCCTCGTAAAGGTAGGTCCCCAGGGCCCTGTTGTAATCTTTCAGAACGTAAGGGCCGGTTCCGACCAAGGCCTCGTCATCCTTGAATCCGGCAGGATTGGTCACATCTTCCCAGACGTGTTCAGGAAGAATCGGAAGGGTGCAGGCCACGTTGTCCATGAAGGGCGCGTAAGGCTCCGATAGATAGAGCTTCACCTGATAGTCGTCAACCTTTTCGGCGCGCTCTATTACGGTGCTATCGACCCACATGTAAGGATAATCATCCGTGTAATCTGCCGTGAAGACCACGTCGTCTGCGTCGAACTTCACTCCGTCTTGCCAATAGACGTCATCTCTCAGATCTAAGAGATACGCGTTCTCATCTTCCAGATAATCCCAGTTCTCTGCCAGAGCCGGAACGTATCCTTGGTCGTCTTTCCAGACGAGGGTGTCGAAGATGAAGCTCATGCGAATGTAGCCAGGGCCACGGGCGTAGTGGGCATAGGGCGAGGGAAAACCCCAGTCCCCAGTGGAATCTGCTATGGTGTACTCTGCCAACTCGTCAGAAGCAACAGCACAGCTCGTCATTATAAGGACTAGCAATCCTAGCGCCAGCCCCCAACATAAAGGTCTGATCAATCAGAATGCCTCCATCGTGTTTCTTATGAGGGGGGTTGCAATACTGGGATAAAACTTATTCCCTTGCCACCATCAGAGGGCGTGCTGCCATTTTCTTCAGAGTTTGCGATGTCAGTCTATTCGAGCTTAATTTTCCCCCTGAGCTGTGCGGTTGTGCAGATCTGTGTTGGTCGGACCCCGAATATAGTCGAGAACCTTAGAATTGACACTTAATTCAGCATAACAAATAAGGCATCTGCTACAAGGCTGGCGGTCTATCGGGTCGACATAGTCTTGCGCATCAGATAAGTGTCAAACTTAGCGTTCATGACTACAATCACGTTAGGATGTGGAGCCGGTTTGGGCCGAACGGAACGGTGAAACGAGAAGACGCGGGTAGAAGAGCCGTTCATGCGATAACTTAATTGAAGTATATGTACAAGTATATATCTGAATATGAATTTTTGAGCATTCATTTGGCCATTCAATTGTGACTATCTGCGCGTTGTCCCCTTCAACTTGGCATCTCAACTAACGTAACTTCCGTTGACTTTGTAAGCCATGTTTTACACACATCTGCCCACCTAAGCTAATCTTAGTAACCTATATATAGTAAGCTCACGTTATTTGGTTCCGTACGTGTGTGAACAAACTGAGGCAAACTCAGGAGTCCAAAAAATGGTCAAGTTAGGATTAGTCACCTTAGAGCTTATGTTAGCGGACCTGAAAAGGCCAATCTTTGCAGGAGACATGCCGGTCAAGGTCGACATTATCGACTCAGAATATGACAGCTCTTATGGCGATGGATACGATCACGAATACAATGGGAGTCCAGGTGAAGATGGTTGCGGCGATGGCGGATGTGGCTGTGGCGGCGACTGCGGTGGATGCAGTCATGAGATGATGACAACGCCCGAATCAGCACCCACATTTGTCATGGGTCCTTTCGATGAAATCGAGGATAGAGACCGAACCAAGGACAGGTCCCCGAGACCAGACCGCAAAAAGCTCCCCAGTGATATCGGCACCGGCTTTGCCAGCTGAGAGGAAAACGGGGGGCTGTTTAACCCCCATTATCTCAAACATCCCTCTTTGCCACTTGCACCTTTGTGCTTATCATCGTGAGCTGGTTTCAAAATGGCGCCACATGCCGTTTTTTTGCTGGTTAAACATCTAAACGGAATAATCAAGATCCATGGCTCCAAATGGTGCGTGAACTTTGGTTCATGATCGAGGGCCGCATAAATAGTTTTGAAACCAGCTCCGTGTTTTAACGATACCTTTTGGACAAGTATCGAACTCTTAAGAAGAGCTCGATATTTTGACCTTATTTGTCGAATACCCCGCAGCTTGCTGCGGGGATGAAAGGCAAATAACCGGCTCAAGGATTTATGTGGGCGAAACCCACACCGGGATTTGAGTCTTCTGCCTATAAATCAGTGCAACTAAGCGGCGGCGCCTTGCATGCCCCGCTGCTTGCAGCGGGGTGCGCCGCCGCAATTTGACTTGTATCGCTGAGAGTTATTCTTGCGAGAACAAGTTAGTATGACCTAATTGGATCTTGATTACAATTGGTTCTCGACGATGACACCAGCTCCCACTATTCCCATTTTCGTTTTGTATTCCTCTTTGTCCGGAATTTTTTGTCATCGGTATGCTTATATCAGGTTCTGTCATCTCGGAGACCCTAGGTGATACTCTGCAGTCGCTGAACGAACTTGGGTTAGAAGTATTCGAAGAGATACTGGACTACGCCGACGAGCTCCAGGTTGGTGTGGTCGAGCTAGAGAACGGGACTGTGGTAGCCGACGCTGGCGTGACGGCTCAGGGTGGATTGGGCGCAGGGATCTACCTCAGCCGCCTCTGCATGGCAGACCTCGCAGACATCCAGCCAGTTCCCTGTAAGGTGGATGGTGTGCCGATTCCAGGCGTGCAAGTGGCAACAGACCATCCGGTAGTCTCTTGCATGGCATCCCAGTGCGCCATGTGGCAGATCAAATCGGGAAAGTACTTCGCCATGGGGTCGGGACCTGCCAGGGTTCTGGCTAAAAAGACTAAGGATCTCTATCAAGCTCTGGAATACGAAGAAAATTCAGACGTGGGGGTGCTTTTCCTGGAGTCGAGCACCATTCCCGATGAGAAGGCTGCAGATCAGATAGCAAAAGCCTGCAGCATAGATCCTGCCGATCTCAGGCTGGCGGTGGCCCCTACCGATTCGGTAGCAGGCTCAGTCCAAGTATCTGCGAGGGTAGTGGAAACCGGGCTCCACAAGCTCTACACGATGGGATTCGACATCAGGACCATAAAGAGCGGCTGGGGAAGAGCCCCTATTGCTCCAGTGACTGGAGATGCAACCATGTGCATGGGTGCCTCCAATGATGCCATAATCTATGGCGGCGAGACTTATTACACCCTAGAATACGAGCCCTTTGACGAACTTTTAGTTTATCTCAAGGGCATGCCATCCATCTCTTCGAGAGACTACGGTGTACCCTTCTACAAAACCTTCAAGGAATGTGGCTTCGACTTCTTCAAGGTGGACCACAACGTCTTCGCGCCAGCTGAGGTGGTGATGAACGAGCTGAAGACGAGGCGCACCCTGGTTGCAGGAAAGCTCAACCCACGGGTACTCAAGGAGTCCTTCGGTTTCGAGAACATTGACATCACAGAAGACTGATTTTGGGATTATCACCGGGCGAGATCAAACGGAAAAAGAGCAACTCGATGGTTGAGGCTCGCAGCTCCGAAATATTCGCCCACCACCACCAACATCCCTTGCCATTTCCTTTACCTCCCTCCATCGCTCAACGCCTCTCGCAAAAGTTCCAGATTTGCAATCCGGAGGCCTTTTTGTGAGTGATGCATGAAGATTGGCAACAGTCCAGAACTTATCGCGCTGTTGAACGAGGCCGGGATTATCTTCTTGGCAATTCGAAGGTGGAATCGGTTTTTATTGAAGTCAATGAGTTGGTGACAGCCTTAATCCAGACAGATTTTAGGTCATCGCTATACAAAAGAAAATCTTTTGGCGGCTTTGAGGTTGTGATCACGTCGATTACCATCGTATGTGGCTCGGCGATCTCTCGGGAAGATATGTTGACATGAGTCCCAGGGGTGAGCTTGTCAGTTATATCTGTGTTGTTGACGGTGCAACCATCAGTCCAAGGAAAGTGGTGATACTCGCAACCTGCGGCATATTCGCCATTGATGTAATACTCCTGAAGAGCTGCGCCACCGAAATAGTCGTACTCCTCGCCCTCGACCATTAACCTAGCCTCTTTTATGTCGCAGTCTGGCACCACCAGATTCAGGTCGAAGTCCTCATCAAAGGTGTGAGTTATCCTGTGGTATATCCCTTCAGTCTGGCCGTAATAGGCAGCAGAGCAGACGTGACATGTCAGACTCGACCCAGAAATGTTTCCCCCAACCACGAGTATTCTGTATATCGTATCGGATAACTCCTCGGTGAGATTGTCCCACGTATTCAAGTCGAACTCATCGGTGCTGGCAACCGCGATCTTTCCGTCGCTGAAGACGAAGGCGAAATCGCCCGTCTTATCCGTGTATCTCCAAATCGCATGAGAGTCGTCGTGTTCCACCACATCATGAAGGGCGTTCACCTTCTCATAAAGGGCTTGAAAGTCCACGTCCAGATCCACATCTACAGAGGCACCTGACCTGAGCTCTACGACGTCTAGACTCTTGTTCTCGATCTCATCGCTTCCCAGTGTCCCGTTGTACCGGGTGTACGTAACTTCCGAGCCGTACCCCCCCAAGTGGAACAGGTCCACCTTTTGGGAGCAGACCTCAAAGGTGACTGACCAGTTCTCGCCTATCGGAATGGTTCCGACGTTCCAGGTCAACCATTTGAGGTCGCCTCGCGCTCTTTCCGAACCAGGATTAATCGAGTAGCGACCTGCGGTAAGGCCTTTCGGAATCTCGTATCTCACTTTGATGTTCTTTGTAGGGATCATCGTAACTTCGCTGTTGATCTCTGAGTAGATCGATTCCAGCGAGCCGCTTTCAGGGGCATCGTAATACTCGCCACCGGTGGCTGCTGTCATGTCCTTCAGGTTATCTGCAGCATCGCCCACTACTTTCAATCCTATGGAGTAGATCCTAATGCCTGCTTTCTTGGCCCTATCAACCTGTGATCCATCTTTTCCGCTCGGTGTGTAATCGCCATCACCATCTGACAAAAATATTATGAACTGAGCTTCGCCGTTTCCTTTCTCCAAGAGGTCGATAGACGTTTTCAGACCCTCATCAAGATTTGTGCCACTCTCTTCTTCGATCCTGCTTATGCTCTCGTTCAACGCCATAAAATTGTTTGTCAGAGGTGACGAGAAATCGACCCTCTCGTTCCAACTGACCAGGCCGACTTTGTCTTTGGCAGGGTCCAATTTGCCCACAAATTTCTTTGCGGCATCGAGGCGTTTGTTTTCGGGATCGCTCTCCTTCATGCTGGCCGAGCAGTCTATGGCCAGAACCACCTCGATGGGTGCCTTTTTCAGGACGCTTTCACCCTCCACATTCAGGTTTACCGTCGCCTTGTTGGGCATTTGTCCTGATTCCAACGACCATATCTCATCTGGAAATACTTCGTGAGATATGGTGAGATTCGCCCCAGCTGGCACAAGGGCCACGACGACACATAGAGCCACTGCCATCAGCAGGATCTGTCTGAAGTTCATGACTTGTTAACCTCTTTCGATGGGGAATGTGATTGGATCTATGTCTTATGGTGTGACTCCCCCCCAACTGAAGTTGGGGTGCATCTAGGTTTTTTTGCCAGAGATTGTAGCAGGTTCCAGCCAAGGGCGGAAAACCTCCCAGCGATTAGCTGGAAGGCCAGTCTCAAAATGTTGATCGCCGCATTCTCATCACGATCCATTACCAGCCCACATCGTGGACATTCATGAACCCGGTCAGAGAGCGATTTTGGAACTTCGATACCACATCCAGAGCACATCTGAGTCGTATACCTGGAATCGACCAGAACCACCGCAGAACCAGCTTCCTCCGCTTTGTTCTGAGTGGTTGCTGCCAGCATCCTCCAAGCAGCGTCAGATATGCTTTTTGCCAGACAATGGTTTTGAAGCATGTTTTTGATCTTTAGGTCTTCAAAAGCTATGACATCATACTCGTCTACCAACTTTCTGCTAATCTGGTGAGAAAAATTATGTCTTTTGTTCCTGATTCTTTCATGGACTATTCGGACGACTTTAAGTGCCTTCTTCTGTTCAGGGGCTCTTTTCGATATATTGGATAGCTTCCTTTGAGCTTTTGCCAAGACCTTCTCCTCAGATCGGAAGAACCGAGGGTTATCGATCTTTTCTCCCGTTGACAGCGCAGCAAATCTTGATAGTAGATATACATCCACCTCCGACCCGTATTTGAACAGTACATCGGGATCTGGCAGCTTAGCAGTTAGGCACGCAAACCACTTGCCTGTAGGGTATCGATGGACAGTGCATCTCTTGATCTCACCTTCTATCTCCCTATGAAGTTTGATCTTGACATCGCCTATTTTGGAGAGATACAACGTTCCAGAGCTGATATTGAAACCCGACTGTGGGTACATGAAGCTAATCATATCACCCCACTCCTCCGAATCTTGGATAAAACGGATCTTCACCATTCTCGACTCTTCTGAAGAAGTGTTGGTATGCCTGGTCTACCCTTTGTTGACACTCTTGGAGCAACTGGGAGTAGACACTCTTCGGTTCTGGGCTCTCTTGTCTCCACGCCGGAAGAAGTGCATTCGTCACATGTTTAGTGATCGGTAGAACAACACATGAAGATGATCTTCGGCAGGTTCCTGTGCAAATATCTCTATTCCAAGATTTTCTGTCAAATTCGATATGATCTGTCTCAGGCGCTTTCTAATCACCTCGCCAGTGTTACCAAAATTAGTATACCCCATTATTGCCTTAAATCATTATTGGCGGCCAGAAACAAAGGGGGGCTTCGCTTTCGTCCTCTGCCCGAATACAGGGGACTATACAAGTTAAAATACGGAGGGAGCGGCGCTGGAGACCAGCGCCCTCAATCATCGTTATCTCTTTTCAGTTGTTCATCCTTGGGAATTGCTCGGTCTGGTTTCCGTAGTCGGGATTTCCGCCCCACTCAGGATCGTACTCTGCGAGCGCGAGGTTGTAGCAATCGCAGTTGAAGATTCCTTCACATATGCCCACCTGGTTGATCTCGTCCATGCCGTCGTATCCGCCAAAGCAGCAGGAGAGCCAGTCGGACTTCACCTTCGTTACGCCACTCTTCTCGGTGGTGTACTTCATGTTCTTGGTGATCTTGAAACTGCCTGCGTAGTTCTCGTCGATCTCGATCAGTGGTTCTCTCCAGCCGCCCCATATGTAGCCGGTGATGTTCCCATTGTCGTCGACTTCGACTTCATTTTCACGGGTCACCAGCTCTCCTACGTGGACCGCGCCTTCTGTTACTTCCTCGTCGATCCTCATCTCAACGTGGCCGTACCCCTTCTTTTCAGGAGTGGACTCTGCGCACTTGAGATCGACACCTATGTCCTTGACGAATCCACGGGCGTACTCGATCTGGTGGTGCATGGAGACGCCTTCCTGGTAGCTCTTGCCGCAGGTCTTTTCCTTAAGTTTGGAGTTGTAAACGATCGGGTTCTGTTCGTAGTATCCTGTACCGTAAGGCATGGCCACAGGCGCATAGTTCATCTCGTTTTGCTCCACGAAGGATATGTTGCTCTTCGCGGGATATTCCATGCTGGACTTGTATGTGCCTATGTATTTGTTGTCGACTGGGTAATAACATCCTTTGCTCTGATTGGAATATATCAGGGTCGCCGAGTCCATATCTCCGCTTCCGTGCATGTAGTTCTGGAGCTGGAGAGTTGCGGTGTTAACTTTCTGATACACCATTGCATACCCTTCGCCTTCCACATCCTGCTCGAAGGCGTGTTCGTTTTTCTGATAGTACCCTTCTGGGTTGTTGGCGGCCCACACGGGAGCTGTCATGAAAAGCAGCATCAATATTGCAGCCCCTGCTTTTATAATAATCCCTACATCTCTCATCTCGATCCCTTTCCAAGTCTGTAGCATTCAGCTTTTAATCGCCATGGGATTTTCTGGTATATAACACTAGCCTTGATATTATCGTTTTGTAATAACTTCTTTATTTTCCGTCATATAATGCCTATTTTCCGATATGTTTGGCTTGCTCAAGCCTGCCTTCGATCATGCCAAAGCCATCTGATACTGGCAAGTCGGCCGCTTGTATTTAAGTCTATTTGTTTTACCTCAAATAGTTTGATGTGATAATGTCTGATCTATCCCGCGTTATGTCCCCCGACGAGAAGAGATGACAATCTCGAAGTTGGGATGGGGTTTTCGGTCTCGAAGTTCTGATTGAATGGAGTTCTGCTTGCTGATGCTCTCTCTTAAATCCATGTTCGTCACAACCCAAGAATGTAGAAAGGTTTATTTGAGTCGGTGAATACCACGAACTGTGCCTCTTGTGAGCGTGGTGATACCCACCAGAAATGAAGAAGTGTCCATCGGTGAATGCATTACCCGCGTCGGTGTTGCATTTGAGGAGATGGGCATTGAAGGCGAAATTTTGGTTGCGGACAGTTCTTCAGATTCCACTCCCGATATCGCACGATCTCTTGGAGCAAGGGTTATCAGGTCTGAAAAGCTGGGATATGGGAACGCCTATATTGAGGGGTTCAGGCACGTTCACGGAGATTATGTCATGATCTTGGATGGAGATCTTACATACGATCCTCTGGAAATTCCAAAGTTCGTCGAGATTTTGAGACATGGGAACGCCGATTTCGTCATGGGGACAAGGCTGAAAGGCAATATCAAGAAGGGTGCCATGCCCGCCCTTCATAGGTATGTCGGAAATCCTCTGCTCACTTCGATGCTGAACTTGTTATTCAAGGCGGGAATATCAGATGCTCATTGCGGTATGAGAGCCATGACGAAGGATGCTGTGAAGCGCCTGGACCTTCGTGCAGGTGGCATGGAATTTGCCTCAGAAATGGTGATCGAAGCCTTAAGAAAAAACCTCCGAATTTTAGAGGTTCCCATTACCTATTCTCCGCGTGTTGGCACCTCTAAATTGAGTTCGTTTTCAGATGGTTGGAGACATCTGAGGTTCATGATGCTCTACAGACCAACGCCTTTCTTTCTCTTCCCGGGCATAGTTGCTCTTGTTCTGGGTATGTCTCTCACCTTCTTCGTGCTGATGGAGGGTAGATATCAGAACCTCAGGATGCACTCTTTGATTCTGGGATGCTTGTTGCTCATAATCGGGTATCAGGTTCTGCTTTCCGGCATTTACGTCGGGGCCTTCAGTGCAGTCTATGGTATATCTGAGAGCAGCTTTGTCAGGGGGATCATGAATTATCATTCGCTCGAACGGGAGTTAGCTATGGGTGTAGCACTTCTAATCGCTGGGGTGATAATGGGGATGCATGTGATTCTGAGTTGGAAGGATGTGGGATATGGTTCTCTCCAGGAAGTACAGAGCGCCATGATGGCCTTGATTTTATCTATAATCGGAATACAAACGATCTTTTCGGCGATATTTATAAGTTATTTGTTATTAAACAACGGCGGTGACTCGAAGAGATGAAACATGAAAGTGACCAAAACACGTAATGGATATACTTGAAATGTTTTAATTGGAAAATTATTGCCTGGTATTAATCAGATTGTTTTAATAGATAACAACAGTTTGTTCTCGTGAGATCAGTGCTTAAACCCAGCTTTCGCATTAACGGTTTGAACACTCGGTAATTTTCCCGCTATCGGTTTTTTTAAATTCGATATGCATCAACGCCGTAACATCTGCTTTTTGAGCCTGACTCAGATCCACACGACCACCGAG
>Ga0272443_10004560_pt1 | contig 14991 bp, 17 predicted proteins | sample SSMAcet12_FD_193581 | JGI IMG/M metagenome (GOLD analysis project Ga0272443, IMG submission 193581) | Marine sediment archaeal communities from Little Sippewissett salt marsh, Falmouth, MA, United States - SSM-Acet-12 | ecosystem: Environmental > Aquatic > Marine > Wetlands > Sediment ...
GGTGGTGTCTACTCCGAGGAACTTCAAATCAATAAGATTGATTCCCCATTTTGTAAGTTGTTGATAGATTGCTTTTTCAATCTCTTCGCTAACTTCATCTAACTGTTGCATAACCTTGATCAGTTTGAAATCTGACAGGTTATCCATAGATGATTGGACAAAGAATCCTCTTAGGTAATCCAATGCAGCTGCAGAATTGTAGATGCTTTGATTGCCAACTACTTCCATAATGAAGGGACTTGGTTCTTTGATTTCAAAGTAGTATTCTCCATGGAATTGAAGAGGAGCGAGGTCTTGTGTTTGACTTCTACCACCAAATTTACCTTTAAAGTCGCTGAGACTTACAAAAATAACTTCAGCATTAAATGGTGAACGATCATAACCAACAATCTTTGATAACAACTTGGTTATTAATGGGAGATTTTTGGTTGTGATGAAATGTCTTCCTGGTGGAAGAACATCATAAGCTTTTCCTTCTTTGAAAAGGATAGCGTTTTGATTTTGCTTGACAATAATTTGACTTCCCCATTGGATTCTGTCGTCAGGGTGTCTCCAAACTATGTCTCCTGGTCTGGCTCCGAGCCATTCGTAAACTTCGGGCAAATTTTACACCTGTTTTTTTGTAAAAATCTTTACTTCAACTTTTTTGTTAAAGATTCGCTGTGTTATTTCAGTTGTAATTAATATAAAAATCATTGCTTTGGGAATTAACCTTACAATAATTTACCTTTCTAGGAATTACAAAAAGAGTTAATTTCACATAATATATACTCAATTTGGAAAGCATTGTTCTGGGGTATTATATGAATCGAGGTTCACTTTTGAGTATAATTGCTAGAAAAACAATATTTACTATTCTAATTATTTTTGGTTTCTCAATAGTGTCTTTTTCTGTTTATGCTACAATCCCCATTAATTATCGGGTGAGGAATTTTCTATTAGGTGGAGAATCAAACTACTATGCTGAATTCCTATATCAAGAACATGGATTCTACTCTAGCTACTTCGATGAGAATAACGAAACGATTAGTCCTTTTGTAAGATATCTAAGATGGTTAGGATTAACTAAGAAACCTATTCTCTTTGAATTTGAGGATGAGTCACAAGTTTATAGAAGAAGCGGTATTTTACAAGGAGATTTTGGTTTCTCTTGGTATTGGACAAGAGATGGACGCGTGGGAAGAGCTGTGAGTAGTATTGTTATTGATTTAATTGTACCAACGGGTATTTTCTTTACATTTTCAATATTAGCAAGTTTTCTTTTCTCTATAATTGGACAGTATTTTTTTACTGAGATATCTAAAAATCAGAAGGGTGAAAATTTTGTACGAATAATCAATACTTTAGATTCTCTGCCAAATGGTTTGTATTTATTTTTCCCATTAGCGATTCTTCTTCAGCCTTTTACTAGGCATTTTGTTCCAGCTGATTTTCGGTCAATTATAACTGACCCGCTTTTGTTAGACAATGTCTTTTTTAGTAAATTACTACCTCCATTTTCAGTTTTGGTCTTTTTTATTGTTGTATTAATTTCAAGACCTTTACGAATTAAATCAGGAGAGCAGAGCATACCAAAAGATACTGCTGATTTCTCTCTAAATTCCACAATCTTCAATTTTATTCAAATTTTCAAAAAACGCTACTTTTTCATTTTGACTGCTGGATTTATTATTGAAAGTTTATTTTGGTGGCCTGGTTTAGCATCCTTCATTCTTATCTGGCCTATTGACTTTATTGATCTTCCCTCAGTTTTTTCAGCGCTCTTTATCTATGTAGTATTAGCAATATTGGGGTTGCTTGTACTGGATTTATTAGCAATTATTCTAGATCCCGAAAGAAGCAAACCATACTTTAGCTCAATTGAACCTTCCCAGAATATTTCACAATCCAGCTAATTAATTTCTTTTTCAAACGAAAGAGTTAATTGTAACCTTTACTATTTCGCAGTATAGAACTTTAAAAGCAGTGTGTGAGAGACCGTGTCCAGATATGATCGTCAGATGAGAATTAAAGGATGGAACCAAGAGAAAATAGAGGATGCAACAGCTTTAGTTGCAGGTGTGGGTGCTCTTGGATCTTTCATCGCAGCAAACTTAGCCTTAAGTGGTGTTGGACGCTTATTGCTATGTGATATGGATACTGTAGAATATAGCAATCTGAATCGTCAATTCTTGTTTCGCAAAAAGGATGTTAGAAAGTACAAATCAGAAATTGCTGCACAACGATTGCGCGAAATAAATCCAGATATTGAAATTATCTCTTTGCCAATGAAATTAGAAGAAGTTAAGCGTAAATATTACAAAGATAGCGATATTATTGTTGCAGGATTAGATTCCTTTGATGCTAGACGTTGGTTAAACTCGATGGCTGTTGCTACGAAAAAACCATTAATCTCTGGCGGAATGTTTGGATTTATGGGACATGTACAACGTATTATTCCCTATAAGACCCCTTGTTTTGAGTGTCAACCTCTTATTCCTCAAGATAAACTTAGTCAAGCTTGTTCTCCTGTAGGAGAAAAAAGAAAACATCTTCCCAAAAAAGAAGAGGCACCTATGCCAGCAGTTGCTACACTTTCGATGATAATTGGTGGAATTATAAGTCAAGAAGCTCTAAAAACAATCATGAATATAGGCATACCACTTGACAATTATTTCTTCTATGATGGTCTTTCGGGAACCACAACGACAATTCATTTAGAGCGAAATGTCAAATGTCCTGTTTGTGGGGAGCAATATGAACTTGAAGAATCAAAATTCGCTATAGAAGATGGAGAAACAATTGAGGAACTTTCAACTAGAATTGCCTATGCTTTTGGTTTAGCCGATCCAAAATTAATGCTAAAAGGTATTATACTTGAAAAGAAAATGGTTATCAACAAGAAAAATCTCAAATCTGGAGTTAAACTCTTTGTGATGGATGAGCGTCTTGCTAAACCACTAAAATTACTCATTCGAAAGCAAAAAGTGTAAGTTTCTTTCAGCAACTCATACGTAAAAATAACAAGACTTTAAAGTCACTTACGACAAATTTCATTCAGTTAGCATTACTTTTTCAATTAGAAAGGATTACCCTATTTATTTAAAGAAAGTATGGAGGACCAATAGAATGATAACAGACACTCATCAACAGTTCTTTCAAGGAGTAACAAAAATTTTTGAAGCGCTCCAGTTTGATCTTTCTACTCCTTTACTTGGTTGTGGTGGTTGTTTTGATCTTATAGCAAAGAAAGATGCTTTGCTTATTCTAGTTAAAATTTATGAAAATATCGATAATTTTCGTGAGGATCAAGCCTACGAATTGCGCAAGCTTTCTTCCATGCTAGCTGGTCTCCCACTTATAGTTGGAAAGAGGATTAGAAGTAATACTGAGATTGAAGATGGTGTTGTCTATTCACGATATGAAATTCCAGTTGTATCTCTCGAAACGCTACATAATCTTCTCATTCATAAAATTCCTCCGTTAATCTTTTCACACAGAGGAGGATTCAAAGTACGCTTTGATGGTGACCTTCTCAAAGAGAAACGAATAGAGAAAAGTCTCAGTCTAAGTGATCTTGCTCGAGAGGTTGGAGTATCCAAACGAGCGATCTATGAATATGAGCGCGGAAAGATTGATGTTTCCCTTGAAACTGCAATGCTTATTGAGGAGTATCTTGATGAACCCCTAACTCTAGCAATCAATCTCTTTGAGGAAATGCAAAGAATAGGTTCTGTTACTCAACCGGAGAAATATTCTGGTGCCCCAAGGAGTGATCTTGAGAAAGATGTGAAAAAGCACTTTGATTCTATTGGTATGAGAGATCAACTTTGGACCAAGAAATTTCCTTTTAGAGTTCTCGCGAAACCTAAAGAAGAAAATGATGAGTTAGAAAAATCAATTACTACGATTACAGGCATAACCAGAAAAGGTAGTGGTAATGATTTTGTAAAGAAAATTCAAGTAACTTATAATGTTTCGCGCATTGCCGATGCAAATCCGCTTGTTGTTGTTGGTTCGGAAATCGATCAAACTGAATTCAAGGGAGTTAAAATTCTCTCCATAGATGAACTAACAAAACTGAAGAAGAAAAAGAAGGAAGAGGAATAAACAATTCTTATTTCCGTATCTATTCTGCATTCGAAAAATATTCATCAATATTTGCTTGTTCGAACGTTTCTATTGCTTTTCGAGATGTTTCCCAACTTTTTCTGGCAACAAGAGGTAATTTCCCATATTTTGCTATATAATCATTTAGAAATTGATTCGTTTTCGCATCATGAGAGTATCCACTACCAAAATCCACTCCATACTCCTTATGGTATTTCTCTATCTCTCTATCACGAATGACTTTTGCTATTATTGAAGCAGCAGATACTACAGGGTATTTTTGATCTGCAAAGTGTTCAGCAACAATATTAGTATTCACGGTATTTTGCAACGTTAGCTGAAACTTTTCTGCATTCCTATCACAAGCATCAACATAAGCTTTAGACCATTTCTTCATTGTTTGCAATACATCAACAAAAGAATTCAATTCAATCTTATTCAGATTAATTGCTTTTGCTCTCTGAGTATCTATATCAATCGCTTCAATGACTACAACTTTGTAATCAATAACTTTGGATAGAATTTCTCGATAGAGTTCCTCTCGCTTAATTTTGGAAACAAGCTTGGAATCCGCAAGTCCATTATCTACTAGAGCAGGTAAATCATCTTGGTGTAAAACTACTCCTGCTACCACTAAAGGACCTAAAACAGGACCTCGTCCTGCTTCATCCACACCTGCAAGATACATCGGCTTCAAGGTATTCTCTACCATCCTTAAACAAAAAGATTTTCTTATAAATTGTTAATTTTGTTTGCTTCTTTCATGGCTGCAACAACTTCTTTGATAGAAGCATCTGTTTTCACCGAATTTGTTCTATAATGAGTTCGAAAGGCAATGAACTTTTGATTTTGTAAAAGTTCGATCACAGTAGTCATTTTTGGTGAGGGAAGATTTAGTTTATCAGCAATTTGGTGAAGGTCATAATAGAAATGATTCTTCTCCGAAGCAAGTTCTGCTTTCAATTCCTCTTTCACTAGAGAGACAAGTTTTTGCATTTTCTTTACAGTACCATATTTGTCTGCATTTTCAGCTAATTCGGTTTCTAAATTATCAACATACTCTTTATCATAGAGCTTTCCTAACCAAATCGGACCGCCAATTTGTCTTGTTTGTCCACAATTCGGACATTGTTTTACGAGAGAGTTAACAATCCCTTTCGCAATTTCCAAATTAAAACAAAAAGTACAGTGAGCAACAAATCCTAGCTCATTCATAACTTTTTTAGCTTTAGTGATGCCTTTTTCAGCAATAAGATATGCTCTTATGAAATGTGCAGTACTGTGTCCAAAAACAGGTCTAGTACTTTTCCCATGCCGGGCTAGCGCTATCACAGTAAATCCTATCATCATCCGTACAGCAAGTTCGTGAGAAATAAAGGAATGAATAGGTTTGGAAGCGTATTTCCGTACACAAGCAGCTGGATAAACACCACACATAGTAGCCATATCTGTCGAAGTGACTGCTAACAATCCATCTTTTCTAATTGCATGCGCAGCTGCATCCATAAATGGTGAGGGAGAACCAAAAGGATCGATATCAATAATATCAATTTTCCTACCTGAAGAACCAAATCTGAGCATTAGCTCATTAGCATCATCTTCATACACTTCTGTGCGTTTTTTTAATTTTAACTGTTTCACATTCTCTTTAATCAATTTAACAGCGTGAGGATTTCTATCATTCATTAGAACAGTCAAATTAGGAAGTTCATATGCCACGCGGAGTGATCGAATGCCACTTCCAGCCATAGGTTCAAAATAAAGTATTTCTTTTGCTTCCTCTCGTTTTGTTAGATATACTCTAAGAAGAGCAAGAGCAAAATCTCTATTGATTTCCATTTTTTTATTATAAAAAACAGGTGCATCTGACTCTGGAAAACTTGCAGGAGAAGTACGGTATTTTTCTACATCAGGGACGATTATTTTCGTTTGACCTTCAACGACAGTTGCCAAAGGATACTTAATCATCTTCTTTCACCGGTTCAAGGCTTTTTCGTTTCTTTCTTGGGCCTTTCTTCAAACCCTTTGCGATAATATATATTTCCGCACTAGCTTTTCTAGAGGCTTTAGGTTTGAATAAGTATACGACGTTGAATAGTTTCTTTATGTTTTCGAGTAATTTTTCGTGTAGATCTCCTTGAAAGATTTTACAAACAAATTTGCCACCTTGCTTAAGCAAACCTGATAGACTTAATCTAAGTGCTTGTTCAGTTAGATAGATTTGTCTTGCGTGATCTGTAGACCAAACACCAGACACCTTAGGGCTTAAATCACTAATTACAATATCCACTGGCTCTCCAATAAGAGTCATAAGTCGTTCATGTGTTTCTTTCTTTGTAATATCACCTTGAATTGAGATTACAAAATCGATTGGTTCAATGTATTCTAAATCTACAGCATATACTCTACCAGGCGGACCAACAAATTCGATTGCAATTTGGCTCCAACCACCAGGTGCAGCACCTACATCGAGTACTATATCACCAATTTTGAAAACAGTAAATTTTTCTTGAATTTGTTTGAGTTTGAAAGTTGCTCGAGAGCGGTACCCTGTCCTTTGTGCCTCTCGATAATAGAATTCTCTTCTTCGCATACGTTCTCTATGGCTCAAACATTTCACCTACTTTTTACTATTAACAAATTTCTTCGGTTCCCTTTAAAAAGTAAGTGATATTGTAGAAAAGCAAAAACTAAGAATTAGCATCATTTTTTGATAAAATTTCTGATGGAAATAGAAAAGGGATAACAAGAAGATAAATAGAAAATTAGCGTGCGCTATGTCTATTCTTCTTCTGTTTGTGGTTCAGTAAATAACCATCTGCTAAACAATGGGCAATCAACTGAAGATATCGGATTACCAATATCACATCGATCTAGTTCATGGCAGGTGAAACAGGGGCATCCGCCAATGTTATCCCATTGTATTTTTAGTGCGCTTGTCATTTTCTTTCCTTCCATAAGAGTTTGAAGGAATCGTTTCACATATTGTGATCCATCATTTGCCTGTGTGAGCTTGTATTCTTTTTTCAGTTGCTCATCAGTAAGCAGTATTCTCAATTCATCTAAGCTCACGGATAAAAGGTCAACTAGGTCCTCTACAGGTAACTCTGTAACTCCTCGAGCATCAAACAATTCTTGCAACATTTGTTTGAATTCTTTTGTTATCGCGATCATATTTTTAGACCTCACACGCAAATTCATCTGCTATTTCATCTCTAATACAAAACGACAGATCACCTTCGGCAAACATTTGTCATTGAGCTGTAACAAACTCTAGGTTTTCTAGTACGGTATTAAGATATATTGTTTAAGGTAATATGTTAATTACGAACTACCTAAAAAGTGTTACGCGTACATTAATAATAAAGTACTCACTTTTTAGACTATTTTGTTAAGAACATACTCGTATATTAAATTAGCTTTAGGTTGAGGCAATAAAAAAAGGTTTGAGAGAGGAAAAAAGTCCTCTACCAGATACCAAAAACTTTGTTGAGTTTTGTGGGGAAAACAATCAAATATGCAATTATTGCATCAGAAGTTCCCTGTACTACATTCCAAGCAGTATAACCACCTACCAATGTAAGGAACAGTTCGGGTTCAGTAAAGACTGTTTGAAATTCGCCACCATATAACAGATATGGAAATAGAGGAGCTACTACAAACAAATTGATAATAAAAGTGAATATGCAACGGAATAAAATAGCAACAGCCATAACTACAACATAATTTAGTATGGGAGAAAGAGCAGCAGATGAATAATCTAATGTCTTTAAAATGCGTAATTTGTTGCCAGCCTCTCTTCGTTTACCAATAATTTTTAACATAACCCAAGGAACGACAAACATCGATAGAGAAGCAGTAAGCTTTGGAATCATAGCCAACCAACCAAAAGCTTCAGTTGGATAGAAGATAATCGCTCCACAACCGATAACACAAGCGATCAAACCACTTCGAATACCAAAAACGAAAAATGCAACTAACATTGGTACTGTTAATAAATCAAACCAAGTCATTCCAGGAGCAAAGCCTGGACCTTTCATAATACCCTCAACATAGAGATCCCACATGAAACCAATGAGAACACTTAGTGCTCCAAGAATAGCACCTGAAGCAATTTCAACAGTAATGGATTTACCCTTGAATTCACGAGTCTCTATTAAATCGTCAGCAAAATCATCTGTTTTAGAGTCTATTTCTAGCTCAATAGTCTCAGACATTAACTGGCTTTTCTCGGTCTTTTCGTTTTCAGAGAAATTACTATCATTATTAATACTATTGTGTGAATTATTCACGCATGACACCTGTTCGTTTTTCCTACAGCATAAATATTTGCTAAATGATATGTAATGAGCTAATTATAAATATTAAGTGTATCAACCCAAAGATGCGTAAGACTACAAAAAAATGATTAAACGCAAAGAGACTTGTACGAGAGACAAAAAACAGTTAAAAAAAATAAGAAAGAGTGAAGGGAAGGAAAAAAGGGAAAAGGAGTATTAAACGTCCTCTTCTTCTTCGATATCTTCGTCTTCGGGTGGACGGAGTTCGCCGCGTCCTGGTCTTCTGCGGACTTGAGGAACTCTTGCCTCTGTAGCAACTTTCTTTTCAACAAGATAGAGCTCTACAATTCCATCCTCATCTTTAATCGCACGTACACGCACTTTTCTGGGTGGCTTTTGGATGCCGCGTGCCCAGATGAACTCATTAAGTTCGTTATCAATAATGATGTCCTCAGCTTTCATATGTCGGTAAATGAATTCCTTCATAATTCTAATTGCTCGAGGAGCACGTTTATAGCGTGTAGATAATTTAAGCTTGGGGTAGAAGGGTATAGTATATACTCGTTCTTCAATGATTTCTTCTTCTACGCTCATTGTATTTTCATCTCACTTAACATTTTATTAATCATTATTTACACTTTCAGATTATTTCTCTGCCAGTGTCGCTTCTTGGGGTGATTCCTTACTTTACCGGATGTTTTCATAACAACCCAGGTTGGAACTCCCTGTGTTCGCTTGGCTGCTCGGGCCATTCTTAGTTTTTTACCGAGTGGTTTATTACGAGCCATTTTTTTTCCTTCCGTGTTTTATTTTTTCTTATTTTCTTTTGAACTCGATCGTACTTTCTCTCTTGCTTGATTGTAGTCTTCGCAAGATTTCCACTAATTGTTCCTCGGTCATTTGTCCTTTCAGACTTCCAGTTGACGCCAATTGAATTAGTTGGTTTTCTAATCGTTCACCATATTCTGGTCTTGCCATTTTAATATTGGCTAATCGATCTCTTGCTTTTGGCGTGAGTATTTGTCTTAGTATCATTGCTTTTTGAGCATCAATTTCCGCTTTTTGTGCCTCAGCCTGTCCTTGTGCTGATGCTTGCGATTGTATCTCTGCTTCTCTTCTTCTTCGCAATGCTTCTAATTCTTTATCTTCGGACATGATTTTTCACTCACTTACTACATTAGCTTTCAAGAACTTAATACTTTTTGAGTTCTGGGTATTGTTCGTTAACTATTTTTGAAGCAACTTTGTCGAGTAAAGATCGACCTTTTGCTGCAATAACTCTGCCATTTCGGTCTGAAGCGACTAAACCATCAGCTTCCAATTGCTGTAGAGCTTTTCTGATTACTGCTCCACTTGCTCTTGTGAACTTTTCTGGTCTATTTCGTCCTCTTCTTAATCCACCATATTCTTTTCTTAGGTGGGAAGTTCCGATGGGGCCATGTACATAGACCTTTCGTAATAAAGATGCACAACGGATGAACCACCAATCTTTTTCTCTTGGGGCATGTTGTTTGAATGATCCTGTCTTTACGAAGCTTGCCCATTCGGGCGGAGTTACTTTCTTTGATTTCTTTAGTTCCTCTGCAACTGCTTTTATCAAGTCTTCTGCGGGAACATCATAAGCCGTTGGCATGATTTTTACCTACTTTTTCGTTTATTTGGATGCTTTTGTTCTTTTTTCTTAGTCTCATCGAGCATCTCATTTAAACTATATGTTTTTCTACTTAGAACAATTTGCGTTCTGTGTTAATCTGGTTTTTAATCTTTCGTTCAGAATGTTTATCTTGAACGATTTTTAGATTATTTTACCATAGTTGATGGTGAAAATTTAGCTCCTTATTTAATTTTTGTGTCCTACGAACAATTTTTCTAGACGTTTTCCTAATTTAAAAGGTGTAGCAAATTCGCAAGTAACCTCTTTCTCTAAATCAGTAAGAATATCAGGATTATTTTTTTGAAATGTCATAAAAGATTTGTTTTGTGTATATTCTAAATGCTTGATATAAGAATAACAGACAACCTTGGTATTTTCAGGAATCGATTCTTTAGCAAGAAGAGTTTTGAATAATTCTTCATTAAAATTTTGTAAGACAGGTATTTGAGAAAACAACGAGAGAACCGGTGCACCATTTAATCGAAGCAATTCAAGTGGTGTAATATCCAAAATTTCCAATGATGTTTTTAGATAATAGAGATAACCCATTGAAAACAAATGGAGATTATATTGCTCTTTTCCCCGAATACTTTCCTTTATAAGCGCTTGAATTTTTTGTTTATCATCTAGAATTTCTTGAATGTCCTTATCATATAAATCCCACCACCAATAGATTAGATTATTCGCACAAATATTTGAGAAAATAAGGAAGGCCTCAAAAGTTGAAAGTTTTACTTCGAAATTCATAGAAATAAAATCATTTCTTGACCTTTTCCCGTAAATGAAATCTTTTAGTACAATAGACATCCTTTCTCCGTCATTCAAATCTATTGAGAAATCTATACAAGGTAAACCTCCATGTGAATCATCAGTACCACCAAAACAAGATGTAAATACACTATCAGAAGATATTGATTTATTTTTCTTAAAATGATCTACAAAACGATCTGGTAGTTCTTTCTGACTGATAGGATTTTCATAGAGGCTATTAAGGAAGTTATAGGATTTTTTTGGAGATTGTTGGACATTTTCATATGGTTCGCAACCTATCATAATATCATCAATTATGCACACTGCTATTGGATCAACCAGGTGGAGAATCAAAGGTAATGGATTAATTCCAACAATTTCTTTCCACATTAATTAGCACCCGAATTATTTGCGGATAAGAAATATCTGATTTACCTATTTAACTCTGCTCTACAAACAATTTTTAATAGTAAGCAAACTCTCTTTCAATTACTGATAAAAATAAAGTGCTTTCTAATGAACCGCCGCCGAAAAGATGCAGAACAAACTAAAAAAATCGCTGTCGAGCGTATTGAAATTCTCTTAACTAAAGCAGATGCCATCTATTCGGAAGATAATGATCTTGCTCAAAAGTATGGGGAACAAGCACGTAAAATTGCAATGAAAGCAAAAGTAAAAATTCCAAGGAAATGGCGTTTTAGATTTTGTCGGCAATGCAAAAGATTTCTCTACCCCGGTATTAATGCTCATGTTCGCACTAAAGCTGGAAAACCTTCACGAGTTATTACTTATTGTGATTTTTGTCAAAAGAGTACTAGAGCAATGGTTCTGAACGAGTAATTTTACTAATACATTTACCCAAATACAAAACTACTTAAGATACATCATTCAGATAATAGCTTGTTTAAATAATTGCGAAAGGAAATAGTTGTTTAAACGAAGATTTAGATGGTGCAGAAATTGCTGGGGTCGGTAGATTGCCGTAAGATTGTTGTGCTAGGCAATCCAAATGTTGGGAAAACTAGTGTTATACAACGTTTTGTACACAATCAATTCAAAGAGAAATATTCTGCTACTCTTGGTTTTAACATTTATACTCGTTATATGGACATAGCTCAGAAAAAAGTAGGATTATCTATATGGGATGTTGGCGGACAAGAGGCTTTCAAGCAGTTTGCCTTCCGTTACTTGATTGAGACTGATGCCGCTATCTTTGTTGCTGATGTCTCTCGACCCGAAACTATTGAAAGTCTTGCAACTTGGAACGAGAAATTATCTCAAGTTATCAATCGCATTATTCCTAAAATAGTACTTTTCAATAAAATTGATTTGAATTACGATATGAACGTCATTTCTGATGAGGTTATAAATTCTGAAGTGCGTAAAGAATTCAATGGCATGGTTTTTGCAAGTGCTAAAACTGGGCAGAATGTTCTTGATATTTTCTCCATGATTGCTAAATTGCTTACTACATGGGAAGAAGAATTCGGTGTTCCCAAGAAACGCAAAATTCTTTTCAATGGAGCTTTTGACGAGAAAACCTTACCTGTTATGTTCTTCTCCAGTCCTACTTGTGATTGGTGTGATCCTGTTTTCGATAAACTCTCGAATATCTCTTCTGAATATCCAATGAACATCAAAGTTATTGATGTTTCCTCAGATAAGGATGCTGCAAGTGAGCACGGCATTCTTTCTTTGCCTACAATTATCATTGGTACAAAAACTATTGTTGGTGAATCTAATGAGAAGATTTTACGAACGATCGTTAGTGATGAATATATCAAACTTTTTGGAAAATAGGTTATTGAGCAAAAGTTTTTGAGATGTTTTTTCTTCGGTACTCCAGTACTATCTTATAGTACTCCCACAATAGCTATTGATAGATTGGTGAATTTACTTGAAAATACAAGAAGGCGATTTAATTATCATCTCTGCTTCTGGTGATAAGAAATGGATGGTCAAAGTTGAAACTGGTAGAGATTTCCATACCCATAAGGGACTCATTTCATTGGGAGATTTAGTTGGATTGGAATATGGCTCCAGTATTGTTAATAATAAAGATGCCACCTTCTTTCTTTGGAAACCTTCACCCTATGATTATCGCGATGCAATTACTCATTCTACCCAAGTAATTTACCAAACGGATATTGCTCAAATAATCTTTACTGCAGGCATTTGTAGTGGAGTGCGAGTGATTGAAGCTGGTACTGGCAGTGGCAGTTTAACTTCTGCACTAGCTCGTTACGTTTCTCCAGGTGGCAAAGTTTATTCCTATGATTATAAAGAAAAGCATCAAAAAGTTGCTCGAAAGAATATCGAGAAACTTGGATTATCAGATATGGTTGATTTTAAAATCAGAGATGTTGCTACAGGTTTCGATGAAACAGATGTTGAAGCAGTTATATTAGATATGCCTAATCCTTGGGTTGCTATTGATCATGCTCGAGATGCTTTGATGGGCGGAGGTAAACTAGTAATTTTTGTTCCAACCTACTTGCAAGTCGACCAAGCATTAGCAAAAATGGTCGAGAATGGTTTTTATCAAATTGAAGCTTTTGAAGTTATTCGTAGAGATCTTACAACTCGTATTGGTGCTATTCGTCCGGCCACCCGGATGATTGGTTTTACTGCTTTTTTGATTGTTGGAAGAAAAGGTTTTTCCTTAGCAAAAGAGGATTGAGAAGCATTTTTTTCTTCTTTTCCACTCTTTTCTCATTTATTTCTCTCAAAAATGAATAAGCTTAACAAAAAGATTTAAGTTTGATTTTTTTTATTTTCGCCTATGAAGCTCCCAGAAAAAGAAAAAGAATTCCTTAAGTGGTATTCTGAAGTAATCAGTTATGCTAATATTGTAGATAATCGTTCTCCTGTGAAGGGTGCTAATGTTCTCATGCCCTATGGGTACTCTATTTGGGAGTCGATCAGAACAAAATTAGATGGTGAATTAAAGAGAACAGGACATAAGAATGCTTATTTCCCCTTATTTATCCCTCAAGATTATCTCGAGAGAGAAGCAGAACATTTTGAAGGCTTTATACCTGAGGTAGCTTGGGTTACTCATGCAGGCGATCGTGAACTTGACAGAAAGTTAGCACTTCGACCCACATCTGAAACTATCATGTATGAGATGTTTCATCTTTGGATACGAAGTCATGGCGATCTTCCTTTTAAGATCAATCAATTCTGTAATATCATTCGTTTTGATACAAAAGAAACCAAACCTCTACTTCGCGATCGTGAATTCCTCTGGTCTGAAGGGCATACTTGTCATGCTACCGCTGAAGAAGCAGAAGAACAAGTAAGAGAATCAATGGTAATTTACGAAAATGTTTATCGAGAAGCATGTATGTCTTTTCTGATTCTCAGAAGACCAAAATATGATACTTTTGCAGGTGCTATTTATTCTGTAGCCTATGATTCCCCTCTCCCAGATGGTCGAACCTTACAAATTGGAACAACTCATAATCTTGGTCAAGGTTTTAGCAAAGCTTTCGATATCACATTTCAAGATAAAGATAAACAGAATAAAAATGTCCACCAAACTTGCTATGGGTTATCTACCCGTCTTGTCGCAGCAATTGTTGGTTTACATGGTGATGATAAAGGATTAATTATTCCTCCTTTCATTGCACCTATTCAAGTTGTTATCATTCCTATCTACAAGAAAGACAATCGAGACACTGTTATTGAAGCAGCAGAGAAGGTCAAAGCAACACTGGAGAAAGCAGGTTTACGAGTTGAACTTGATAAAAGAGAAGGATATACTCCTGGTTGGAAGTTCAATGAATGGGAAGTTCGAGGAGTTCCTATTCGATTAGAGATTGGTCCAAAAGATATCGAAAAGAATCAAGTTGTTCTTGTTCGACGCGATAACCGAGAGAAAGCCTTTGTTCCGCTTAAGGATGCTGCTAAGAAGTCAAAAAGCATTCTCAAAAGTATCCATAAATTCCTCCAAAAGCGTGCAGATAAATTGCTAAAGGATAACATCAGCCAACCTAAAGATTACGAAGAACTTAAAACCATTCAGAAAACCAAACGTGGTTTCTGTCGTGCAAATTGGTGTGGCGATGAAGCTTGTGGAGAAAAGGTCAAAGACGATACTGGTGCAGATATTCGCGGCACACGTGAAGATTTGAAAGAAGAAGTCTATGGTCCTTGCATTATTTGTGGTAAAGATGCTAAAGAAGTCGTCTACATTGCTCCTGCCTATTAGGAGCA
>Ga0272443_10004561_pt1 | contig 14987 bp, 8 predicted proteins | sample SSMAcet12_FD_193581 | JGI IMG/M metagenome (GOLD analysis project Ga0272443, IMG submission 193581) | Marine sediment archaeal communities from Little Sippewissett salt marsh, Falmouth, MA, United States - SSM-Acet-12 | ecosystem: Environmental > Aquatic > Marine > Wetlands > Sediment ...
CCGGCGAACGCTCTATCGATATTTTGCATCGAAGGATTTGCTCGCATTTGAGGTGGAGATGATCGTGATGGATCGCATCCAGCGGTATATGAGCACGCTGGTTTCGCCAGATGAGGAGGGCACAGGGGCGGAGCATATTCGCGCATATTTTGCACGTGTGGACATGAACCAGATTCAAGACTGGATTAAATTTACGGCTGAGTTTGACCGTTATTTTCAGAATGATTATCCGGACAGCGGGTTGACGCACAGATTTATCTACAACATTCGTCCAGAAAATGATCCACTCTACCGCTATATTGAAGAGGGCATTAACGATGGATCAATCCATGCGGTAGCTTCTGCGGAAGAATTATATCATTTCGTTGCACAGAGCTTCTTTGCGCTGTTTCAGCGGTTGATTCTGCGGCGCAATCATCTAGAAAGTGAGTACTGCGCGGATATTGATTTTGAGAGACTGTTTCGCAATCTCATGCTCAAAGCAATTGGCGTTTAGCACACCTGAAATTCTCAATATTTCGTTGACAACTGAATGGAAGATGTTATATAATGCACTGGACGCCACGCGTGTGGCGCGGATAAGATCGTAGCACGCTGTGAAAAATGTTCCCGACGAAGAGAACACCGAACGGGGAGGAAAATCTGCATGCGGTACGTACAACAAATAAATGATGACTGGCTTTTCCTGCCGCAATACGCCGAAGAAATGGAGCAGGTAAATGCCGATGAATCTGGCTTTTTACCTGTTAGATTGCCGCATACAAACCGGGAACTGCCGTTTAACAACTTCGACGAGCGGGACAGCCAGTTTGTGAGCTGCTATCGCAAGCATATTCTGTGGGAGGAACGCGCGGGCAAGCGTGTTTTTCTACACTTCGAAGGCGTGATGGCTGCCGCAAAAGTCTACCTCGATGGTGAATTTTTACAGGAGCATATCGGCGGCTATACGCCGTTTTCCTGCGAACTCTCGGAAAAACTAGCGGCGGGGGAGCATGTGCTCACCGTCGTCGTGGATTCGCGCGAGCGCAGCGATATTCCGCCATTTGGGTACGTGATTGACTATCTCACTTACGGCGGTATCTACCGAGAGGTTTGGCTGGAAGTGACGGACGAAGTGTTTGTGAAGAACTCCCAGGTCAAGCCCAAGAAGACGAATGGTCGCTGGCGGATCGACACGGATATCTACCTGGACAACGGGATTGGCGCAACGGGTGAGGCAACGCTTCGGCTTGTCCTGCGTGGAGCGGACGGCGAAGGTGAATCACTGACGTTGATTGAGTCACTCAGCGGGGAACGTAATCAAACGATTCATGCATCTTTTGATGCGGGAGAAGTTCGCCTCTGGGATATTGACGAACCGAATCTCTATGAAATGACGATTTCGCTCTCGGCTGGCACCGTACGGGATCAATATAATTGTAAGTTTGGTTTTCGAGAAGCGAAGTTCATGCCGGACGGGTTTTACCTCAACGGCAAAAAGCGCAAACTGCGTGGACTCAACCGGCATCAAAGCTATCCGTATGTAGGTTATGCCATGCCGAAACGCGCGCAGGAATTTGACGCGGAGCTGCTCAAGCGTGAACTCGGTGTCAATCTTGTGCGAACGAGCCATTATCCGCAGTCCAGGCACTTCCTCAATCGCTGCGACGAACTGGGCCTGCTCGTGTTTGAGGAGATTCCTGGTTGGCAGCACATTGGTGGGGATGAATGGAAAAAAAACGCATTGATCGCGCTGGAGGAGATGATCACACGGGACTGGAATCATCCGAGCATCATCATCTGGGGCGTGCGAATCAACGAATCGCAAGACGACGACGCGTTTTACAGTGCGACAAACGCCCTTGCACATCAGCTGGATGCGACAAGACAGACGGGTGGCGTGCGCAACTTTGAAGGAAGCCACTTGCTGGAAGATGTATACACTTACAATGATTTTCTGCACAACGGCGTCACCGAACCACTCAAGAAGCCGGAAGAGGTCACGAATACTCACGCGCCGTATTTGGTGACCGAGCATAACGGACACATGTTTCCCACCAAGAAATTTGATTGCGAAGAAAAGCGTGTGGAGCATGCACTCCGGCATCTCCGGGTGTTGGATCGCATGTATGGCACGCCCGGCATCTCTGGGGCGATCGGTTGGTGCATGAGCGACTACAATACGCACAAGGACTTCGGCAGTGGGGATAAAATCTGCTATCACGGCGTGACAGACATGTTCCGCCTGCCGAAAATAGCAGCCGCCGTCTACCGCTCCCAGCAGGATGAAACGGTTGTGATGGAGGTTGCCTCTGGTATGTTTCAGGGCGAGCGCGTGGCCTCCGACCTCAGCTGCGTTCACGTATTCACCAACTGCGATAGCGTGCGCCTCTACAAAAACGGAGACTACATCGGAACCTATCTGCCGGATCGTGCGGCGTTCCCCAACGTTCCGCATCCACCGGTGGTTATTCGGGACTTTATCGGCAATTTACTGGAGCGCAATGAGGGGCTTTCCAAACGGGATTCGGATCGCATCAAGCGCGTATTTGCTGCAATCGGGCGTTACGGAGACAAATCTCTCCCGCTGCGCTACAAAATTTCAATGGCATATGCCATGCTCAAGCATCGCTTCACTTATCAGGACGCGGTGGATCTCTATATGCGATATGTGGCGAACTGGGGCAGCGAATCCACAGAGCATGAGTTTGAAGGCTACCGCGGCGAAACAAAGGTCATCTCGGTCAAGCGCGGCGCCTCCGCTTCGGCGGCGCTGAAACTTGCAGCGGATTCGCAGACGCTCGTCGAAGGAGACACCTACGATGTATGCCGCGTCACGATGGAACACGTGGATGCACTCGGTGCAGTGATGACGTATTCCAGCGAAGCCGTGCGCGTGCAGGTTTCCGGCGCTGGTGAGCGAATCGGGCCCGAACTGGTTTCGCTGCTGGGCGGCAGCGCGGCATTCTGGGTCCGGAGCACTGCCGAGGGAGAGATTCTCGTGTCGGTGGAATCGGAGCGCTTTGGAAAACAGGTACTGCGGCTGAATGTTTTAAAACAGCGCACGGGAGAAAACGTGAGATGAAGCGGTTGTTTGCGGCGATCAAGCGGTATTTTCATTGGCGGAACGATTGCCTGTTCAAGCCGCCGTATTTTCCAGTTTGGTGCGATACGGGTGCCGCTGTGGAGGCGAAAGACCGCGCTTTTCGGCACACACTCAATACGGAGGGAGCCGTGGAATGGGATGCGGAGCACGATTTGCATCTGCCGTATGCAGACCATGTGGAGATGTCCGGTTTTTTTTGCTCCGCTATCGTGAGCTATGGCGCGACCCAAAAAGGTAGGCTCAAGCTGCACCGGCATACGGTTTTTCCGCTGCTGCGGATGCGTCCGAACGACACACGCGGGAGCCTTTCTCATAATTTTCTAAAGCGATCACAACCCCAAATAACCATCAACGGCAAGTCCTTGGTGCGCGAGCGCATTCTACACGCGAAGTTGGACGGTATGCTCACTCTCCACAGTGAAGCGAACGGCGTACAGATTGAACGCGTGTTGTTTCCCACCATGGATCAACCCGCGCTAATGGAGCGCGTGACGCTACGCTCAAGCGACAACAAAGCGCATCTCGTTGCGGTGACGCCGTCGCACTATCGTAGAGCGACGTCGGCTGCGCGCGGTGTGGACGGTTCTTACACACTGCACGCGATTGTTTCGGATGCGGATGGTGTGATTCAGATCAATCAACAGCCCTGCTACACTGCACGTCTGGAAGGCGACCGGCAACTGACATATTACATCGCATATTGTGCCGCACGCGCGGGACAAGCAATCTCGTTTTCCGCTCATGCGGAAGAAGAGAAACGCCGTGCGTTTCTTGCAGAATTGCGCGGCAGCCTCCGGCTGAAAACACCGGATCATATGTTGAATGCAGCGATGGAGTTAGCCAAAATTCGCGCCTGCGAGAGCATATTTCGCACGAAAAATGGACTGATGCACGCTCCCGGCGGTGGATCTTATTATGCCGCAATCTGGACGAACGATCAATGTGAATATACCAACCCGCTGTTTCCCTTTGTCGGCTACGCGGCGGGCCTGGAGCAGGCCGAAAACAGTTATCGACTCTTCCGGGAACTGATGGACCCCTCGTTTTCCCGCCCGTTGGTGAGCAGCATCGTCGCCGAAGGCGAATCATCTTGGAACGGCGCTGGAGACCGCGGGGACGGCGCGATGTATGCCTATGGCGCGGCACGCTATGCGCTTGCACAAGGCGATAGAGCCGCTGCAGAGCGATTATGGGACGGAATTATCTGGGGCATTGAATATTCGCTGAAACAAAAAAACGAGCAGGGCGTGATCAAAAGCGATTCGGATGAATTGGAAAACCGGTTTCCGTCTGGAGATGAGAATCTGTTTACGAGCTGCTTGACATATGATGCGCTATTGAGCACGGCATATCTCGCTGAAGAGTTGCAAAAAGATCTACAGATCTCTGCGCGATATCGCGCGGAGGCGGCTGCGCTGTCAGCGGCGATTGAGCGGGTTTTTGGCGCGCGTGTCGAAGGCTATGATACTTATCGCTATTATCCCGAAAACGATGTGTTGCGCGCGTGGATCTGCGTGCCGCTCACGGTTGGCATCTTCTCCCGTGCAAAGGAGACGCTGGCCGCACTCTGGAGCGAAAGACTCTGGACAGAGGATGGCCTTCGATCTCAGGCGGGGTGCGATATCTTCTGGGATCGCGGAACATTATTTGCCCTGCGAGGTGCGTTAGCGACAGGAGATCGCGAGCTCGCGCTGGAAAAGCTGACTCACTTTGCGCGGCGCCGGCTGCTGGGGGAACACGTTCCCTATGCGGTGGAGGCCTGGCCGGAGGGTAATCAGAAGCACCTTTCGGCGGAGAGCGCGCTCTTTGTGCGCGTCTTCACGGAAGGCCTGTTTGGCATTCGCCCGACGGGGTTTCGGCGCTTTGAATTGCGCCCACAACTACCGCAAACATGGGAGCAGATGGCGCTGCAGGACATTCGCGCGTTTGGCAAGCGGTTTGACATTGTGATAAACCGAGAGAACACGGGCATCCATGTCGCAATCCGGGTAAACGGCGAAAGCTTACGAAGTGAATCAATACAAAACGGCGCATCCATACAAGTTTGCCTTGATAAAAAAGATTTCCTATCAATTGAAAGGGAGCCAAGAGAATGAATCACGAACAGGTAACTGCGACAGAACCTGCCGAAGAGCGTACGATTCCACACTTTCCGCGCTGGCGGATCATACTCTATTCACTCGGTGGTGCAGGAAATGTGCTGATCGGTACACTTGCGGGACTTGCAACGTATTTCTATGTGCCGCCCGAAAGCGGGCAGGCGAATTTTCCGCAATTTCTATCCACCAACACCATTTTGGGGTTTACCATGTTCGGCGTGATCATGTTCGTTGCGAACCTGTTGCCGACGATTCTGGGGCCCTTTGTCGCGTCCTGGAGCGACAGAAGTCGATCTAAACTCGGTCGGCGGAAGATGTTTATGGTCGTTTCGTTTTTGCCGATTGCAGTGCTGTCATACATGATATTCACGCCTCCGGTGCCAGAAACAAGTGTTATAAACGCCTGGTATCTCTTCGGTGTGATGATTCTTTTGAATGTATTTCGGAGTCTCAACAGCGTTTCGGGCGCGATTCCGCCAGAGTTTGGAACCACCAGCAAAGCAATGATGCAGTTCAGCACATTCGGCTCGGTTGGCTGGATTCTTGGCTATCTGCTCGGGTCGCAGCTCGTGTTTTTGATCAAAGACGGATTTGTAAACTCTGGCATGACAACGCTAGAGGCATTTCGTGTCACGGTGCTGCTACTCATCTCGTTTGGTTGTGTACTCTCAATTTTCCAGTTTGCCGTGATTGACGAAAAAAAATACGGCAGAGGGATCTCCTCCAGCATCAATCTGGGAGCAGCTCTTAAAATCGCATTCAAAAACAAGCTGTTTGTGCGCTATACGCTCGTCAATTTGGTATATGCTTGGGGCGACGCGATCTTTAACACAGGGCTGATCTACTTCGTGACCATCAACTATCAACTGCCGGAATACATGATGACCGCTTTCGGTGCGGCGCTGATTGGTATCTCGCTTCTGCTGTATCCGCTTGTGAACTTCGTTTCCCGCAAAATCGGTAAAAAGCCGGTCTTTATGGCTGCGCTTGTGATCATGTCGTTTTGTCTGATACTATTTGGATTCCCGAACCTGATTCCGCTCGACAAGCTTGTCGTCGCATGGATCATCGTGGGGCTGGCGTCCATCTACTCCGCAGTGACGGGTATTCTACCCGGCGCGATCATCAACGAGATCGTACGCGAAGACTGCGTGCGCACGGGCATCCCGAACGAGGCCGCCTACAACGCAGCGGGCGGATTGATCACAGCCATTCCCGGCAATATTCCCGCTCTGGTGATTCCTTCGCTGCTGCTGCTTGGTAAGAGCGTGCAAAATCACACAGGGGTTACGCTGGTCGCAATCGTTAGTAGCGCATGCCTGCTGATCGCGGTATTCCTGATTCAAATTGTATACCACGAAAAACAGATCATCGCGTCCTTGCGCGAGCACGGATACGAGTAACGCGCGCCACAGGCGCGATCGAAAATTGCAGCCATATCGTTTCTGGAGGTGCACATGATTAAATATCAACTAATGAATCCTGTGCTCTACGGCAATCTGTTCGCCATCCGCAGGAAGATCTATCGCCTGACCGCGCGGCTAAATGCGGAGATTTTACCGAGTGCGGAGCCGATTCCATTTAGCGAGCTACAAAGTTCTGATTTTTCGCGCGTGAAAGGTACGGTACACTACGGAAGATTACACTCCTGCGCATGGATCCGGCTCAATGGCCACGTACCGCAGGACACAGAGAATCCCGTGTTGTTGTTGCGCCTCAACGGCGAGGCGCAGATTTATTCGTCCGCGGGAGAAATCATCGGCGCGGTAACCGGCGTTTGGGCGGCCGGAGATGTTCGTCGCAGCGCGGGTTGGCGATTGGTGGACGAACTGCCGGGGTTGCATGCGGGCACGGAAATTTCTTGCCTGCTGGACTGCGGCTACAACGGATTTGATTTTCGTGATTTCGGGCGTGGAACATTCAAAGGCGCTTACATCGCGGAGCGTAACACCGCGGCATACGAGTATTACTACGATTATTTCACTTTGCTGCTCTATTTTTCTTCGGTCAAGGATCGCACAAAGAAACATACACTGTTTCGTGTTCTGCACGCGTCGTTTGCGGACTTTATGCGAGGCGATACTTCCGGCGCGCGGGAAATGCTGCGCCCGATATTGGAAGAAAAGGGAGAGAGTGAATTCGTCTACAGCGCAATCGGGCATGGACACCTTGACCTTGCTTGGATGTGGCCAATCCGCGAGACCATGCGCAAAGCCGCGCGCACGATGTCCATTGCGCTGAACCATATCGAGCAGTACGACGGGTTTCGATTTGGCACCAGCCAGCCGCAACAACTGCAATGGATTAAAGACCAACACCCCGCGCTTTTCAAGCGCACAAAACAAGCTGTTGCGAACGGGAGCATTGAGCTCCAGGGCGGATTTTGGGTGGAGTGCGATTGCAACATTAGCAGCGGAGAATCATTGATTCGACAAGCGATCTACGGCAAACGTTTTATGCAGAAGGAATTTGGCAAGCAGATGCGCATGTGCTGGCTGCCAGATGCGTTTGGCTTCAATGGCAATCTGCCACAGATTTTGCGCGGCTGCGGCATGGAATACTTTTCAACGATTAAACTCACCTGGAACCAGACCTATAATTTTCCGTATCGCTCATTCTGGTGGGAGGGGGTTGACGGCACACGCGTGCTAGTGCACATGCCGCCGGAAGGGACATACAACAGCACGGCGGGGCCGCATGCGCTTCTACAGGGCGTGGAGAAATATACCGAGCGGGCTCTGAACACCGCGCTCCTCGTGTTTGGCTCCGGCGATGGCGGTGGAGGACCCAATGAGAGCCATCTGGAGCTTATCAGCCGGGAAGGGGATATCTCCGGGCTGCCGCGCGTGCAAATGGAGCATGCGATCGACTTCTTTGACCGGCTGAAAGAAAAGCAAATTGAGAACGTCTGGAAGGGTGAACTCTATCTGGATGTGCATCAGGGCACCTATACCACCCAGAGCGAAACTAAGCGGCACAACCGCCTGATGGAACGCTTGCTGCATGAGGCGGAAGCGCTGGCAGCCCTCCATGCGGACGCGATTCCATATCCGTATGACGAATTCGAAACGCTCTGGAAAGAGACCCTGCTATATCAATTTCACGATATCCTGCCCGGCTCGTCCATCGGACGTGTCTATCGGGAGTCGCACGCGCGCTATGAACAGATGGAGGCGCATCTTGGCGCTCTGCTGCAACGGTATCTGCCGCACGGAGGCAAGCCAACGGCTGTAAATCTATCGCCTTTTGCAAGGCGGGAACACGTATGCTATCAGAATCGCTGGTATACAGCGGATGTTACGCCATATGCGGCAAGTGAACTGCTTTTGTGTGAAGAAACGGACGGCGAACTGATCTCCGAAGCGGACGTGCTCTCCAACGGAATCCTCACGCTTCAGTTTAATTCACGCGGCGAGATCATCTCCTGCAAAACCGCGCAAGGCGGGGAGCTCGCCAAAGGGCCGCTCAATCGCCTCACGCTGTATCGAGACCATTTTCCTGACCAATACAATGCATGGAATATCGACCCAAACTACATGAAAAAGCCGCGCCGCGTGCTGCGGGCAACATCGAGTGCCTGCAAGATCGAAGGCCCACTCGCAATCCGGACACAGACCTATCACACGGAAAAATCAACGATCACGATGCGCATTATGCTTGAACGCGGCAGTGACGTGGTTCGCTTGGAGACGAAGATCGACTGGCACGAAAAGCACCGCATGCTGCGCGCAGATTTCTACCCCGCAGATTTTTCGGACACAGCGGATTTCGGCATTCAGTTTGGCGCGATAGCGCGCTCCACTCTGGAAACGAGTGTCTACGAACAATCCCAATTTGAGGTTTGTGCCCATCGCTGGACTTCCGTGCATCAGGGAGACAGCGGTTTTGCGCTCCTATGCGACGCAAAGTATGGCTATCGCGTGAAAAGCGGCTTGATGAGCCTCGATCTATTGCGCGCGCCCGTGTTTCCCGACCCCAAGGCGGACCGCGGTACGCACGAGATTACGTATGCATTCTGTCCGATAGGCAAAGACAACGCTCACGCGGTAGAGGAGGCGTACCGCCTCGGCTATCCGCTGTTGTTGGGTGAATATGCGTCGTTTGAGAGCATGGCGTGGGTTACAAATCCCAACGTAATACTCGAAACCATCAAGCGGAGCGAAGACGGGAATGCGATTGTTCTACGCCTTTATGAATCGCTTGGACGTGAGACGACGACGGCGCTGAAGACAAGAGCCGTGTTTGACCGCGCGAATGCCTGCGATCTACTGGAGCAACCAGGGGGACCCATTGACCTATCCGCGCTCTCGTTCCGGCCGTATGAGATTAAAACCATTCGGCTGGAAGGCGCGCACTTTGGTGCGCCTGTATGATCACGCCTGGAATGGACGCGCGGGATCGCACACTCCTTGAGCGAGCGCAGACGACGCTGCGCAATAACGTGATCCAGGTTTCGGACGCAAGCGGCGGTTCGCCGTTTGGCAGTTATCGTGGAATTGCACCTTCGCAGCTCACATATCCCGGTGTTTGGAACTGGGACGCCGCGTTTCACATGATCGCCGTGAGCCGTTTTGACGCGGAATTGGCGAGGGATCAGGCGCGCATTCTCTTTTCGCGTCAACTGGAGAGCGGCCAACTGGTGGATGTGCTCTTCGCAAACGGTAACGCCGTATTCCGCTTTACAAAACCGCCGGTGCTCGCGTGGGCGATTGTGCAGGCGGATGAGCACGCGTCGGATGACACCTTTCTCGCGCAGTGCTATGCACATCTAGAGAAAAACCTTGCCTGGTGGGAACGTGAACGATCCGACGGAACACTGTTCTTCTATCGCGTGAGCAAGATGGAGAGCGGCTGGGACAACACACCGCGCTTTGACTTTCCTAACCGAATCGACTGGTGCTATGCGGTCGACCTTAACGGCTATATGGTGCTGTTTTACGACGCAATGGCGAAGATTGCCGGAAGAATTGGCAAAACGGAGCAGCAGCGCGCGTATCTTCTGCGTAAAAGCATGTTGGAAGCGACAGTGGAACGCGTGTTGTTTGACGAGCGGCGCGGATATTATTGCGACTACAACCGCATATTTCGACGGTTTACCGGACGTCTCTCGCCCGCGTCATTTGTGCCGTTGTTTACGCGCACCGCCTCACGCGAGCACGCGGAGGAGATGGCGCTGCTTGCGGCGAACAAAGACGCGTTTTATCCGGGACTGCCGACAATTGCGTATCGTGACATAGCATACCGCTCCGGCAAATACTGGCGAGGGCCGACCTGGCTGAACACGGCGTATTTCGCCATACTTGGGTTGTATCATTATGGATACGAGTCTCTCGCATTGGAACTCACGGAGAATATCTTGCATTGGTGCGCCGAGGAAACGGACGCGATTTTTGAGTATTATGATTCGCACAGCGGGAAAGGGCTTGGTGCACGGGACTTCGGGTGGTCTTCCGCTTTTATTATCGAACTCGTGCTATTCAAATATGCCGTACAGGGAGAGGAAAACAAATGATCGTTTGGATTCGAAAGAGCGACAATCCGGGAAGAGATATCTGGGAAGCCATCCGGCAAAAGCCTGCCAATGAACCATTGGAGCTGCGTTTCGAGCCGGGCGATTACTTCTTTCGACCGGAAATGGCTTTTATGCGTGACATTTATATCACTAACGCAACCACCGTGCCTGTTGGCGAGCCACCGACGCGACAGATTGGGATTCTGATTGAAAACGCGGAGGATGTGACGCTCACAGGCGATTGCACGACGCTTTGGTTTGACGGACGAATGAGTGAGATTGTGATACAGCACTGCAAGCGAATCACAATTCAAGGATTTACGCTCAACTTTGTGCATCCGAGCGTGTTTGAGTTTGATGTAGTGAAGAGAAATATGCTGTGGGTGGATATTCGCCCCGTAGAAGCTTGCGAATACACAGTGGAAAGAGGCAGAATGACATTGCCGTTTGATTTCATTCCGGGGCAAACCATCATGCAGGAGCGGGACGCGCAACGCGGCGTGACACGCCGAATCAGCGCCATGAGTCGCCGACGCGGCAGTGTGTTCTCCCCACAACTTTCAGCAAAGCGCTTGCCCAATGGTTGCATTCGCGTATACTTGCCGTTTTCGGCGTTTCGCAAGGGGCTACGGTATCAGCTCTCAAACCCGTTTCGCGACGGGGTAGGGACCCTGATCGACCGTTCGGAAGAAGTGACGCTTAGAAACAATTCCGTCCGATATATGCATGGCCTCGGTATTACGGCGCAGCTCTCGAAAGATGTTTCCATTCACGACTGCGATTTTCTGCCGGACGGAGCGCGCGGTATCACCACCTGCGCTGCAGCGGACATGATTCACGCTTGCATGTGCACAGGCCTTGTCGAGGTACACCGCTGCCGCTTTGAAGGCGCGCGGGACGATGTCATCAACGTGCACGGAGTTCACTTTGGAGTGATGCGCGTAGCGGACAACGAGATAGTAGTTGCATTCCGCCAGAACGAGACAAAAGGATTTCTCGCGTTTGACGCGGGGGACGAAATTGAGTTTGTCGACCCGGCAACGCTTGCCAAGGTTGGGGAGGCGAGAGTGATCGAAGCCAAATTGCTGAACGTCTTGCACACGCGTTTGAAGCTCGACCGCTCGATAAATCCGCACATGCGCAGGCTCGCAATCGAAAATATAACGAAGAACTGCGACGTTATGATCGACGATATCACTTGCCGACATATCCCCACGCGCGGCGTGCTGCTCTCTACGCGCGGCAAATGCGTCATTCGAAACAGTCGCTTTCATGATCTGCCGATGGCAAACGTAATGATTGCGGATGATGCGAGAGGATGGTACGAAAGCGGGCGCGTGAAAGATGTTCTGATTGAACACAATTACTTTGAGCGCTGCGGCATGTATACGATTGACGTGTTTCCGGAGACGCGCGGGCGCGTGCGGACGCCGGTGCATCAAAATATTCGCGTTGTGAACAACGAGATCATACTCTCTGGTGAGAGGTTAGCGCGGGTAAAGGATACCGACGGGTTTGTCTTTCTACGCAACTGCATCAAGGGGCACAAAAAGCGGAAAGTGAAAATTCGACTGATCAACTGTCGTAATTATAAGATTGAAAGGTAGTTTTAAATTAAAAATTGTTTCTAAATACAGTAGCTTCCTCATGATGTTTTTGATTTTGTTTTTTGAAACAAACAATAATATCTCATATACCATACTTCACAAAATAAAACTGTATGGGGTAGAGGGGAGAAGTTACTTATTTTTCACAGAGGCTCAACGTCGGCGGTGCTTCTCTGAAATACATGCAAAACGAAGGGATGCCGTATTAGCAGCCGCCGGCCGGAGGCGTCCAGTTCACTTATCCGATCCGCAGCAATGGCAGAGGTTTGTGAGGGTGGTAGATGCAAGGGTGACAAATAAAAAATATTTTAATCTAGCTGATTATGAGTCTCCGTTTTCATGTCCCAGATTCTGTTGAATTTTCCCCGGGCCCATTCTGGCTTGATAAAGGATCTTTATGTAGGAGCAGGTAAGCATGTTATGGCGATCGTAGAGACCTAATAGATGACGTCTTAACAATGTAGTAGGAAAAGTATTTAAATAAAACAAATTGAATGCAATATATTATTCAATTAATTTGATTATTATATTATTGGTAAACCTAATTCAGTCTTCGAATTAATTGTAAGGGTAGGCATGGACTTGAAAAACGCTTGAATCCAGGTCAATAAAAGTATATTATTTGGTCGGGGATCCAAATTTAAATCCCATGATCACAGTTAGGTGATTCTCAATGAACAGTTGAAATTTGATACATAAGAATCGCCAATGTTTCTACAAATTTGATTAGTAACAAGAAAGAATCCCACACTTTATCAATGCTACATTGAGAATTCACCAGAATAGCTCTGGTGCGAATTAAGATCGCAAACCTAAAAAACAATCAACGTATTGGTGCAGAAAAGTGCTTTAAAATACCCTATTATTGTTTATGAGAATAAGCATTTACAATAACTATCGATTTTACAGTTAATAATTCGTATAGTAATGTGTACTATATCCCACCTATTCCCCTGTAAATCATCGTTTAATCGCTCTTAGCAATCTATTATAATTAATAATCGCCACCACTCAACTTTCCCATCGAAGCAACGACTTCTACCCCATGGTGTTATCAACTGTGGAAAAAATAATTGATACATTTCATCTAAACGGAGCAAGCGAGCATGACGGTTCATCTTAGAGAAGTAAAGACCAAGCAGGATCTACGCCAATTTATCACCTATCCCTTGAAATTATATGAAAACAATCCTTATTACGTCCCTGCTTTAGTTTCTGACGAATTTAGCACGCTTGATCCGGACAAAAACCCTGCCTTTGCCTACTGTGAGGCCCGCTACTGGCTCGCCTATCGGGATAACAGGATTGTGGGCCGGATTGCCGGCATTATTAACCCAAAACACAATGAGAAATGGGACCTGCCCTATATTCGCTTTGGCTGGCTGGATTTTGAGGACGATCCTGAAATCTCCGCCGCCTTATTAGGCGCTGCGGAGGCCTGGGGGCGTGAAAATGGCCTAAAAGCCATCCATGGACCACTGGGCTTTACCGATCTGGACCGTGAGGGTCTGCTGATTGAGGGCTTTGATGAAGTTGCCACACTGGCCACGCTCTATAATTACCCCTACTATGCGGAGCACCTGGACCACCTGGGCTATCAGAAGGACACAGACTGGGTGGAATATGAGCTCTCGATGCCTGAAAAGCTGGACGAAAGGATCACCAAGGCTGCCAGGATCGTGCTCAAACGGCACAACTTGCACCTCCTGGAGGCCAAAACCAAGCGAGAGCTGCTCCCCTATGCGAAGCAGCTTTTTGAGCTGATTAATCAGGAATACAACCACCTCTACGGCGCCACCCCGCTCTCACCCGAGGAAATTAAGCACTATACGAACGCTTATTTTGGTTTCGCCCATCCCGATTTCGTGCCCAGCATCTTAAATGACCAGAATGAAATGGTTGCTTTTGGTGTCACCTTCCCTTCCCTTTCCAAGGCCCTGCAGAAGAGCCAGGGAAAGCTCTTCCCCTTTGGCTGGGCCAGGGTCCTGTACGCCCTTTCGCACAATGACCGGGCAGATCTCTATCTGATAGCCGTCCGCAAGGAATACCGCGGCATGGGCGTCAATATGGTCCTGATGAACCAGGTCTATGAGGCCTTTATCCGGCGCGGGATCAAGAAAATTGAGACCAATCCGGAACTGGAAGACAATCTGGCTGTACAATCCCAGTGGAAAGTCATAGAAAAACGCCAGCATAAACGCCGGCGTTGCTATATCAAGACATTTTAAATTTTCTTATCGTCTTATAAATTCGATTATAATATTATTAATTGATTATATAACGAATACTGCAATGTTCACCACCATTTGCCCCTCTCAGAGAGTTTTTGGGGAACATATAGAATAACGAGCAATCATACGCATACATCTGCATCGAGCGCTTACCCTTCCCTCCATTATTTGAATGCATTTTAATAGGCGAAAGAGTTGCATTTAATCTCTGAACTTATGTAATTATCCACTATAAATTGGTTAAATTTACAGACACGCTGATGAGTTCTCCCAAAACGCATCCTGATTTGTTGACTGCAATAATATATAATAAATATGAGACAAAATTCCAGTATAAACTAACAATCTGAATAATCAGGAAGTAATTGAGATATATCGAAAGAGGAGAATCCAATGAAAGCGATTGAATCAGATGATTTAAAGGATCTTCAGGTCCAAAAGGAACTACTTGAC